>Ga0247611_10005842_pt1 | contig 16006 bp, 11 predicted proteins | sample 177DNAGHGhighgp2_FD_192422 | JGI IMG/M metagenome (GOLD analysis project Ga0247611, IMG submission 192422) | Sheep rumen microbial communities from Palmerston North, Manawatu-Wanganui, New Zealand - 1770 DNA GHGhigh gp2 | ecosystem: Host-associated > Mammals > Digestive system > Stomach > Rumen... | reverse complement strand
AACAAAGGCATATATAGTGCTGAAAAAATATCATTAATAATTCAACAAATTATCGTTGATTTAATATTTGGAATATCAACATATGAATCTTATGTAAATGAACAAAATAAAGAAGATATTAAAAAAAATATTAAAAAAAAAATTAATTTAGATGGTGTAGATGAACAAGATCATGATATGATTTGTAAAATAGAATATATAGCACAGGTTTATTTTAGTGATTATGATCGAAAATACATGAGTAATTATTATGTGGAAAAAATAAAATTAAATGGTGGTTTTAGTATTCAAAAATATATTTTATTATTATTACTGTTATTATTATTTATTATTATAATTGTAATAATTATTCGAAAAATATATAGAATTAAAAAAACATACGTTACTTCATAATTTGAAATTAACATTTATTTGATAAAACTAATATTATACTTGATTAATTTTTTTCGTAATAAATGAATGAAGAATATTCATATGATAAATATTTAATTTCTAAATACATTAATGAATTAATGGATTATGTTTATAATATATACAATGTTAATTCAACAAATATATATGATAAAATTAGTAAAATATTATATAATGTTATATCCGAAATTGATATTTCAACAAACAAATATAACACAATAATAAAAAAAACTAAATCAAAACAAAAAAATATTAATAAACCAAAAGAAATTTCACCTAATCGAAAAATACATAAATTTTCAAAATTAAATTTTAATGATGTTAATGTCTTAAAATCACAGAATAGCAATTTATTTAAAATTTTAAAACATAACGAACGTATAGGTGGCGGTAATATTACAATAAGACAACATGATAAAGAACATATATCATCTGATAATTATATATTACTATATGAAAATATGATAAGTAATTTAAAAGTATTTATAAAATATGATATAAATACATCATATTTAGAATTATTATTTAAATATTCAGACCAGGATTTTTTAATTAAAGGTGATTTAAATACATGCCAAATAAATAATATTGAAGTTGGAGGTAAAGCTAAAGTTAACGAATATTCATTAGAAAATATAGATCAGATAAGATTTATCGATTATCGTTTAATATTAAAAATATACACACAAGTAGCTATAGTTTTATCTAATATCGTATGTATGGAAAAAAATATGAACATAGATCGAGCAGAACTTATAAAAAAATGGCTGAACAATTATGTGAATGAATTATCGTGCTTTTTCCAGACAATCAAAAATAAATATTCAGGTGAAACATCTTTAGAATTTTTTAATACATATGAAACGTTATATACAAAATTTATAAATGGTAATAATTCACAACCTATAACAAATACAAATATTGATACAAAAAATAAAATAGGTACATGCTATTTATTTCCTTTAATGCCAGCTTTAAATTATCGTCATAGTAACGATATTATTATTTCTGATGATTTTAATTCATATGTTAGTCGTTCACTTTATAATTGTAAAGATATTATATCATATTTAAAATGTGGTATTATATGGGATATTGTTGCATTTTATATATTTGGGATGTTTGATCCAACTAATGATGCACAAATACAACAAATACAAATACAACAAATACAGCAACATAATACTAAAATTGATGATAACATATCTCAACGACTTCTGTTATTACGTAGTGAAGAATTTATGCAAACATATGGTTCTATCTTCACGATTGATAAAATAACACCAGTATATGGATCTGGTCATGCTGGTTTTTATATAAATAATGGAAATAAAAATATAAATAATAGTTTTAATAGTACTGAATATAGTAATATAAACGATATGATTCATATTTATGATGGCAATCACATTGAGAATGGTCCAATTTATAATTTATGTATGTCTGATTATAATAAGAATGTTTACAATGAATTAGCGAAAATACCACTAAATGAACGAGGATTATATCCATTTGATAATTCTATAAGTGTTAACATTATAACTTTGGATCTAAATAATTTTCGATTAAACAATCCTAATTTTAATGAAACTAATACTAATAATAAGTATCTTGATAATACTTATTTAAAAGATTTTGGTCAAAATTATAAAATGCAAATATACATTACACCAAAATGCTTGTATTATAATTTAAATTATGATTTGTTTTACAACAATAGTAAGATTGTTGAAGGAGGTTCTATTTATAGTATAAATATAAAAGAACATCATAAACAACTTTTCTCAGTTTGTACACATGTCATTATTGATTTATTATATGGAATATGGACAATTATGAAATATACTTTTCGTAACGATGATAAATATAATGAAATATGTCAAAAAGTAGGTAGAATAAAATCTAAAAATACTGAAGCAAAAAAACATAAAATGTATTGTGCTATAGAATTTTTCACAAGCACCACAAAAGAAAATAAAGCTGGAGTATCTTTCTATCAAAATGTACCACAAATAAGTGAATTAAATAATATAGTTAATATGAAACAAGCTGGCGGTTGTAATATTCGAAAATATATTTTGTTCTTTATTATTGCTTGTATTATTATCATAATTGTAATAATTATTATTATGAAAATCAAAAAAATAACATTCTTTAAACATCATAATCAGCACTCTGATCCAATTTCACAGAACTAAATTTATGACGTAATTTAAATATTTCATTTGTCATTTTTTGTTTATTAATGAATGTAGCAATAGGATCATGTTGATTCAATTTATTTTCATGTTCTTCCGGACTAGTTGTTATAATATATTTTTTGAGTTGATCAGTAGTAAAACCAGATTGAGCGCACAGTTTATTAAACTCTTCTGTTTCTACAAATATACCCAACCATTTATTAATACCATCTTCGGTTTTTACAGCAAATGTTTCAGTTAATGGATGACCAACAATACTAACAACAGGAGCATTATCAGTAGTAATAACAAATTTAGGTTCATTAATAGCATAACTTTCATCAGTCATATAATCCAACCATTTAAAGCTTTTTCCCAAATTTTCAGCTAATTTCGTAATATCAGCAGTTTTACAAGTACCAACATGATAACAACCAAATGGTACAGCTGGGAACGATCCAACAGCAGCAGCTGAAAGATATCTTACTAATTCTAAATTTGTTTTCATAATTCCATTTACTTTAAACATATTAACACCATCATTGAGCCATGAAACAATAGCAGCTAAAAATGCTGTATAATGTCTAACATTACTTGGCTTAATTTCAACTTTTTCACCTTTAATAACCTCTTCTTTAATATCGTGTATTTTTGGAAGAGCACATTTATTTAAAACAGATAAACAGATATCTAACGAATGATCATCAACGTCATATTTAGAAGCAGCATCACGTAAATAATTTGGAAGCCACAATAAAGCAGCAATTATTCCGGTATATAAATTTTGTGTCATGCTTTCACCTCCCAATGTAATAAATACTTCAGCATTTTCTTTTGGTTTTTTTATTTTTGCCGATGTAGCATTTTCATTTGCTACTAAATCTTTTGCTTGTTGTAAAGCATTTAACATCATAATTGGATTAATTGATTCATAAATTTTATCAAAATAGTCAATAGGATTTTCAGTTGATGAATTGAGTACCATAGCATTCAATAATTCCTTGATTTTAATATTTTTTAAATCGTTCATATCTGTTTAAAAACAAATAAAATTTATCGTTTTTTTAAAATCATGATTGTTGTAAAATTTAAAATTATGAATAATAAAATAACATATTTTTAAGGCAATAATTAAAATAATATAATACAATAGTTCTGATAAAATTGTAAATTTAAGAAAAAAATAATTAATAATACGAATATAATAAGAAAAAATAATACGAATGTAATTGATATTATTATTAATAATAATACAATCATAAATATTATTATTTTTATTCATCATCATCGTCATCATCATTTTCAGCATCTTCACCATTTACAACAACATTTTTCGAAATATCATCTTCCCATGATAATAAAGAGTATAAACTTTCATCATTAAAATAAACGATAACATTTAAAATTTCATCAATAGTCCAATCATATTTATTTAAATGAGTCCATGTATTAATTGTAGGTATTATAATAGGTAAATCAGTAATTAAATTATTTTTTAATGAATCAAATTCATATGAAGAAATATTAAAATATTTCATAATTTCTTTTTTAGTATTTTCAGGATTATTTTTAAGAATACTATCAATGTTGATCTTTTCAACTTTTGGAATATTAAATTTATTTTCAATATCTAAATTATATGTACTATTAAATTTATCATTAAATTTATCATAAATTTCTTCTATATTTTTATAATTTTCTTGCATACCACAATGGATACATACACCTTTTTCAAATTTATGTATTTTATTTGTGGCGATACAATATTTTTTAGCATAATCTTCAAAAATCATTAAAGTGTTATATCTTGTAGGTTCAATGTCGTCTTTTTTCATTTCAACACTTTTTGTTTTAAAATTCTTTACAATTTCATCAATTTTCAAATTATCAATTCTTAATTGTTTGTATAATAAATTAAATAATTCCATTTGACCTTCTTTTTTAACTTTAATAATGTCATCCTTTGAATAATCTTTAAACACACTTTCCATGTCATACAATGAAGAATCATGTGTAGCAATTAAAATAGTATAAATATCTTTTGGATCACCTAATATTCCTGTATTAATAATATTTTGTACTTTTTGTTCATTAAAGCCAACCGATGCCAATGTTTCTGAAATCATCATTATAAAACTAGATGTTTTTGATTTTGGTGGATATGTGTGTATGACATTCCAACACAATAAAGCAGCAACACCACTTGCTTTATTATCAAATTCAGGATCTTCACGTTTTACTAATTTGGCAATTAACGATGCCATACCATTATAAATATAAATAAATGTTGATTGATCATCAGTACTACAGCCATAAGCACTCATTAATAAATAAGCATATTCTGCTACTGTTCGTGGAAGAGTTGTTGTATCTTCAAAACCTATACTATCTAATGTATCACCACAATACTTACAACAATTTTTAACAGCACATTCATTTGATATTGTATATAAATTATCACCATTTAATGTCATATAAATATGTCGACACATTATAGGTACATTTTCACCTTGAACATTCATTTCATAATATCCGGTAATTTCATTAAATTTTAAATCGTTTTTAATTTTACTAAAGTAATAACTAATATGATTAATAACATCAATTACTTCACGAGGTAATTTAAAAATTTTGATTTGTTCTTTTAAATTATATTTTTTAAACGAATCTTCATTAAGTGCATTATTATCATTATTATCGCTAAAATATTTAAAACCTATAGAATGTCTACGTAAATTAGCAGCAATATCTATAAAATTCATAACTAAATCTTCTAAATTTGTTAAATGTGATTTTGATGGATGAGATAAATAATAATTAATAGATTTCATATAATTTTGATTTGAATATGAAATATTTGATTTTGAATCATTATATACTAATTTATTATGTTCTGAATTAAGCAAATGATTGTATTCTGCCAAAGCTTCTTCTTTAAAAATTTTTTCCTTTTCTTCTTCATAATCAGAAACTAAAATAGGTAAACCTTTATCATTTATACCAATTCTTTTATCTTGAGTTTTATTTATTGGATCTTTAATAAATGAATACATATGATATTTACTAGAATCAATATCTTGAATAAAATTAAATTCACGTTCATCAAATTTAGCATAAAAACATTTTTTCTTAAAATCTTCAATTTTATTAATTATTTGTGTTGTTCGTTCTCCTAAAGTTTCAGAAATTTTATTTTTTGATTCTTCATCTGAACCTTTTATTTTCTTTTTATAACCTCCTTTTAAATTTTTATTATTTACACCATTTTGCGTATTAATTCCTGGATTAACTTCAATTATTTCATCCTTATTAACATCATCATTAATGTTAATATCGCTTATTGATGTTTCAATTTTATCGCTTGTTTCCGTGTTTTTTGAATTTGTATTTTCAGAATTTGTTTTTATTTCTTCAGTATTGTCACCTTCATTCATTAAGCTTTCGAAGTATTTCAAATAAATTGACATTTAAATGATTTAAAATATATTTTTCATTTTTCATTTTTAATTTTTAATTTTATATAAATTTAAATGAGTGAATCTATCGATTTAAGAAAAGTAAACATTCTTACTGATTCAATGTACGATACAACTGGTACACAATATTCAATAAATAAAAAACCAATGATTTATACAACACCATTTGAACAACAAGCAAAATATAATATGAGAAGTTGCAATAAACCATTCCAACCTTCTAAATATCCATCAGAAGGTCATGAATTTTATGCTAAAAGAGCTGTAAATGATGTTGATTTACAAACTGATATGAACAAAGTTTTGCCAGATCAACAAGTTCAAAATTGGTCACGTACAAAAACTATAATTGTACAACCAAAAAAGGGAAAAGAAACAATGAATAGTAAAAATGATATTACAAGAGAAAATAAAGAAAAAATGAAAAGAATTAAAGACAGATTAATAAAGGGAAAAGAAACATATATCACATCACCATTTGGCGATACCGAAGATACATGGTCAAGTTCTGGAAGATTAAAAGAACTTGAAAAATTCACTGTTGGAGGTAAAGAATATGAAACATTAGATGCTATAATTGTTGTATTGATAATTGTTATCTTAATAATTGGTATTTATATTTACTTTGCTAAAAAGAAAATAACAAAAGAAGATAAATATGATTATAAATCATTAATGAATAATGTTAAAGAACCTTTGTTACTTTCATCCGATAAAAACTATTCAGCACCAAGTTTAAGTGGTTATCATGATTTTTCAAATGATGAACGTACACATTTTAATAAATTATATAGCACTCGCGATAAATTAGATTATAGTAACTTAAATGATAATGATAAAACAGTCATTCGTAAATATGCTGATGGTTATAGAGGTGGTGAGGAAGATAATTATAACGACGATGATGATTATGATGAATATGAAGATGATGATTATGAAGATGATTATGATAATGATGATTATGATAATGATTATGAAGATGAAACAAATAATAATGTTCCTAACAATAATATTCCTAATAATAATAATAATAATAATAATAATAATAATAATAATAATAATAATAATAATAATAATAATAATACCAACAATAACAATAATAATCAAACATTTGGTGGTCAAAGAGTATTAAATTGTGGTAATTTGTGTGGTGGTGGAATATTTGATACTAAGATTAGTGTATAATTACTAGATTATTTTTTTAATAAACTTCAAAAATGAATACTGAAATTTTTAATCAACTTTCTTATTCGTATAAATGGTTATTAACATTAAATAAATTACCTAAAAAATTTATAACATATAAAACATGCTATTCTATTACTAAATATCCTAATAAAATTATATTTCATGATATTGTTAAAAATATTGATAAAGAATATATTTTAATTAATGAACAAAATGGAACAAAAATGTTTAATTATAAAAATAAAACTTATTATTGTAGTCATGATAAAATAAATTATGGAAATACACATTACATAATTACTAATGGTGATTGTTATAAATATATAAATGGCATACTTAAGAAAATTTATTCATATGATTCTGATAATTTAATAATTATAAATAAAATTGATCCTAATTTAGTTATTAAATGTATGAATTGTGATTGTGTTATTAATATTACTTATTTAAATAAATACAATAGATATGTAATTGAAAATAATGATGTTACAAAATTTATCAACATCATTGAAGATAATTATAATGGTAATACTTATAAAGATTATATGTTAATTTAAATAAATTTTTGATAAATAATGAATAAATTTTTTAATAATTATCAATGCTTTTTAATATTTTTTTTAATAGTTATTAATGTTTATCAATAGTTATTACTGTTTTTTAATAATTATTAACGAATAATTTAATTAAAAATGAATAATTTAATATTATTCTTTTCATTATAACAGTAATCAATAAATTCAAATAGTTTGTAATAATATATTTTAATGAAACAAAACTAAAATTTTAAATTCGCATTTATATTCATATTTATAATTGTTAATGTAAAATTTATTTTTATGAAAATACAGTATAATTTTAAATTAATTTAATAAACGTTATTAAACTTTATTTTTTGAAATAAATGTTAAATTTTTTAAAATATGATAATTTTACATCATTATTACATTTACTTACTATAAATGATGAACTTGATTTAAGGTATAAAAATGAAACAATTATTTTAAATTATAATTTTAAAAATACAAATCATATTTTATCAACTAATTATTATAATAACAAAATTGTAGTATACTATTCAAAGAAAATTGATAATAAATATATGGATATACATTTAAACACATGGACAATTCATAAAATACAATCTGGTTTTTATATTAAACATAAAAAACAAACAATTTATTTTATTTATGAAAATAATACAATATTGGAAATCTATACAAAAAATCGAAGTTGTACATTAGAATTTCATAATAGCATATTTAGAAAAATTACCCCATATATGAGAGTAGAATATTCTTTAATCATATTATATCCTATTATTAATAACAAAATCAATTTTAATGATAATTTGGTATTTAAATTATTATATCAAAATAATAAGTTAATAAAGTTATTTAAAAATACAAATGTAATGTTAGATTTTATTTATTCTGATGATTGGCTAATTGATATTATTTTCAATAGTACGCAAAATAATAATAATTATTTATTTAAATTAATTAATAAAAATTTGTAAAATAATTTTTTTATTACTATTTAAATGATTGCTTTATTATTCCTTTTAACACTTGTTAACGCTTCTCAATCAAAACAATCAATGGTACTTTGCAATTTGTGTAAAGATGCCGTTGGTAATATTGAAAACTTATTAACAACAAAAGGAGCCGATTATGTTAGAACTCATATTGATGAATTTTGTCCTAAAGGCGATTCCTTATTAGAAACAGTGTGTAATATGATTTTAAATTTCGGTATTGATGAAATTATTAAATATTTAAATAATAATTGGTCACCACTTCAAGTTTGTGAAGCAATGGGTGCTTGTGAATAAACGAATTTTTTTATTCAACAATAATGATTTGTTTAATATTTATATTTCTCTTATTTATTATTTTCATTATGATTGCTATTGATAAAATACTTGAAGTTAATTAATATTTTTTTTTCATTATATTTTTATTATTTCGTAAATGTCATACATTAATAGAAAAGCACAAAATCAATCACAACCAAAAGGAATACAAGCATATCAAAATAAACAAGGAAATGTACAAAATAGAAATATGAATAATTTTAATAAATATCATAATTATAATAATATTCCTAACAACAATATTCCAAATAATTATAACAATAATAATAACATTCCTAATAATTATAACATTCTTAATAAACCTAGAATAATAGAAACACAACAAAATAATTTAGTATCACAAGTTAAAGAAATTAAAACAGAGGAAAAACCTGTTATTACAGGTAAATATCAGCATTTATCATCAAATGAAATGAATGACATTTGTTATGAAACATTCCAAGAAGTTTATAAGAATCGTGTTAAAAGAACAAAAGTTGAAAGTATTATTAATGGTGAAATTATCACAACTAACGAAGACAATATTTTCGTAAATACAACAACATATGATGATCCTAAATTTGATGAAAAATGTAAATTATGTACAAAAAAACTTTACAAATATCAAATTGAAGCTATTAAAATGCTTCGTCAATTAGAATTAACAGAAATATTTGAACATAATTCCGAACAAATACATTCTAATGGTTATTTATTACATCTTCCTATAGGTTCAGGTAAATCTTTAGTATTCACTTTTCTTTCATTAATGTATCATGATGTACCACCCAAACCAATTATTATATCAACATCCGGTATACATATTCCTGAAGATAGAATGACACAATTGAAATTTTATCCATTTTATTATGAAAATGTTGGTTATATTGTAGGTAAAGAAAATTGTGCCGTATGTGTAAAAGATTATGTACAAAGAAAGATGACTGTAATAATTACCCATTTCCATTTAATTGATCAATTAGTAGATTATATACATTCTGATTTTATACCTGGTGTATATCATCCAAAAATTAATAAAATTTCTGTTGCTACAGATCCAAGACAGATTGATTTAAATTGTAATATTTTAATTGTACCAGCAAAACCTGAAATTATTGAACGTTTATCTATGTTATCATGCGATCAACCATTTGCTAGAATAATTGTTGATGATTATACAAATATGCCAGGTATTGAACAATATAGACAAATTAGAGCAACATCAACAATTTTTGTATCAGGTTCAGGATTTGAAAGAGATATTGAAAAAATTCCACCATCATATTATACACTTCGTCATATTGAAGTTGATAAATTTTCATTAGTTGCAGATCCAAAAGAAACATCAGAAGGTATTTTAAGAAGTAATGTAATTACATTTAATTTAATTGGTGCTCAAAATGAATTTAGTATGTATAAATTTGTAAATGAAATTGATGATCATTGTATCAATAAATATTCATTAGTTGCCAGCAATGTTTATGAACCTATTACTAATGGTAATAAATTATTTGATTACTTAAATTTAAATTTCATTTTAAAAAATTATGATAGATTTAATAAATCGATTAATATGATTATGAAAGATGTTGATGATGGTAAATTAGATAAAGATCGTGTTTCATTCTTTTATAAATTTAAAGACATTATTAATCAAAAATCAAAAGTAATTGTAATGCGTAATAAAAAACAAGTAACTGAAGAAATTGATAATCCGGTTTATTCATTATTATTTAAACCTATTAATCAAGTTCCACAAGGTATACAACCAATGCTTATGATGAATTGTCAAGTATGTGGAGCAATTCCTAATTTACATAAAGGTTGGGGATTTATTTCATGTTGTTGTGGTTCATTCTTTTGTTCAGAATGTGGTAAAAATATGGCAACACGTGATTTAGTATTAATTAAAGGTAATACAGAAAAAAGAATTCATGATGATAATCATTATTATTGTGTAGTATGTCATAAAAATGATCCAGTTTATGTTTCTAATTCAACAAGACATAAAGATATCAATAATATTCAAACTCATCATATTGTCGATCAATTTATGGATACTACCGATTTAAAGAATCATTTACACGTTGATTATTACTTCAAAATGTTTACTGAAGGTTTTAAACCAAAATACTTTGATGGTAAAGTAATTGAATGTGAAGTTGATGAAACTGAAAAAATTGAACAATTAATACCAAAAGATCAACTTGCTTTAAATTGTATTGAAAGAATTAATGAATGCTTAAAAAAATTAGAAATTAAACCATCATTAATGAATACAATTAAACCACAATTATTAATTTATGGTTGCCCTGATTATATGCAAAAAAGAGTAGAACAATATTTCAAAGCATTTTCAAGCGATCCTAATGAAGCAATGTATTCATTAAATATTCTTTTTAAAAATTCATTATCAGAATTGATAGGTTTACATCAAAACATTCTCGGTATTCTTGTTTGGAATAATCCAAAACATATCGATGAAATACAACAATTAATTGGTAGAATTGTAAGATTAAATAATTGGAATAATCCTGTTTATTTCTATATAACATGTACAGGAGGAGTTAATACAAAAGAAGAAAATGTTGATGAAATAGAACAACCCAAATTAGGTATGACAATTATCGGGAATGGAATGAATAAAATTAGCGAAGGAATGGGAATTAATAATGAAATAAAAAAAGAAGGTTTAGATTTCGGATTTTAATTGTCAATGCTAAAAGATCGATTTACATTCGATTATTTTTTGCGTTTAGTAATTCCTTTGTTTATTTTGCATTAAACGTGAATTCATATTAAATTTTATAATATTATATCTAATAACTATTATGACATCTTCATTAATACTTTAAATATGAAATGACATCTCTTTTTATCAATTTTTATATTTAATGTTATTATTAGTATTATCATCATTATCATAAAATTTAATAATTTTTTAATTTCATATTATTATTAAATTTTACATTTTATATTTTTTTAATATTTTATTATTGCAATATTAATAAATACATATCAAAATTGATATTAACTTTTTACAAAAATTAAATAAATTGTTTACTAATAACAATTTCTTTATCATCGCAATCTAGTCTTAAATCACGTATTACATTCTCATATAAAATATCATCTAAAGTTTCATCGAAAATTATTTTATTTATTTTAATAAAATCACGAAATTCATTCTCATTTATTTTTGTTAAATATAAATCATATAATAAACTTGTTCTTTTTACATATGTTGTTTCAAAATTGCCAACAATACCATATTCTTTACAAAATTTGATAAATTCATCAATTTCTATTTTACCATTTAGTTCAACATAACGTTTAAGTAATTTGATAAATATTTTTTTCATAATTAATTCACCAGACATTTTATTTTTTAATTTGATCCAATCAATAGGACTTTCATTCATTAATAATTCCATATAATTGCTTGTATCATATATTTTTAATTGTTTAATATTTTGTTCATTAATTTCTTCAGGTTCAGTCATCATTAATGTATATTCTTCGTCATAATGCCAAAATATACCAGTTATTTTATTAGTGATAGAATCTACGCAATATTTATCATTATCATCTAATTTAAAATCAGATAATTTAGGGTATTTTATTCCAGATGTTCTTATTGTTTTTATCATATAATCATTATTAAAATATAAGCCAGGTTGTTTGTATGGATATGAAATACTTGGAGTAACAAATAGAATATCATTTAATAATAATGCTATTATATTATCATCTTTGATAATTAATTTATAACCTTTATTAATAATTTCTGTTATAAATTGATGCATGCTTAATTCTGTTGAAATATTTAAATGTAAAATTTTATTTAAATGTTCCATTATATTCGAATTAATTTTACTCGATTTATATGAATGTTTAATAAAATCGTAAAATTGCTTATAATCATTTATGAATAATGGTTGAAAAGTTGTTATGTGTATTACCAAATATTTTAAATGTGGATTTGTTTCTGGTTCAATTATTAAAACATATTGCATGTTATTAGTACTATCAAAATCACTTATAATTTCATATTCTTTATTGTTGTTGTTTCTACGTATAATTAATGTCATTGCTTTAAAAATACGTCTTACATAATCTTTGATATCAGTATCTTTACTAATCGATTTAAAATTAATACAGACATAATCACTAAATATTTCTTGTAATTCTTGAGGTAAGAAACAGTGTCTTGATAAAGGTAAATTATCATTATATTTAATAATGTTATTTGATTGATGAGTTAAATGAGATGTTTGTATAATATTTGCTCCTAATTCCGAAGCACAATTATTATATTGACCTGGATTTGTCTGTTTTGTAGTACATCTAACAATACATTTTTGATTATTAAAATGATGAAAATTAAGAATAGGAAATTTTTCATAAGGACAAGCAATATTTACATATTGATCTGGAAATGTCTGATTTCTTAATTTAATTACACTATTAGGAATTGCTTCTTTTAAAATATCATATTCGGTATTTGTGATAATACTTGGTCGTTGTTCTTTATTTTGACATAATGCAGAATATGCACGATAATTACGTGAAACTTTACGAGGACCGAACAATTCAGGATCTGCCGCTATTAATTGTTTTAAATTTTGTTTAACAGGAATAGAACGTAAACGTGATAAAATTACATCAACGGGTGTAGCATCTTTATCAATTCCTTTCGATATATTGCCATAATCAATTAAAGGAAGAATAAATGATAATTCAAATTTCAATTCATCAAGTGAATAAAATTTATTACAAAAAATTGTTAAATTAGAACCTGAAAAAGTAAAATGTATTTCGGGAATAATGTTAATTTTCGTCATATTTTCATTCAATATTTTGTAAGATTTATAGTTTGTATAAAGGTTATAAATGATATGTTCATTTATAAATGGATGAGCAATTAAAGATAATGAAGTATTTGAAGCAAAACGACTTTCGGCATTTTCTAAAGTAAGGATTGTATTAATTTTTTTAATGTTTTTAGGGTCAATATTTGGTATCAAATATACTGCTTTAAATTTTGAAAAACGAATAATATAATCTTTAATTGATAACGGATTTTTTACATTATTTATTTCATTACTATCAATAGGATAAGCACAATGTTTTATTAATAAATCATCAAGTAATTGATCTAAATTTTCTTTGACATAATCATTTATACTATTTATCAATGTTTCTTCGGATAAATTTGAATTAATATTAAAATTTAATTTAAATGTTCCATCATGGAATATATCAATTGTATCAAGAGTTATTTCTTCAGAAATATTTATTAAATAATTTAGTGTTAAAGTATTTTGTTTACCTTCAACGTGTTTTGTTGATACACCATAATCACGAGCATTTTTAATATATTGTACTTTAGTAGAAGAATAGTAGTCATCTAATTTGACATCATGTATTACAATTCTTTTAAATTTATATAATGATGAATGATAATTGTATAATTCGATTAAATCAACATATATGTTTTGTTTACAATAACAAATTAACTCAATATTTGAAATATTATGTGTGAATGAAATTGATTTTAATGGCTTTTCTACAATTCCATAAATATAATTATTAATTGATGTATACCATTTTATAAAATCTTCAGAATAATCACCATAATTTGTAAGTAAATTTGAATTAGATCGAAGCGTTAATTTATTTTTACCAATACATAAATATTGTGAATAGATGTGAAAAGGAAAATCAGAATTAGAATGTAATACTTTAGGTAAATCTATATAAACATCAATCATTGATACTTGAAGAATAGAACCAATAAATTGTATTAATATAGGTAAAGGTGTATTAACATATAAACATACATTAACTTCAATTTCATCATCATTAATCTTTTTAATTTTTGGTTTAAAATTTGTTGAAGTATCGAAAATATCTTTTGAGTTGTTTAATTCAATTTTTGTTATTTTATTGTTAAAATGTATTGTTTTTGTTACATCTTTAAATTTTACTACTATAGGATTTTCATTAATAAACGTAGATAATTTAAAATCTAAATTAAGTTCCTTTTCAAGAGACATTTTATATTATAAATAATTTTTTAATACAAATTTAAAATGACTTATTTGAATAATAATATTAAAAATGTAAAAAATAACATTGGTATTAATATTAATGATAATCTTAATATTAATAATAATATTAAAAATGATAATTCAAAAATATTTGATGTTTTCTATAAAAGAATACATAAACGTTTTGGAATAGAATTATCAATTGATCAATTTTATGAAATTATTGAATCAGGAGAAAAATATGATAAATATTTGAATGTAAATTGTGAAAAATGTGACGAATGTGTATTATGTAAAAATTGTAAAAATTGTTATTATTTGATTCAAAGTATTAATTGTAATAAATGTAATGTTTCATGTTATTTAGATAATTGCAATAGTTGTTACGATTGTAATAATTGTTATAAATGTAATAATTGTACTAGTTGTATTAATTGTAGTAAATGTACTAATTATATCAACCAAATAAATATTAATAATATTTAATTTATATTTTTATTTAAATGAATGATAAACTAATAAAATTGATATTAATAATCGTATTAGTGATGTTTTTAGTATTATTAGCATATTATTGTTGTAATAAAAATGGTAATAAAAATGGTAATATTATAAAACAAAAAATAAAAGGTGGTGAATCTTTCAATCATCAATTACTACATCAATTTTTAATTGATATATTTTATACAAAATTAGGTGATTATGATTACTTACCTAATAAAACTGTGGAGATATTATATAATTATAATATATCAAAAGAAGTAGAATCACTCCAACAAATACGACTTGAAAATCAAACAGCTCTTAAAGAATTCATAAGTAAACCCCAAGAATTAATAACAG
>Ga0247611_10005841_pt1 | contig 16007 bp, 8 predicted proteins | sample 177DNAGHGhighgp2_FD_192422 | JGI IMG/M metagenome (GOLD analysis project Ga0247611, IMG submission 192422) | Sheep rumen microbial communities from Palmerston North, Manawatu-Wanganui, New Zealand - 1770 DNA GHGhigh gp2 | ecosystem: Host-associated > Mammals > Digestive system > Stomach > Rumen ... | reverse complement strand
TAGCTACACCATCGAGAATGCCGCAGAAGGTACGGAATATCGCGTTGTGCTGGTAGATGTCAACGGCAAGAAACACCTCACATCGGAAGACCTGCAAACTGGCGATGCCGTGCAAGTGGAGGACAAGGACTACTATTCCGGCGGCAACAAGATTGTGAACGGCGATTTCGACTTCGGACTGACGGGATGGTACGGCGGAACGGAAGAACCGCTGAAAGAGCCCGCCTTCCAGGTAGTGACAGATGGCGGATACGGCAGTGCACCCTATCTGCAGGCACACCTGGGAGGCACGGCTGCATCGGCCAACTCGATAAAGACAGTGTTCGAAGTCGAGAAACAAAAGAACTACGTGTTCGTAATGGCAGGACGCCACCTGAGCAACTACGTGAAACTGAGCCTCACCACAGACGGCACTGAGGAGTCGCAGGTGCTGCTCGAAGGTAAGGAATCGCAGGGATGGGAGCGTTCGAGCATCGTCTTCAACAGTGGCAACTACGACAAAGTAGTGCTGAAAGCACGCTGGCTGGGAGCCGTAGCACAACTGGACGGCATAGAACTGCGCGAACTGTTCGCCACACGTGAGGAGGCCGTGGCCGACGGAGTGGCCAAAGGAAAGCTGATGGCCGAGGCCTACAAGAGCTACTACCCCAACCAAACGAAACTGAACGCATACGTCGACAACAGCCTGGCTGCCATCACCACGACCGACGACGACGCACTGGAGATGGTGGAGAATCTGACGAACGACTATGCAACAGCACTCGACCTGCTGAAGGAACTGGCTATCACCAAGAGCGAGCTGGAGGGCCTGACAGACTTGAAGTGTGTGGGATACGACGAGATGGCAGAACTGGTGAAAAGCGCTGAGGCAGAAAGCAATGTGAAGACGATGAACGACATCATCACACAGCTGAAGGCGAAGAAGCAGAAGTACATGACCTATCACGAGGCAAATGTACAGCCTAAGTCGCCATCGTTTGCCGATACAGAAGGCTGGGAAACGAAGGTTGGAACCTATACCGGAGGCGACCAGCGCAAAAATTCGCGCGATGGAAAGACATTTTGGAACGCTTGGTGGAGCATCAGCAAGGCACAGAACCCCAACGCCACGATGGAAATAAGACAAAAAGTGACGGTAGACGAGCCTGGATTCTACGTGATGGAGTGTAAGGCCACGACAGAGCATTTCTGCCTGAGCGACCAGCACGGCTACATGAAGGCTGGCGACAAGACAGTAGTGACACCCAACCTGAGCTACGACTACTACGACCTGCCGGTGATGAACGTATGGGAGACGCTGACCACAGCGCCGATGTACCTGGAAGCAGGAACGGAAGTGACCATCGGATTCGTAGGCTCGAAGAATGGAGCCACCGACGGCATGTACAAGGCCTTCGGCAAAACAGATGCGAATGCCGACAACCGCGAGGGATGGTGGTGCGCCACTGACTTCGTGCTGAAATACATCCCTGTGTTCAAGACCACGACAACGGCTGGCAAGTGGAGCACCATCTGCCTGCCCTACACTATGAAAGCGGCAGAAGGAACTAAGCTCTACAAGATTGCAGGCTTCAGCAGCGACTACACGAAGGTTTGTCTCGAAGAGATCAACGAGACGGATGCCGGTGTTCCCTGTCTCTATCGCGCAGAGAAAGACGATGTGCTGTTCTATGAATATGGTGAGAGCGTGGCGAGCGCAACCGACGGTGCAGGCAACCTGCGCGGCTATCTGGACCTGTCGTCGACGCTGACGGCTGGCAGCTACTACATCGTCGACGGCGAACGCTGGGAGCGCGTAGGCACATCGAACCGTCCGAAATCGGGCAAGTACGCTGCCGCAATACGTCCGTTCACCTACAACAAATGGAAGAAGGTGGAAACCTTCGAGACGTGGGACGAGACGCTGACTATGCCCATCAACGGCATTACAGACGATGAGAAAGCAATAAACGAGAACGCGCTGAACATCAGTACAACAAAGGCTGGCGGACAGAAGCGTACGGACGGCTACTACACCCTTGACGGCCGAAAGATAGGCAACGCACAAGTGAAGCCCGGACTCTACATCAAAGTGGCCGACGGAAGCACGATGAAAGTGCTCGTGAAGTAACAATATAAGCAAGCGTCGGACAACAAACGTTCAAAAAAACGCTACAGAACCATTGAAAATCATGAAGAAAACAATTCTGATAACGGCCCTCGCAGGCTGTGTGGCTGCGGCCTCGGCACAGACAGAGGTGCGCCAGTCGTCGAGTATGTACCTACCGGCCTACGACAAAGCCGACGTCTACGTTCCATATGCCATCTCGGCTGAAGGCAAACGTTTCAACCCCACCTGGGGATTAGACTTGCAGTGGTTATGGGACAAGAACATCAAGATGGGCATCAACCACATGCTGCCCGAAAACATCGGTATAGGACGTTCCGGATTCCGCTTCGCAGACCCACTGGAGAACGACAGTGAACTGAGCGATGACATGAAGAAATATGTCAAAGACCGCTCAGACATCTTCACCCGACTGCTGGGAGAAGAACTTCCACTTACGCTCACAGCCGACCAGGAAGCCTATGAAAAACTAAATGGTTCTGCCGGAGCCGACGAATATTTCGTAAAGAACAAAAAAGCCAACGCTGAACACTGGGCAGCGATGATCAATGCCCACGTAAAGTGGATTAAGGAGAACACCAAACACCCCATCGCTGGCATCTCACCCTTCAACGAAGGCGACTACTGGACGGTTGAGGAAGGCGCTACGCCAGAAATTCAGACGCAGGTGGCCAAGCTGCTGAAAGAGAACTACCCACTCTGTGCCGACATTCCAATGGTTGGTGGCAATACCCTGAACAACGACAAGGCCATCGACTGGTACACGCCTGGTAAGGACACCTATACCTGGGGAAACACCCATCAGTTGGCAGGCTCGTTCAAAACCTTTGCCAACTTCTTCGAACAGATGGTGAAGGACGGAAAAGTGGCCTACGCCGACGAGATGCACAACGTGGGAGAAGCTATGATAGGACTGGAATATGGCATGACGGTAGGCATCTGGTGGGGATTCGACAGCCGCGCACGTGGTGAGTTCTGCCAGATAAGCCGTAATGGCACGCGACTGGCATATCAGGAGCATCGCGACAACTGGACGGCAGCATCAGTCTACCGTCACGACGACGGACGCGTGAAGGCATTCATGGGTTCAAGCGAACGACAGGCCTTTACCACAACCTACCAGTTCCTGTCGGAAGAACGCGAGGTGTACTACGACGGCTACGGACCCGTGCGCGAATTCCGCATGGAGATGCCTGGAGGCACGGCATATAATAAAGGACAAGCCAACGCAGAGCGCGTCATCGACATCACCTGGGGCGAGGACGTAGCACCTGGCGTCGTGGACGGCACCTACAGAATAGTGAACAAGGCCACGACCAACGCGATCGCATACGACGAACTGGGACAGAGCGTAGTGCAGCAGGCCTATTCCGCCAGCAACAAGAAGCAGCAATGGGTCGTTACTCCTGTCAGCTCGCGTTATGGAGGCGATTTCAGCGTCTTCGAGATTGAGTCGGTAGACAACCGAAAAGTGCGCATGAATGTGCTTAACAACTCAATTGACGAGGCCGACATCATCGCCTATCAGCAGGACACATCGACCAAGAATGAACACTGGTACCTGGAGTATGCTGGCGACGGCTACTACTACATACGTGGACGCGAGAGCGCACTCTACCTGACATCGGGCGGGATGCTGAAGACGGCCAAACTCATCCAGACTACTCGTTATGATGCCTCCGACAGTAAAGCCAAACGACAGTTGTGGCGACTGCTGCCCTTAGACGTTAAATACGAGACAACAGCACCTGCCAAGCCCACAGGCCTGACTGCTACAGGCAACGGCGCATCCATACACCTCAGCTGGAATGCAAACACAGAGACGGACGTGCAGGGATACAACGTGCTGCGTGCTCCAGCCAACAGCTCTGACTGGAACGTGATAGCACGAAAGCTGACCGCTACGGAGTTTACTGACAATACCTGCCATCATAACACTACCTACCAATATAAGGTGAGGGCCATCGACAAGGCTGAGAACATCTCGGCTGCATCGGAAACAGCGGAGGCACAGACAACAGAAGGAAAGCATCTGGTGGCGTGGTGGAAGATGAGCGACGATGTCAACGATGCTACGGCAAACATGATGGACGGCAAATGCAACGGCAAACCGACCTTCACCACTGTCTCAGAGCGTAAAGGCATGCGACTGAGCGGCAATGCTTTCGTGCAACTGCCCTACAACGTGGCCAACAGCGAGGAGCTGACCATCGCCATGTGGGTGAACATGAGAGCGGCTGATGCATGGCAGCGCATCTTCGACTTCGGACGTGACACAGAGCACTACATGTTCCTCACGCCGAAGAACTCCTACACGAACACGATGCGCTTCGCTATCAAGAATGGTGGCGACGAACAGGTGCTCGACTACAAGACGGCGCTCCCAACCTACACGTGGAAGCACGTGGTCATCACACTAGGCAAGGAGAAGACCACAATGTATGTCGACGGCGAGGTTGTGGCTTCGACTACGTCGATTAACATCACACCTGCCGACGTGAACCCGCTGATGAACTATCTGGGACGCAGCCAGTTCAATGCCGACCCAATGCTGAACGCTATATTGAGCGATGTACGCATCTATAACTTTGCCGCCGATGACAATATGGTAAAGCAGATTATGAACGGCGAGGAGCCGATGTGCATCAGTCAGACGAGTGAGACAGAGAAACCGAAGGCAATCTACGGCATTGATGGTTGTCGTCGCAATCATATGGAACACGGCATCAACATAGTCGATGGCAAGAAGGTTCTGAAATAACAATGATACGACAAGGAGAAGTATCTTAAAAAGAAATGAAAAAATTCGCTTTTGCATTCATACTGGCTGGTCTCATCACCCTACCCCTTCAGGCTCAGAAGAATCTGTACGTGAAGACGCTGGGCGGAGAGCAGGCTTCATTCGACCTAAGCACCGTAGACAGTATCAAGTTCAACAGGATTGAACAGGAGGGTGAAACGCTGAACCTGCTGACGAACGGCGGCTTTGAGTCGTGGACGGACGGACAGCCCAACGAGTGGAAGTCGACCACCACGGCCAGCAGCGGCAAACTAACCCAGAGCGGCGATGCACACGACGGCGCATACGCAGTATCGCTGGAAGGAAACGCAACGTCGAACAAGCGGCTAGGCAGCAAAGAACTGACGCTCAATGCAGGGACATACGTCTTTTCCTTCTATGCCAAGGGAACGACGAACGCCCAGGCACAGATTCGTCCTGGACGCACCACCGTAGGGAGCAGCCTCAGCTATAGCTACGGCGATTATGTCACCATCAGCAACAGCGAATGGACACATGTGAACCACTTATTCACCCTCGACGAGACGACAACCGTCAACCTCATCGTGATGAACCCAAAGAAGACGGCGACGCTGCCGGAACAGAGTGTGCTCATCGACGACGCGACGCTGACATTGTTCAACGGGGCGTTTATGTATGTACACGTTCAAGACCGCAAGTTTAGCTACAATATCGACGACGTAGCGTCGATATGGGTGACAACAACTGGAGAGGGAGAGGTAGGCAGCAAGGAGAATCCCTACACTGTGGCTGAGCTCAAGGCAGCAACGGCCGACGTGGCAACCAATGCCTATTACGCCAATGGGGCAACGGTCTACACGCGTGGTATAGTAACAAAGGTGCGCGAGTGGAATGCCGATTATAACAATATCAGCTACTACATCTCCGACACCTCTGTAGGCACCAACCAGTTCTACGTCTATCGTGGCAATCTGATAGGCAATGCGAAGGTGACGACAGGACGAGAGCTGCATGCAGGCGACACGGTGACGGTGTGTGGAAAGATAAAGAACTTCAAGGGTACGATAGAGTATGATACTGGCAACACGATTGTGGCCATAAGTCCGTTCAACCGCGTGCGGTCGGCAGAGAGACTGCAATGGGCAAAAGCGCGACTGGAGTTCCCCAAGACAAAGGAGAACGGCAGCAGCCGCATCATCCTGCACGAAGCACAACTGAACGACGTGACCAACGAGAGTGGACTTAACTATGCCCTGGAGTGGGACTCGTACATCCGTGCTCAGCGATGGAGCTGCTATCAGATGTATGGTAGTCTGCTCGATGCCAACACCTCGCGCTCAGCCAGCAGCTACCCTAACGACCTTTGGCTTGAGGATGACGAACAGTTCGAGAACGACCCCTATAGCGGCAGTGGCTACGATCACGGACATATCTGCCCGTCGGCCGACCGCCTGGCCTCTGACGAGTCGAACCTCCAGACTTTCTACATGACCAACATGCAGCCACAGACCCACACGTTCAATGCAGGAATCTGGAAGCGAATGGAGGAGCAGGTGCGCAAATGGGCTGAGAACTACGACACGCTCTACATAGCCAAAGGTGCCACCATAGACAACAAGGAGTATATACAGAAATATATCGTCAACGAGAAAGACAGCATCCCCGTACCTAAGTATTTCTACATGGCTATGCTCGGACGGAAAGGCGACAACTTCACGTCTATCGCTTTCTGGGTGGAACATCGCGACGATATCACGAAGAAGACTCCCCTATCGGACTTCGTCGTGAACATCCGTGAACTGGAAGAGAAGACAAATATTGACTTCTTCCATAACCTGCCTGACGACATTGAGACGGCCGTCGAGACCGTCGATGCTGCCAAACTCTCAGAAGATTGGGGATTATAGAAGAATGAGAGTTTGAACAAAATTGTAGAACACAACAAAAAGGGCCGCATCGGAATTTCGATGCGGCTCTTTTCTTGTCTGTCGCTAAAGTGCTTACTCGATGCAGCTCATCAGGAAGTCTACAGCTCCGTTTACGCCGAACTTCTTCACATTCAGGCAGATGTCGTAGTTGCGAGCATCCTGCCATTCACTGCCGGTATAGGTCTTAGTATAGAGCTCACGCGAGTAGTCGTTATCTACAATCATGGCTCCTGCATCACTCTCAGGGATGTCATACTTCCGACCTATGCGTTTCTTACGGCAATCGTCGTCGGCATGGATGAATATCTTCAGACAATTGGGATGGTTGCGGAAGATGTGGAATCCACAACGGCCGATGAGGACGCACGACTCCTGCGCAGCAATCTTGCGAATGACCTCAGCCTGCGCCTCAAATAGCTGATGCGAAGTCTGGTCCTGCTCCTGTCCGTTATATTCTGCCCCTGCCATATACTGACGATAGAAATTGGTGAAGTCGTCGCGCCATAGTGGATTACGGGCCTCAATCCGCTCTACAGCATCCTCTACAACGCAGAACTTCCGAGCCACCTCGTTCAGAATCTGCTTGTCAAGCAACTTCACGCCCAAGCGGCGTGCCAACTCTGCACCAATCTCATGGCCGCCTGTTCCAAACTGGCGACTGATGGCTATCACGAATTTATCCTCTTTGTTCATAAGCGTTTTAGGGATTATAAGGTTCGTAGTTATTTGAAATATGAATACCGCAGCACACTAATTCGTGTGCTGCGGCATAGAATTGTCAGTTTGCAAAGGTGATGACCATCTGGCGGATGCGCAGCTGGTTCTTGGAGTTGGTAGTTGCACTGTTGTTGATGGTCACGGTGCTGGCATTCAACCCAGAGAACGATACACTGGTATCGCTTACCTTGTTGATATTTGCCGTTCCACCACCTTCGGCAAAGGCATTGTCGCTGCCGTTATACTTGTCGGAGGTACTTGGAGCTGTTGCGGTGATATCAATCTTTGTTATGTTCTTGGCAGCAACAATCTTTATGGTATTGTTGGCATAGACACGAATTGACTCATAGTTAGCTGTGGTATAATAGGTGGGAGCAGTAGAGCCGGTATTCTTGTCGAAGTAAATCTTCGTGCCATCGCTCAGCGTAGTTGATGTAGCTGGGCAATTCGTGCCTGAAGTGGGATGGAAACCAAATTCGTCGTAGTTGATGGTGAGCGTGTTGCCGCTCAGAGTTCCTGTGCCAGTCACGTCAGTATCGCCTTCGCTTCCACCACCTTGCTCGCCGCCACCACCGGTATTGCCGTCGAGAGAGACAATCTGGTTGTTCTGATAAATTTCAGGCGTTACGTTGTCATCCTTCACATACTTCTTTAAGTAACCCTTGACAATGACTTCGGCTCCTACTGCAAGGTCAGATGTTGACGAGAAGTCGGCCCCGTTAAGGCCTTTGCCACTATATACCTGCAGTTGATTTGTTGTCGTACCATCATCGGATATATAGTATGTAAGACTCTTATAGTTAGAGTTGAATGAGACCACCGATACTACCTTACCTTTCACATAGGCCTCAGCCTGCGATTGTCCGGCATTTGCATAGCCGTTGATGAGTTCAAGAGCCTTTGCTACGGTGATAGGATTGGTCTTTGTACCAAGTTCTCCGTTGTCCTCTTGTTCTTCTCCTTCGCCTTCAATGGCTACAATCTGGCTGCCTTGGTCAATCTCTGGATTGACATTACCACTCTTGACATACTTCTTAAGCTTACCCTTCACAGTGACGGTCTGTCCCACCTTCAGGTAGCTCTTGGCGTTGATGTCAGCACCATTTAGGCCCTTACCGCTGTATACTTGCAGCTGATTGGTAGCTGTACCATCGTCAGAGATATAATAAGAGAGGCTCTTATGGTTAGTATCAAGGTAGCCGATGGAGACAATCTTACCTTTCACGTAAGCATCTGTTGCTGAAGAACCGCCATCGTCATAGCCGTTGATAAGTTCTATAGCCTTAGCCACGGTGATAGGCTCATCCTTAGTGCCGATGGTTTCGCCTTCCTCTTCCTTTTCATTGTTTGCCAGTCCCTTCTCCATGACGAAGTTCATCAGTTCCCAAGTGGTAGAGGCAGTAGCTGGAGCCTTGAACCAGAAGCCAACAAAGACAGCTGGCTTGTTTGCCATCTCGTCTGGCAGCTGAATTTCGCCTGAGGTATAGGTCGTCCAGTCAGAATAGGGTGATGCCACAGGGGTGAAAGTCACCTCTTTCCAATTGGCACTCTTAACATCCTTTCCATCGAAATTGTCAGAGACAAAGATCTTGTGGTTACCTTCCCAGTCAGTGACGTTGTTGGTATACTTGATGGTCTGGTCGAACTTTATCTTCACATGTTCGGCTTCGAGTGTGCTGACAGCAGGTGACACGAGCCATCCTTCTACTTCACGATTTGACTTCTGGCCGGCACCTTCCCACGTCTGATAGCCTGTAGCCTGGGAGTAGTTGGCATCCTGAAGCCAGGGCTGGTCAGGAGTCACGGCAATGGCTTTAAAAGTGCCGAGATTCTTGGAATAGCTGATTACGTTCTCGCCAAGAGCCGACTTCTTTACGTTCGGATCATTGATGTCGTATGGCTCAGGCACGTCCGAACAAGCTACGAGTGTCAAGGCAGCGATGCCCATGAACAACAGTTTGCTGAATATCTTTTTCATATTGTCTTGATTTTTGTTTCTTTCTGGAATTTAAACAATCTTAAAATTGTGAGTCCGTTCAATTGTGTTATGGTCAATTGTCAAGAATCTCAATGTCGCTTTCCTTGCGAATCATAATCTGCCATACGTCGTTGTAGCGGTTGGCGATACCCACAAGGTTGCACTTTATGGGTTTCTTCTCCTCAGCATTGTAAGGCATCTTACGGGCAGCGAACTTCGCATATGTACTGGTGCGGATTACAACCTGGTTGGCCGTATACTCGTTCAGTTCACGATTGACGCAGCCGCCCACGATAGCCACAGTCTCGTCGACAGTAGAGTCTGGGGCAAAGGTGCCGAGTCCGTAGACGGGCTTGAACGACACGTTCTCAATTCTCACGAGCTTGGCGCTGTGCTGCTCTTTGTCGAGCGCAGGCGTAAAGCCTTTCAGCGTGTCTATCTTGGTGACATCGGGTGTGCCAACGAGTTTGAAGTGCTGCTGGAACAGTTCCTTGTACATACGGCCCAGCTCCACAGCCTTGTGCTTCTGATCGTCGTTCCAGTAGGGCATACCTATCTGCGGCTGCTTGCGGTAGCCACCGATGTAGAGGTCCTGCAGGGCCACGATTATCTCCTGACCTTCAGGCAGAAAAGCATGCATGCCACTCTGGTTCACAGAGAGAATCATACCACCCGTAGCATCCTGGATGACAACCTGCTTGTAGATATTACTACCCAAGTCGTTGCCTGTTACACGCCCACGAATCTTGATATCCTTATCAATCTTCTTATAGGTATCTGTCGAGGCATAGATAACATCTTTATACTGCGTCTTCAAATCAGCGATAGAGATAATATTCTCCTCGTTGATGCTGTTGTTTCCATAGGCAGCACTCGTGGGCTCGTCCCAGTCCTTATTACAAGAGACGAGGGACAAAGAACATAGGAAGAGGAATGCTGCGCATTTTATTATAGTCTTGTTCATAATAGTGCCGTGTTTAGAAGTAGTAATTAATCATGAACATGCCGTTGATGCCGTTGGCATAGTACTTGTACGGGCTCTTCTCGAACTTGTACGTGCGGCGTGCATTGTTCTCTTCGTCTGTATCCGTACGGCTCTGCTCGCGTCCGCCTGTCACAATCTTCATGTTGTTCAGGATGTTGGTGAGCATCAGGTTGAAACCGATGCGGCGACCGTGGCGCATGTTGAACTGCTTGCCTATCGAGGCATCAAGCATGAAGCCGCCCTTGCCCTTGGCCTGGTCGTCAGCATAGTAGGTGAAGTTGCCGTCGTTGTTGTCGTCATGCTTGTTGTGGGCATTGCTCTTGTAGCGAGTCACAGGTGTATAATAGAGGTAGATGCGATCGTAGTAGTTGCCTATGAGGTCGACAAACCATCCACTATAGTGGATGTTCAGACCTATGCTACCTGCCGTAAGAGGTGTACAACCCTCACGCATACCTTTGTTCAACACCACATCCTGATAGGTCTTACCGTCTTCAGAGAGGGTGTAGAACACATCGGCATTGTTCGTGTACTTGGCATCGCTGATGGTACCTATGGTCTTGACGTTCAGCCAGTCGGTGAGCTTAAAGTTCAGTCCCAGCTCCACTCCATAGTATTCTTTTTCGATACCGTTGATAGATACATAGGTGAACGAGTTGCGGTCGTCCATATAGTACATCGACTGTTCATTAACGTCTTCCAGCTGACTAAAATAGGCATTGATATTAGCCTGCAGCCATGTAGTCTGCAGACGGTAGCCCAACTCAGCTGAGTATATCTTCTCTGCCTTCAGATCCTTGACGAAGTCGTTGTTGATCTGTGCTGCCTGGAACGAGTTCTTTGCCGTAGGAGCCTTGCTCTCAACGCCAAATCCCATGAGCAGCGTGCTTCCACCACCCAGATTGACGTGAGCACCCATTTTTACGCCTCCGTCCAGGAAGCTGGCCGTACCACCCTTGCCATATGAGTTAGTGGGAGCCAGACCATTGCGCATCTTGCCTTCGCGCTGCATCGTCACACCTCCAACACGGCCCGTCAGGAAGAGGTGGGCCACTTCAAAGTCGGTAGAGATGCCTGCCCAGGCCTGTGCCTTATTGACGAAGATATTGTAGTCATAGCCAAAGCGGTCACCCTTACCTATGCTCTGGTTGGGGTTGTTCAGGTCGTACTGTGCCTGATCGCTGTTCTCACCGTAGTTCTTGATGACGTAGGTGTTGGCGTTGTGGAAACTGGTGGCACCAAGCAGGTCGTCCATCGTCTGGTAGTGCATACCTTTGTTGGTCGACAGCTGTATGCCAGCATGCAGTTTGGTCTTCTGGGTTAGCGTCTTGTCCAGATAGCTGGCCAGACTCACTGAGAGCTGGTCGTCGTGATAGCGCTGCAGATAGTACATGGCATCAGCACCTTGGAGTGAAGCATTGCGGTTGGCCTGATAGAGGCGATCCCACTGAACTTGTCGATTCTCTTTCGATGCTGAGAGATAGTTGTAGGCACTCTGCCACATCGCTTTGTCGGCCTGCATACTCTCCTCGTCCACATAGAAAGGACTCTCCCACACATGATAGTAGGCGCTGGGCATACCAGAATAATAGTCAGGAGCAGGATTGGTACTGTTGTTGTAGTTCAGTCGGCTCGAACTGTACATCACATATTTTCCCAGCAGCGAGGTAGTCAGCTTGGTCTGGTCGTCGACTTTCCAGTCCCAGGTGAGCAGGGCTGCCGGAGCATAGTCTTTCACCACACGCGAGTTGCGCTTCTTGCCGTCCTGATAACCCCAAGCAGAGTTGTAGAGGTTGTTGTTGGCAATCCAGTACATCTCGTCGGTCGAAGCAGACTGGGTTCCACGCTCAGTGGGATTGCCCCAAGTGACGAGCGAGAGGGAGTGCTTGTCGTTCAGGATTTTCTCAACACCAAGGAAGTAGCTGAGCGAGTTGTAGGTCGTTCCCTCGACAAATCCCGTTCCATCACCCCAACGATAGGTGAGGCTACCTGTGAAGGCCCATCCTTTCTCCGTCACACCACTATTATACGTATACATTGCACGCACATTGTAATTGCGGTTGGCACCAGCGATAGAGGCGCGCTGACCAGTGGCGAAGGCCGAGGGGCGGAAGTTGTAGTTATTAGCACCGCTCATGCCGGTCATCATGAAGTTATTGTCCTCGAAAGGCAACGTTGTCTCCTGTCCTCGTGTCTGATTGTTCAGTCCACCCACGAACGAGTATCGGAACTCACCACGTTCTACATCGTTCACGGGGTTGCCGTTTACGTAGACATCGTTGTACTTGGAGTTGAATGCACGGAATTTGAACCTTGCAGGACTGAAACGATAGCCTACCTCACTGGCATAGACGTTGCGAGACGACGAGATGACTGTGACATTATCCGCCACATCATCGTCTTCGCCCAACTGTGCCTCGGTGAAAGTGATTGCCTGCTCCTGCTGCATGTCGGTGGCCAGGGAGTCTATATCCTGAGCCATCACCGCAGTCGAACAGCACAGGGCCATCACCAGTAGTTTAAGCATTTTTACCATAGATTAGAAATAAATGATGTTATTGTTATTTTTTTTAATTTCGGTCACAAATTATAGGACAGTAATGATTGTGCAAATATATCAAACATTTGTTGATTATGCAAGAAAAATCGAACTTTTATTTTCACTATTTTTCTATCTGTTTGATTTTCAGTTGCCGTTATCAGTATTTGCGATAGTGAAGTCTGTACTTGCTGTTCATGAGCGTCATGTTGTCGCTACTGAAGTCGGTAATGCGGAACTGTGTCTCCAGTGTGCTGTCGGCCTTCACCGTAACATCGGAGATAGCATAGCACTCGAGCGTCTGCGGATTATGTATGAGACTGTCGGACACCTGACGGTTGTCCGCCACAGGGTTCCATAGTCGTAGGATATCGGCAGCCTTTTCAAAGCGGAAAATAATGTTACGGTCTGTACGGGTATTGTCCCTGAACTCCAACATGTGGGCCTGCACAGACAGGAATATTCTCGCTGGCCGCATGTCAGTAGTGCCGCCTGTGGCGAGGGTATCTATCTGTCTGCACTGCCAGTAGCCGTCGAGGTCGCCATTGTCAGACGTCTCGAAATCGCAGGCTGCCATATAGCAGGCAATGATTGGTATCAATATCAGTAGTTTTTTCATATCATTCGTCTTCAAACTTCTTTAACTTCTCAAACATCTTCAATACTTAAACCTCCTCGTCAGCGTAAACTGCACACCAGTATTGTTGCCCAGCAGTCCACCGTGGTCTATACCGAAGGCTCCTTTGATGCTCCAGCCGGCCAGTTTCTTGGTCTCATCGAACTGATACTCAGCCTCTGCCAGCATACTCATGTTACGCTCAGGGTCGGGCAGCGGATAGGCATAGGTTCCCCATCCACGCTGCCACGTGGCCAATAGGCGATAGCGCAGTCTGTCTATGGGTTTTCCGCTCATTCCCACGTGCCACGCCCAGAAACGGTTGTTCCTCACCTCTATCGTGTGGTCGTCATTGTAGAGGGGCGAGCGATAGAGCGGGTTGCCCATTACCTGTCCCCAATGCTGCCAGCCCGTTTGCATGTAGTTGTTGTAGTAGTCGTCACGTCCTGCCACATGGTCTGAGAGATATCGTGTACGGTCGTGATAGATAGGTCCGCTCTGGTATTTCGAGTAGACATATTCCACTACCACGTTGTCCACCCAGTGCCAGTCTTTCAGCCGCAGTTCTGCGCCAAGCATGATATCCTTCAGGTCGTAAACGAACCAATGGCTTCGTTTCCACTCGTTATATTCTTCACCCTCGCCATAACCGTCGAAATCGAGGAAAAACATCTGCGAGTGGTCTTCGAAGAAGTGGTCGGCATAGAGGCCAAGATACCACTTATTGAAGTCCATATTCACACGCAGCAGATAACTGCCGAGGTGATTGCCTGAAGCGTTTTCGTAGACACCCTCACCTTTCTCACCACTGCCAGGAACAAGTGCTTCAAACATGCCTTTCACGCCGTATTGGTTCTTGATGGACACAAACTCCATGGTACCAGGAACTTCAGGATAGGGGTCGTAGGTATAGACGGTGCCACCATACTGACATGCCATCTCCAGTCCCAGCTCGACGCTGATGGGCTTTTCTCCCTTACCAATACGCAGATAACCTGCCTTCGTGTGGAGTTTGGCATGCTCCGTCCGTTTACTGTTTGCTGCTGCAAAGTCTTTCTGCCAGTTGTCATCAGTAAACATGCCATAGGCGATATGGCCCTTGAAGCCCAGCCAACCACGGGTGAAGGGAACAGTCCAATAGTCTGGCAGCGACAGGCGTACGCTTGGCACGGGTCTGGCATTTACGCCCAGCGTCTGTGAACCACTGCTCAACTGCTGGTTCTTCATGACCATCGGCTGTTCCTTGCTGCCCACGGTGAGCAGTCCCTTCAGCCAGCGCACGTCAGCATAGGCTTGCTGCACCACAAAGGTACTCGTAAACCCCTTAGCCACAGCCACATCGGCACCATAGCCTATGGCCCATCGACGAGCAGAATCAGCCTCCATCGAGTGGAAAAGCCCTGCGCGCAGGTAGCCGTTCGTCTTGTCGAGCGAACTCAGTCCGTAGCGGTTGGCATTGAGCCAAAGGGGAGCATGACTGCCTGAAGCCGTCGTGAGCTGTGCCTCCGTACGTATCTCTGTCTGCGCCAATGCGACGATAGGGAGGAATGCCAGTAATATCGAGAAACGAAGACTTAATCTGTTCATTTTATATAATTGGTATATCTATCCATAAACCGTTTGAATGATGGCCAGCGCATCAGTCCTTTTTCGAACAAGGCCACACCCAAGAGGGCTGTCATGATGCCCAGCAGCACATCGATGATGTAGTGGTGACAGGTGTAGACGGCCGTCCACCATATGCCTATGGTGATGATGACGCAGAGCACTTTCACCCATCGTTTCTGCCTGCTGATGAAGGCATAGCACGTGGCAACCAGCATATAGGCGGCATGCAGCGAAGGCACGGCTGCGAAGATGTTTGAGTTGTTCACATAGATGCTGTTGAACACAGGGATGCCGATAAGTGCATCGAAGCGCCTCAGTCCAGCAGCGCTCCCAGGCGTACCAAGTATGGGCTCAAATCCGTGTTCAAGAACATACCAAGGAGGAGCCGTGGGGTGAATATAATAGCCCACGAAGCCGATGAGGTTGACAAAGAGGAAGGCCCACGTCAGTCGCAGACATTCGTTGCGCCTGCCGCTGAAGAACAACCAAAGGGCCAATGCGATAGGACCTGGCACCCAGCAGAGATAGAAGAGTCCTGCCAGCAGGTCGCCCACAGCACTATTGTGAGAATTGAAGTATTCGCTTGGCGTCACCACCCCAGCTTCTGTCGTGAGGCTGAAGAGCGACAGCTCAGCCTCGTAAATGTCGCGCGTGTCAATAGCATTGACCATGTAGTTTGGATAGAGTCGCATCCAGTCGTAGCTCATCTCGAAGAACACGAAGGGCAGCAAAGCCATCGCCAGCTTGCGACTCAGCGGGTGGGCGAAG
>Ga0247611_10005840_pt1 | contig 16009 bp, 12 predicted proteins | sample 177DNAGHGhighgp2_FD_192422 | JGI IMG/M metagenome (GOLD analysis project Ga0247611, IMG submission 192422) | Sheep rumen microbial communities from Palmerston North, Manawatu-Wanganui, New Zealand - 1770 DNA GHGhigh gp2 | ecosystem: Host-associated > Mammals > Digestive system > Stomach > Rumen... | reverse complement strand
GGCATCTGCCTGTTGTTACAAAAATCGGCTGCGATTTAAAAGAAGATGTTTTGCGACGTGATTTTACGATAAATGCAATGGCAGAAAAATTTAATACAGGTGAAATAGTAGATTATACCGGCGGATTAAAAGATATAGAAAATAAGTTACTCAGAGTTTTGCACGATAAAAGTTTTATTGATGACCCGACAAGAATTTTGCGGGCATTGAAGTTTTCTGTTCGCTTTGGTTTTGAACTTGAAGAACATACAAAATTTTTGAGAGATGAATATTTGAAAAATATTAATTACGATATGAGTTACAAGAGAGTAAAGAAGGAATTGATTGAAACGTTTAATCTCAACTCACAAAATGCTTATGATGAATTTATTTATGCAGGAATTTACAAACTCGTTACTGAAAAACAAACTGAAAGACCTGTTGAAAACATAGAAAATCTTGTATCAAGATATAAAAATCTAATAGACAGTAAAAATATTTGGTTGATATATATTGGAACATTACCTGATTTGTCAAAATTAGAACTTACAAAAGATGAACAAAAAATTGTAAATGATTTAAAATCGGTTCTGCCATTAGAGCTGAAGACGGATTTTGAAATATACAAAGCTTTTGAAAAATGTAGAGTCGAAACAATTATTTTATATGCTGTTTTAAAAAATAGAAGAATTGCAGAACATTACATAAATGATTTGATGGGTGTTAAATTAATTATAACAGGTGAAGATTTGAGAAAGCTTGGAATTAAGCCTTCTGTTAGATATCAAGAATGTTTTGATTATATTTTGAATAAAAAATTGTCAGATTTAAGTATTTCTTATGCAGATGAAATTGAGATTGCAAAAGAATTCTTCAGTTAGTTTGCAATTATGTAAATTTATTTTAAAAATAATATCTTTTAAATTATATTAAATGTAGAATTAGATTTGTAATAAGGAGGAAATTATGTACATTACCCCCATAAGTGTACCGTTTGGCAGCAAGACTTTGAAACTCAAAATTTCGGATTCTGTTGAAAAAAACAAAAATAATCAATTTCTGTATAACAAAGTTTTGAACATAATAAATCAATACCGATTACCCGCTCAAATAACAAATAAGTCTATTGTGGTTGAATTTTCAGAACCGAGGTATCAATCTGACTTGATAATAAATACCAAAAAAGCAATGCAAAATGCTGATATATTTTACGAAAAGGTAGTATAAATTTAGCTTTGATATTTTGGTAGTGTCAGAATAAAAAATATATTTTGTAACAAAATTTTTATATTTCTAGTTAAATATGCAAAAAAATATATTTTTGTATTTAGTATATGTGAATAAAAGATAGTGAGAAAAATATATGTTTATACCCAAAATTAAATTATCACACAATTTATTTACTTATAGACCAAATCTGAACAGAACACGATTTACTGAATATATTTCAAATGGGATAGGTAATGTAAAACAACATACCTTTGTTTTATTTCAAAAAAATAAAGTTGTAGAGCCTAAATTCAATTTGGCAGAAGGTGCATTTAAAGGAAAGATAATACGTCCGGAAGATGAATTAAGTGATGAAATTTTTGAACAAAAATTATTAGAGGTTCGTAAAAAAGCGGAAAAGCTTGATGAAAATAATTTTGCAATATTTTTACTTGATTCTCATCGTGTAAATAAGGATAATATTGCACTATATGATCTTGTTGTCAGTCATCCGGGTATTCCAAATACAAATGAAGTCAAGAGTTATGATAAAGCAATAAGAGATCATTTGCTCGTTTCTTTTATAAATGATACAGATAATATTGATGTAAAAGAGTGTTATAAAATTCTTGAAAAAGTCCTTAGTGATCCAAAGTTATCAAAAAATTCTAATGTTGTAAAAAACCTTGTTCAATTTGTTTGTGTACATAATGAATATGATGCCTCATTGGTATTGAGTATTTTGGATAAAGATGTACTTTTAAGTAATCCCGGTGTTTCAAGGTATTTCCGTAACAATTCTGAAGTAAATATAAGACCTACAGAAAAAATAGAATCTCAACAAGAAGTTTTTGCAAAGATGGAATTAATTATTAATACATTAATAAGTGAGGATTTCTTGGAAAGCGAGGCCGTAAAAGATGCTGGGCATATTATAAGAAAAACTAAAATCAGAGAACAAAATCTTCTTTGGAACGAATATTATAAAGCTTTGGAATATCTTCCTTTTACTTCAATACAAAAAAAGCTAAGAGATACCATAGGCCTTGCAGATACCCCTGAAAGAGCTGCAGTCTTGCTTGAAGGTTGGAAAACACTTATGAGAAGTTTAAATATGAGAAAATTTTATCAATTATATAATGTGATTAAATCTACTAAGAATAGTGAAGAAGCAAAAATATTAAAATTGAAAGAAATAATATACTCATAAGAATTGTAAACAAATCTGTAACTAATTTGCCTATAAGTGATGTCTATAATAAAATAGTATTACTAGGGATTAAAGGAGATATTCGGGTATGCCGGAATTAGCCAGAAGATATGAGGAAAGGTATTATTACTACGGTGATACGCAGAAAACATGCACTGCTATACCTAACAGAAGATATACAAATACCCAATTCACTACTATAAAACCGCAAAGAAAGGTTCAGCCTGTAAGACCTAGCATAAGACGAAAACCTCAAAAACAAGATAGAAATGTCCTTTTGGCTCGTGTTTTGGGATTGGCAATACTTATTGCTTTTGGGCTGTTTGTTTTACCGGCAGCTTTTAAAAATATTTCGTCTTCAATTTTTACAAAATCTCCGTATCCTAATATAAAAGCTGATTACCAAAAAATTGTAACTCCTACTGTCAATTATTTGAATAATAATTTATTTATGAATACTTTGTCTTTGAATCCTTCAATTTCAGGTAAAAAGGCAGGCATGATGAAATTGCCTCAAGGAGTTGAACTTACTGATTTAGAGAGCAGTATAAAAAACATAATGCCATTATTCCCGTCTGTACATCCGGCGGTTTATGTATGGGATTATGATACAGGTAATTATGTAAATATAAACGGTAATGAAGTGTTTTCTGCTGCAAGTATAATAAAAGTTCCTGTTCTGTTGCAGTTATTTAAGTCTATTGAACGTGGTCAGGTTCATTTATACGATCAGATACCGTTGACGGAATATTTTCGTAGTGAAGGGTCCGGTAGTCTTCAGTTTAAAGCGGAAAATTCTATGTATACGGTAGATACTCTTGCAAGATTAATGATTACAGAATCCGATAATTCTGCAACAAATATGCTTATGTCCAAAATCGGTTCTATGGTTAACGTAAATCAGGGAATCCGTGATTGGGGATTAAAACAGACTCAAGTAAGAACCTGGCTGCCGGATTTGACGGGTAATAACTATACAACAGCTGAAGATATGGCTACTATGCTATATAATATTGATAACCCTAAATTTTTATCTGAAGGTTCAAGAAATAAAATTATTGATTATATGAGCCATGTAAAAAATAACAGATTAATTCAAGCAGGGCTTGGAGAAGGGGCTTCATTCCTGCATAAAACAGGTGATATCGGGAAAATGCTTGGAGATGCAGGCATGGTAACAACTCCAAACGGTAAAAAGTATATTGTTGTAATACTTGCAAACAGACCGTATAACTCTCCTGAAGGGAAAGAGTTTATTGTAAAAGCCTCCGAAATTATTTATAATTATATGGTTGTTAAATAACTAAAAGAAAAGAGTAAATAGAATTATGTTCTTATACGGAATTTTATCAACAATAATATTTATCATAGCTATGCCGTTTATCTTTTTAATAAGACGTATTATCGGTAAGCCAAATGCGGGATTAAAAGAAAAATTTGGATTTATTAAATCTCCGTTTAAAAAAAATACTGATATAATAATGTTGCATGGTGTTTCTGTTGGTGAAGTTATTGCATTAGAAAATCTTGCAAAAAAAATCAAAGAAACTTTCCCTGATAAAAAACTCGTTGTTACCACCGGAACAAAAACAGGTCAGGAAATTGCTCATAAAAAATATGAAGGAATTGCTGATTATATTACTTATTTTCCATTCGATATCCCGTTTTGCGTAAACAGATTTTTAAACAGATTGCAGCCAAAAACGGTTATGATTGCAGAAACTGAAATCTGGCCTTATTTTGCATATGCTTGCAAGAGGAGAAATATACCTATATCTATTATAAACGGCAGAATTTCCGATTCTACATTTAGTTCATATTTGAAAGTAAAATTTTTCTTTAAGTTGGTATTTAAAAATTTCACTGCCATTTATACTCAAAGTGAAGATGACAAAAGAAAATATATTGAAGTTGGTGCAAATCCCCAAAATGTAGAAGTTATGGGGAATTTAAAATTCGATGTAAAAAGAAAAGAGGCTTATATTAAATTAGGACAAGACGGATATAGAGTTATTGTTGCGGGGAGTACACATTCCGGTGAAGACGAAATAGTTTTGGATACTTTTAAAGAATTAAAGGAAAAATATACGGATATAAAGTTACTTCTTGCTCCAAGACATCCAAAACGTATGCCTGATATATTAAATCTTGCGGATAGTATCGGTCTTAAATATGGTTTAAGATCAAAGGATGACAAATTTACGGATTATGACGTGATTTTTTTAGATACTCTCGGGGAATTAGGTAAAATGTATTCAATATGTCATTTTGCGTTTATAGGCGGAAGTTTTAACAAAACAGGCGGACATAATCCTTTAGAGGCATCAGTTTATGATAAGCCGGTTATTTCAGGGCCTTCAATACATAATTTTAAAGATATTTACGGAATTTTAAACAAGACTGATGCGGGACAAGTTGTTCAGACTCCTGAAGAATTAAAAAATCATGCAGAAAAATTATTGTCGGATAATGATTTTTATAATAAAGCATGCCGAGATTGCAAAAGTGTATTTGAAGCTCAGCAAGGGGCTTTAGAGTTTGTAATAGATAAATTACGCAGCTAAATTATTGACTTATTGCTTAATTTTATTACAATATTATTGTAGGGCGAGGTTATATGAAATTAACACAGAAATTAAAAGAATATGAAGGACAATTTATGTTTATCCGTTGGGCTACAGGCGGAGAATACGGTAAATTATTATATGTTGGTTCAGATTTTATAGAGTTTCAAATTGTCGATATAGATAATATGGAATTTAGCGAAACAATGTTTATTCAAAGCGGTCTTATCCTTGAAGCTTCTATCGGAGGATGCGATATTGCCCGTATCGTTGCAGAGTTCTCCTCAAAGATATCTGACTAGTGAGTATCATTAACGGACTTAGGAATTGAGAATGGAAGATGTGGAATTATTAACATTAAATATTCTCAACTCTCAAATTTCAATTTAAAAGCGGTGTTGTGCGTCGTTTAATATTAATAAAACATAAATAATGTTAAGTTTTGTAACATAAATATCAAGTTGTGAAATTTTGGTATTTCAAAATACTTTATTAAGGTAAGAGAGTACAAATAATTATAAGGAGAGAGAATTATGACATTCTTACCACAATATTCACAAATGATGTTAATCCAACTTGAATTGTCAGAGTTTCAAAATAGAAGACAGGTTGTTCAATGTGATGAAAATGCAATTTCAAGAGAAATGTATCGTTATCAGATAGAATATTCTGAAATGTCTCCTGGAGACGAAGATGTTGATATTACAGATCAGCCATATTATCAATGGTTGGAGCAGCAAACAAACTTGCATGAGCAGCAGGCTACAGCTTTAGACCAGCAGATTCAGGTTTTAGAAACACAGTTGAATACACTTAAGACTCAGACCAGCAACAACATTAAACTTTCTTGCGGTTCTCAACTCGGCGGTCAATAGTTATAGAAATATATATAAAAAAAGACGTGATAATAATTATTATCACGTCTTTTTTTATGCTATGATTATTTGGTGAAAAGGAGAGAATTATGATTAGTGAAAAAATGGAAAAAGCATTCAATGAACAGATTAATGCGGAATTATATTCTGAATATTTATATCTTTCAATGAAAGCTTATTTTGAAACATTAAATCTTAAAGGTTTCGTAAATTGGATGGATATTCAAGTACAAGAAGAACATGCACATGCTATGGGTATGTTTGATTATGTTAATGCAAGAGGCGGCAGAGTTATTCTTAAAGCTATTGATGCTCCTGAAACAGATTGGGCATCTCCGCTGGCAGTATTTGAACAGATTTTAAAACATGAAGAACACGTCACGGCTTTGATTAACGGTTTGGCTGATGTAGCTGATGAAGTTAAAGACAGAGCTGCTTTAACCTTCTTAAATTGGTATATAAAAGAACAGGTAGAAGAAGAAGAAAGTGTCGGCGGGGTTCTGGCTACATTAAAACTTATCGGAAATGATTCTCAAGGCTTATTAGCTTTAGATAAAGAATTAGCTACAAGAGTATTTAATCCGCCTGTAATCGGCTAGTTTTTATAAGCGAATAAGTAAAAATAAGATGCGTTGAAACGCATCTTATTTTTTTACTCAATATTCTTCATATAAACTTCTTCTATCAAAACTACTGCAGTCGCTGCTATTGCCGGGGCAAATACAACTCCTATGATACCTAAGAACTTTGCGGTTATAAACAAAAATAAGTATACAATCAACGGATGCAGGTTAAGAAATTTACCAAATACATATGGTCTTACAAAATTATTTTCCACAAGTTGTGCAATAGCAAATACTACAATTACACCTATAAAAATGCCTATTCCTGATTTGTATGTTGCAATCAAACATATTATAAGAGCTATTGCAGGTCCGACAACAGGTATTATATCAAGAATGCAGGTTATCAAACCAAGTAATAGAGCATAATCTACTCTCAATATCATAAGCCCTATTGTCATAATAAGACCGACTCCTGCCATTGTTGTAATTTGTGCCACAACATAACCGCCTATTTTTTGAGAAATTGAATCATAAATTTCTGATGTTCTTTTTCTCATCTGAGATGGAAATAATTTCAGACAGGTATTTTTAACCTTGTCTTTATCTGCCATGAAATAGTAAATTATAATTAAAGATGCAAGCAAATATACAAACCCTGAGCCTATATTTTTACCCACGTTAATTGTTTCACCCATAACTTTTGTAGTAATTCCTGAAGCAGATGTAATCATTCCGCCGATGTCCATATCTGAGATGTTTGGTCTTTGTGTTATCGGTAAACTGTTTATCAAATCTTTTATAGAGTCAACATATTGAGGGAAGGATTCAATGAAGTTTCCGATTTCATGTCCTGCAAGAACAATTAATGGTACAAAAACAATACATATTACTGCAACGATTATACCAAGAACAATAGAGGCTGCTACATTTCGGCTGTACTTTTTACTCAATTTTGCAACAAGCGGTTCCATTGAACATGCCAATACAAAAGAAGCAAAAAACATTATCCCGATATCTTGCATCTGAACTATAAATACTAAGAATAAAATTGCAATAACTGCAAATAATACGTTTTTACCATTAACGTATTTGTGAAAAAGATTTTCAAACATTTTAAAATCCCCTCAGTTTACTTTCGAGAATTATAATATAATAAAATTTGATTATATACAATATTACAGTATACTATTACCAAATCATATAATTTATCCGATTGCAGGTTCTTTATTAATAAGGTTTATTGCCTGTTCACATTTTTCCACAAGAGATGTGTAATAATTAAAATCTTTTTGGGTTGTAGAAATTTCTACCCCGTGTCGAGCGGTATTTTGCAGTTGCTTAAGTAAATCTATTGTCATCATAATACCTTTAAACATTGTACCTTCATCCTTGTATTTACGTTTATCTGCATTGTAGTATAATTTGCTCCAATTCTGAGTAGAATCGCTTTCTGTACTGTTCATTTCAGCCCATTTATAAATATTATTTGTAAGCTCATTGTTTATTTCTATCTGTCTGAATTTTCTGTCATTTTTGGTTGATAAATCATTATATTTGTTTAACGTATTATTTAATTCTTTAACATATTTTGCGATTACGTTGCTTGACCAATCATAACCTTTTGGTTTATCGTTGAAAATTTTTATAAATTGACCGTCTTTTTTAGGTTCAATATTTGCTAATGCACCGACTGCTCCTGCCAATTCCGCAGGTGTCATATCTGCAAATATTTGAGAAGTCAGCATCTCTATAACAGGAATTTGTTCATATCCGTTGAGATTTGAAATAAGCATACCTTTTTCTGTTAATTTACTTGTTGGCGTAAGATATCCGAATTCTTTTAACATTCTTATTTTCTGTGCAAATAAATTTCTGAGATTTTCTTTATTCCTCAAAACTTTTTGCGGATTTTTGTCATAAGTGTAAAAAGATTTTTCAAATATTAAATTCAGCATCTCATCATTTTGGAATTGCTCATAATATTTTGTTATGAATGAATAATCCGGTTTGAAAGCACTTTTTAGATTGTTAGGATGTGAATGAATAAGCATATCAAAAACTGCTCGTTCATCATCATTCTGACTAAGCGTATAACAGTAACCTACCTTATCAATACCACGTCTGCCGGCACGCCCCGCCATCTGATGAAATTCGTTAGCAGAAATAGTACGTTTGTTATCAGGACCGTCAGGATTTGATGACGGCTTTCTTGTCGAAGTTATTACCGTTGTTCTTGTCGGCATATTAATCCCTGCCGAAAGGGTTTCCGTTGCGATAACAACTTTAACAAGTTTTTTCTGGAATAATTCTTCTACAAGTTCCTTTTGTGTAGGTAAAAGTCCTGCGTTATGAACAGCATATCCCTTTAAAATCCCTTTCATATTTAAAGATTCACCAAGGTACTTCCCTTCATCCCAATATCTTTCAACGATATCCATAATTTGTTCTTTTTCATCATCAGTAGTTAATTTTGGACCGTATTTTGTTAAGTATTCCAAAATATCTTTACTGTTGCGTTTGTCAAATACAAAAAATATTGCAGGGAGTTTATCTTCATCTTTGAGTTTTCTTACAATATCAGTATATACAAAAGCAGGTATTATTCCCTTCTTTTCTGCCATATTTGATAATTTATCAATTTGTTCATTAAATTTTGATTTCTTTTTGGATTTTTCGGGCTGAGTTAAATCTTTTACGTTGATATTTTCAAACTTAAGCGGTACATGCCTGTTTGAGTTAGGTACATCAATAAGAACCGTATGAACAGGTAAATATTCATTCGCCTGATAACTTGCAAGCTTTCTATTAATTCCCGATGTTTCAGGTTTGGGTTTTCCGGATACGTTAGAGGTTGATTCATCTGATACTTCTGAAGTTGATTCTTCCGACACTCTTGGAGTTAGTTCTCCTGATACTTTTTGGGTTAGTTTTTTTGATTCTTTTGAGTTTGGCTCACCTGATACAATTTCAGGTTGTCCGTAATCTCTTATTTGCGACATCCAATCTGCAATATCCCTGTTGTTTCCTATTGTTGCAGATAGAGATAACAACTGTATTTGCGGGTCTGACAGGAAGATTGACTGTTCCCAAATCCCGCCTCTATCTACATCACCTAAATAGTGAAGTTCATCAAATACAACTGTTTTAAGATTATCAAGCAATTCATTTTTTTTACCAAAATGTTCTCCAAAAACCATATTACGATAAACTTCCGTTGTCATAATAACAATAGGAGCAGCGCTGTTTTCCTTTGTATCACCGGTTAAAATCCCTACATTATCAGAGCCGTATATTCTTTGAAAATCTCTGTATTTCTCATTACTCAAAGCTTTTAAAGGTGTTGTGTAGAAAGTTTTTGTGCCATCGTGAAGATTTTTACCTATTACATAATGTGCAATCGCAGTTTTTCCTGTTCCTGTCGGTGCGGTAACCAAAACATCGTTATCCAACAAAAGATTTTGTGCGGCAGCTTTCTGAAAAACATCCGCTTTTGCACCTGCCGGAAGTTTAAAATAATTAGCTTCAACCGTCTTGTCAAAATCACTGCCTAAAAAACTTACATTATTACGAGAAAACTCAGACATAAGTTTTAGCATATCAATATTTTTAAAGTTATTTTCAGAATTTACAGTATAATTTTTACAATTTTTGTTTGAATTATTGTATGTTTTTATGCTATAAGACGGTATTGCTAAAACTTTCACTTTAAATCCTACCTTTTAATATATTTGAAGAAATCCCCGACTTTTAATACATCAGTAATGAGATACAGAGCATCTCTGTTAGGCAATCTTACGCAGCTGTGTGTAATATACAAAGTATTATGTTTAGGAAAAAGTATTACTCCATGTGCAAAACCGTCAAAGTATTTTATCTCAATATTTTTTAAAGACAAAAATTCATGTCTTGTGCCATGCACATAATCTCCATTATCCCACATTTTACCGGTAATAGTATCTACTATATTCATATAAGCTATTTTTGGACCATAATCAAAAGGGAATCTACGTCTTTTCGTACTTTTATCACAATCTAAGTAAGGATATACTTGTTTTTTGAGAACTTTTCTTATCCCGGGTTGAGTTTTGCTGCTCGGAGCTCCTGTTGCTACTCTGTATGCTTCAATAGCCTTCCCATCGTTGTCATAGATATACAGACGGCAATTTGTTATATCAACAACTCCTTTTGCAAGTGTCTTTTTACCTTTAAGAGTAAAATAAGGATCAGGAGCAGTTTTTAATATTTTCGGATCGTTTGTCCAACTGCTCGGATTAACAGGTTCTCTGAAAATTTTCGGTAAATCTTCACTTGTATATTTGTCTACCGGATTGGTCGTTCTAATAAAAGTATCAGGTTTCTGAGTTAAATCTACCCGTTGTGCCTGTGTGGGTTGAGCATAAGCTAATGTTCCGGCTGCAGCTAAAATTCCCAATTTATATTTTATGTTGTTTAATAAAGAGATTTCCATATGAGAAATAAATCATGTAAAGAATACAATTTGCTAGTAAATAATAATTTTGTAATAAAATGTAAAAATAGTAAGTAATTTAATGAATTGAGAATATTTAACCTGTACGAGCTACAATTTCTATTTAACCCATTTGAAACTTTTTACATAGCTCATACCGTTAATATCACCATCAATTATTGCAGCAAATATTCTTGATACACTAAATTTTTCATCCTTAGGAATTTTTTCTATTTTAGCGGTTATTTCAGGTGAATATTCATTATTGTTGAGGAATGGAATTGTATTTAACAGAGTATTTAACGAGAGGTTTTTAAGTTTACCGAATACTGAAGTTAAGTTTGCTGATAAAGTACCGTAAACTTCCATTTTTGCAACATAAGTTTCTATATTATAAGTACCTGTAAGATATAAGTTCAAATCTTTACCCTTAGAAAATAATTCTATATCTTCAACTTTACCGTTATTGAGTTTGAAATTTCCTGTAATGCTTTGGAATTGGCCTGTTTTTAGAGGAGTTATTAAATCAATAATGTTGTTTATAGATATTCTGGTAATTCCGCTTGTTACTATATTTGTAGCTTTCAACAAATACTCAAGAGAGCCGAGTTTTGGCATTCTGCCATCATTGATTACAAAATTTCCGTTTCCTGCAAGTGTTTTTATACAATCTTCTGGAGCTTTTCCTGTACAACTTATGCTCATATCTCCGTTTAATGTTCCGAAGAACTGACTTTTTAAATTAAATAATGATTCCGAAATAGATTGTGCGTTGAAGTTTTTAATATGAGTATTAAAATTGAGTTTATAGTCTTTTAAATTATATGTTGCATCACCGTTGACCGTACCTGCAGCAAGTTTAAAGGTGTAATCTTTAACGGTTGCAAGCATATCCTTGTTTATTGAAAAATGTGATACAAAATCAGTAGCTTCCAAATCCTGAATTTTTATTTTGTTAGCTTTTATTGTTCCGGATTTCAATATTACTTGTGTAGCCTCAAGATTTTTATTATTTTCCTGCATACCGTAATTTTGTTTGTATAAATTAGTATCGTAATTTTGCAGTAATTTCAGTATTTCATTCAAATCCAATTTGTCTACATCAATATTGATGTTATTCACAATATACGGAGATGAAAGTTTATTTTGCATATCAGCCTGAACCAAAATATCGTTTTCCATCAATGAGCTTTTTGCCTTAATATTTATGTTATTAGGTTTAAAGTCAAGATTTAAATCCTTTACTGTTGCATTAAGCATTGGAACATCTATACTTGTAATAGAAAATGGTCCTACTATTTTTGGTGATGAAGAAGTTCCGTTTATTGTTAAATCAGAAGTGAAAACACCTTGTTTCATAAATGGTTTTTTAAATATTATGTTGAATATTTTCGCATCCGTCGGATTATTTGTTTTTACTTTGAAATTATTAAATTTGACATTATTATTACCGAGTAATTGCACTGTTCCACTTGCAGTTAATTGATTATTAGGAAATTTTTTCCCGTTTTGAGAACTGATAATTTTGTCATATTTAAAGTTATTTAATTTTACCCAATCTTTTCCGGAAATACTGTCTATATTGATATTAACAGAATTTGTTAAATCTCCGATTGTTGCACCCATATAGTATAGAGAAGATTTTTCATCTAATTTTATTTCGGTTTTTGCTCCAAGTTTGTTCATAGGACCGTTTAATTGGGATAAAAAGACGATATCACCTTTTAATTTAATAGGATATACAGATTGGGAATTAAAAAATTGATCGAAAAATTCCTGAGATGGTCTTGCTGTTAAATAGAGATTCAAATCCGGATTATCAGAAAAGATTTTGTTGATTTTTCCGTTGATAAATACCGGCATTTCTCCTATATGTCCGTTTATTCTGTTTAAATTCATATTATTTGAGTCATATAAGACATTACCGTCAGCAATTCTAATTTTTAAATGTTTAGGTTTATAGACACAGCTTGTATTTCCGAGTTGTGAATATAATCGTATATTATTATCCTTAATTCTTGATGCAATATCTATTTTACCGTTAAATTGATCAAAATCTTTTAGTTGCGGATATTCCGGAATAACTAAACCGTTAAGAGAAGATGTATCGAAATTTTTCATTGAAAAATATCCGTTGTATACCTGTTTCGGAGTTAAAAGATTATCAATATCAATTTGCAAATTGAACGGATTATGCTGGAACATACCTCTTATTGGTGACAAATGAACATGTCCTTTTTTAATATCAAAATCACTATTATTGACAACAATCGGAGATTTAGCCCCTAAATTACTGTATATTTTGCCTTTTGCAATAATTTTACTGTAATCAAAATTATTTACACTCATTATGCCTTTATAATGACCTGAAAAAGAGGTGCTGACTGTATTAATTCCGGGTATAGGTAAAATCTTATCGCCATAAAACAGATGTGCAATATGCCATCCATCACCCGCATTGAATCTGTTTGAATATGCATTAGCCGTTAAAACATTATTCTTAATAAATCCGTTAGTGCTTACCTGTGAATTTACAAGTTTTCCGTCTATTTTAAAATTACCGTCTTGTTTGTCAAAATTAACTGTTCCGGAAAGATCTGAAGCAGGAACTTTTTGAGGGAAAAATGTCATTTTGTTTGAAATAAATTCAATTGTACCTTTTGCAAATAAATCTTTGTTAAATACAGGTTCTTGTCCTCTGTTAACGTGACCGAATATATTTAAAAATACTTTTGTTTTACCGCTTGCGGAGGTTATAGGAGCGAGCATTGCCTGCAACTCCGACAAAATAGGAGATGTATTTATTATTTTCAGTAAATCTTTGGAATCCTGATTATCTCCTTTAACATTAACGGACAAATCTCCTGACATCATGCAGGTACCATCTATATCAACCGGCAGATTATTTAATGTGGTAGTATCCGTTTTGAAGGTTACTTTATCTCCGTCAAATTTTACCCAACCACTGATATTTTTAGCGACCATATTATTGATTGTAATAAATGAAGCTACACCGTCACGGAATTTTATATCTCCCCAGGCATGAGGGTTTTCTCTTGAACCGGCAATTCTGAATTCTGCGTTTCCATAACCGGCAGGTATATTCATCATCGGAATAGGGCCAAGTTCAAATTTGAAGATATCTCTTAACGGCATAAGAACATCATATGCCTTGACCAAATCAATATTTTTGGAAGATTTAATGGTCATGTCGGAATATCTGTCCCTAAATAGTTTGAATGAACCTTTAACATCAACATATTCTTTTTTATCGGTCGGAACGTGAACATCAATATTCATTGTATGTTTATCGAAAGATAATTTGATTACACCATTTTGTGTTGTATTTGGTATAGGTTTTTTCAAATATACATCAGTCAAAAGTGCGTTCCCGTACAGATTCGGATAATTTGCATCTCCTTTAATATCTATATGCCCTTTAGCTTTTCCGTATATCATATGTTCTTTTAATTTATAGAAATTAAAATCAGGATTTAGGGTTTCACTACCAGGGAATAACGTAAGCAGATTTGCTCCGCTGATATTCCTTGCTGATACATGCAAATCAAGGGTAGGATATTTATTTTTAGTCTTGTAAACTCCGCCTGTAATATAAAAATCCAATCCTTCGGACATAACTCTTACATTATCAATTTTTACACCGTCATCAATCAGATGTACGTTTTGAGAAACTTCTATAGGGTAATCGCTATAGATAGATGAGGCTCTGTCCTTACCCATAATACCGAGTTTATCAGCCATAAGTAATGATTTTATATTTTTATGTCCGTTAACAAATTCTGTATTTGAGTGGAAATTGATAATTCCTCTGAGTTCTTTTATTTTCCCTTTTGACAATCCAGCTACGTAATTTGAAAAACTAGAAAGGTCTAAATTCATTACAGAAACATCAACTCTTGCTTTATCTTCAGATATTTTATTAAAAGGCAAAGCAACATCAACATCTGCTTTTATTGTTGCTATTTTCCCGTCAGTATAAAATTTTGAATCTGTTGAAAACAATAAAATTTTATTTTTTCTGTATTTATATATTTTAAAGTAATCTCCGTATAGCTTGGCAGTTTTACCCTGAATTTCATCATTTAAAACAATGCCGTATTGGTCAATATTTGCAGACAATCTTACCAATTCAAATATTTGTTTATCACTGAGTTTAATTGGATATTGTCCAATTTTAAAAGTATTATTTTTGTCGTAAATAATATTTGCAACAACAGCATCAGCATCTGCTTTTTCTATTTCGATATTTTTTAGTAACAAAGGAAGTAATCTTATTTTTACATGAGGATTTAGAACAGAAAAAGCTTTTGTTCCGTCATCATTCAGTAAATTTATTTCGGTTGCACTAAAACTTACCGAGGGTATTATTCCGGTTTTAAACTTTGGTTCATTAAAATCAATATTATAGCCGTATTTATTGCGTAATGTATTTTCTGCAAAATGTTCAAATTTTTTGGAATTTAAAACAAATGGCACTCCAACATAATATCCTGCACCAAGCAGGATAAAACAACTTAAAGCTAAAATTGAACAAAGTTTTCTCTTCATAATTACAAAAATATTATATTACACACATATCTTAATTAGCAATATTTAACAAATAAAATCATACTTTATACTGATTAAATTGTTTTGAAAAACTTAAATAATAAATCAGATTACTATACTGAAAAACAGACAGGTAGTAAATATGGATTTGTTAAACTATACTAAAAAACTTTATAAAAAAATAGAATTTTATGACGGAAAAGTAAAAGGTTCTAATTTTGACAAAAACAACCCAAATCCGTTTTGTATAAAAGAACCTGTCAATCTGACAATAATATGGGTTCAAGAATATGACAAAAAGCTATAAAATATGATATAATTCAGTTATGAAAATTTTGGGTATAGATCCGGGAATGGCTATTGTAGGCTACGGATTAATAAATTTTGATAATGATAATTGCGAGCTTATTTCTTCAGGTTCAATTCAAACCAAAAAGGGAGAGAATGAAGCTGTAAGACTTTTGGAAATATATAACGATATGCAAACCATTATTGAACAACTAAAGCCTGAAGCAGCCGCAATAGAAAAACTGTTTTTTGTGCATAATCAAACTACGGTAATGCCGGTA
>Ga0247611_10005839_pt1 | contig 16009 bp, 9 predicted proteins | sample 177DNAGHGhighgp2_FD_192422 | JGI IMG/M metagenome (GOLD analysis project Ga0247611, IMG submission 192422) | Sheep rumen microbial communities from Palmerston North, Manawatu-Wanganui, New Zealand - 1770 DNA GHGhigh gp2 | ecosystem: Host-associated > Mammals > Digestive system > Stomach > Rumen ... | reverse complement strand
ATTATCAATTTTAGTTTTCATTATTGCTGTAATTTTTCCAGCATATTTTTCATTAATATTATAAAATTGTTTATAACACACAACTTTATAAATTATTTTAAGAATATTTAATTTTGTTTTATCATCGATTTTTTTTTCACATTCTAAATAATCATCGATATTATATTTTTGTTTATTTTTACCATCATATGGTAATTTGCAACATTTAAATAATAATGATTGTTGATTGATAGACAATTTATCAAGTATTTCAGAAAATGGAAACACGACACATTTGTGTCGCACGTTATTAAAAATAACGCTATAATTGAATGGATGTTCTAAGAAAATTAAACGTCCTAATCTTCCATTTCCATCATAAAATGGATGTATTAATTCAAATTTAATATAATAACAAAAACCTTTTACAATATCATTTAATGTAATATTTTCATCTAATGATTTATAAAATTCATCAATCATATTTTGTAAATAATTATTTCTTTCAATTTTTTTTAAATCATCTGGATTCATTCCTAAATGATTACACTTAAAATGTCTATCAAAAGCATCGAGCATATGGTCATTTACACTTACATAAACTGGTATTGTTCTTAATCCATCATTAATTCTCATCAATTTATTTAATTTATATAAATCTGGAGGTTCGTGAAAATCTAATTGACTTAAATAATCAAATACATTTTTTTTAATTTCATCTGTTAATTTTTCAACATCTTTTTCACATCTATAATTATGATATAACAATTTTTTGAAATCACATTTATATGTTTCTTGTTGTTGATGATTTATTAACGAATATGAAGAATTTGAAAAATTAGATATGTGTGAATCGATATATTGCGCTAATGATGAATATATTTCATCATAATTCATAATAATTTATTTTAATATTTAATAAAAATTAAAAAAATAATTTAGATATGTTTTAATAATTGTTTAAAAATATAAATAATTAAGCAACCTATATTAAAAAATCATATCAACAATATTTAAAGTATTTATTATAATTAAAAACCATATTTTTTACTTAATAAATAATACGTATCTAAACAGCCTTAAATAATCTCTTGAACCATGTATTTCAATAATATCTTTATTTATATAGTTTTCTATTTCTTTTAAAGTATGTCAATTATAATGAATATTAACATTATTTTCATCTTCATCATTATATAATTCGTTAGTATTTGGATACCAAACAAATTTACAATTTTTATAAACAAAATTTATATATAAAATTAGTTGGCATTCTTCATTAAAATAATTTATATTTTTTATATTTTCATTTGAAACAATATTTTTAAGATATTCAATATTTATTTCGTTTATTTTTTTAATTTTATTATTAGTTATAAATATTATTAAAAAAATATCATAATTTAATAATTAATATTTATTTTAATTGAACTATTAAAAATATTATTTGAAAATTATTTATTTATATTTTTAGAATAAAACTTTATTATATCATTAAATTTATCTCTAACTATACTTGCTTCATTTTCATAATTAATTTTATCAAATTTTTCATTTCATTAATCATAGTATCAATATTTATTTTTATTTACATTTATTTTAAATAAATTTGATGTATTAATTAAAATAAACTATTTATTTAAATTATATAATTCTTCAAAATATTATATTTATAAACTGATATAATTTAATTAATATTTGAAAATAATTAAATATTTATAATTATAAATTAAATGAAAAATATTATAATTTTATTTTTAGTCAAATCAAATAAATAATTAAATATTTATATTTTATATTTTTATAATGCTAATTTATATTTTTATAATTCTAATTTATAATTAAATAAATCATTAATTCCTAATTCTATTAATTCATTTTCTGTTAAACTAGTTGTTATTATTACAGTTAATTTATTTTTAACACGTTCATCTAATAAACCTAAAATACAACTTAAAATATTTGTTTCAAATCTTGGGCCGCTTGGAATATATCCGATTATTCTTTCAATATTATCTATCAAAATAATACTTGAATTGAATTTTTGAGCATCTTCAAACCATTTACATAACATGCTAATTTTTAATATTTCAGAATAACCAATTAAATTTTTAAATTCAATCATTTTAATATATTCATATTTATTTAAATATTCTTTGATAAATTCTAAAGCTAAAGTTGTTTTACCTATTCTTTTTATTCCATATATTCCAATTATATTTTTATTTTTGTTTTCCAAATCAGAATATCCAAATTTAAATAAATTTGTTTTCAATTCTTCGTTGTTTTCAAAATGAACATTCATTAAATCATTCATTAAATCTTGTTCAATTCCAAACATTGGTTTAATTTCATCTAATGCTTTATTAAAATATTCTTTTTTAATTTTGAAATCTTGATTAATAACTTTATTAGTTTTTGGGTCAATATTATCAGCCATTCCAAATGAAACAGCACTTCTAACAAGACTTTCAATTTCAGCACCAGTATAATTTTTAGTTCTTTTAACTAATTCAGAGATTTCAAAATCTAATTTTTTATTTTCTCTCAATTTCTTTGTATGAATATTCAATATTTGTTGTCTTCCTTCATCATCAGGTAATCCAATTTCAATTTGAATTTCAAATCTACCAGGTCTTAATAATGCTTCATCTATCATATCTTTACGATTTGTCATACCAATTAATAAGACATTATTTAATGAATTAACACCATCAATTTTTGAAAGTAATTGATTAACAATTGTATCACCTACACCTGTATTATCACTTTTGCTTCCTCTTTTCTTACAAATAGCATCTAATTCATCCATTATAATAACATGAAGTTTTCCTAAATTTCCTTTCTTTTGATCTTCTTCAGCATCGGCGAATAAATCACGGATGTTCTTTTCGGATTCACCAACATATTTATTTAAAATTGATGGTCCTTCGACTATTTTAGGTTCAACGCCTGAAATCATTTTTCCAATTTGTCGTGCTATTAATGTTTTCCCACAACCTGGGGGACCATATAATAAAATACCTTTTACATGTTGAATACCTAATTTTTCTATTGTTTGTGAATCGAACATTCTAGACATAAAAGCACGACGAAGAATAATATTAAATTCTTTATTTAATCCGCCAATTCCCATTAATTCAGCATTCCATTCTTTAGAATTTAAAATATTCATTTCAAGGTTGTTAGAAATTATTAAATTAGGTGAAATGATATTAAAGTATATTTTTGTTGATTTTGAAATCATACAATATTCATTTTTAAATTTATTTTTCGTTTCATCCAATAATTCAAAATCTTTAACTTCCAAATTTAGATTGTAATTATTAATTTTTAATAATAAGTGTTGATTTTTAATTAAATATTTAATTGAATTTGAAATTGATAATAATTTATTAATTATTTCGTAATAATCAATATTTATTTGATTTATTGTTCGCATGGATGAAATATTAAATGTAATTATTGGTGTTAATATTTCAAAATTAATATTTATAAATTCAATTTCGATTTCTTTACCTATTTCATAATTTAAATCATTTCTTTGAATATAATTAATATATATTAAATTTTTAGAAATGTTATTTAAATATTCAACATGATAAATATATTTTTCTATTTTACAATAATTATAATTATTTTTGTAATCACTTGAAATATAAACATCATTAGTTAATATTTTATTTTTATCAATTTTATTTTTATCGAATTGAGAAACAATAAATTTCATTTAAATTTATAATAAAAAAATAATTACATTAATAATATTTTGTTTTTGTATTTGAATATGATTGATTTAAATTATTAATTATTTAATTTATTATTTAAATAATTTAAAATTATTCATTTAATTATTTATATTTATAAATTAATATCAATATCATCTTTTAATATATAAAATTCATCATCTTTAGTTTTACCTAATTTAATTTGGCATTCAAATATTAATCTATTTATAGTATTTAATTTAAAAATTTCATTAAACTCAACTTTCTTATAATTTTTAGATTCATAATCATCAGATTGATTCATTAATGGAATTACATTATCTATATCTAAATTACATAATTTAATTAAATTAAATCTAGTTTTCAAATATTCATCATCTTTACATTTTTCTAATTCATTTTCAATTTCATCATATACAATTAATTCATTATAATACGAATAACTAAACATTTTATAAATATCATACATTGATACATTATAAAAATCAAATTTATCAAAATATGAGAATAATGAATATAAATTTTCATTTTCATCTGAAAATATTAATATAGATGGTAAATTGTCTTCATCTTCATCATTTTCTTTTAAAATATTATCTAAAGTTTCAAAATAATTTTTTGGTATTTCATCAATATCATTTTCTTTAAAATATCTGTTTAATTGAATTGATATTACGACTAAATTAATTAACGAAAGGCAATCAGTACATTTTAAAACAATAAGTGATTCATCAATATTAAAATTATATGGATGATAATAAATATATCCAATTTCAGGACCTGTTCTATTAATTGTATAACAATGTGAATAATTATGATATTTAGATGTATAAGATGATACATATAATTCTGAATTATAACATGATAAAATGGGATAAGTTCCATGTTCATCTGAATCTGTTTCAGGATTACTCACAAATTGAAATAATTCACCAAATTCATTATTTAATAATTCATAATCATATTTAATATTCTTATCTAAAATTGATTGAAGATTATTTGTCGTATATGGTATTAATTCTGAATAACTTTCAACAAATATTTTATGAAGTAATTTAAAACGAACATAATTAGATATATCAACAGTCATATAAAATGGATTTAAAGATGAATAAAAATATAATTTGAGAAATAAAAGTTAATAAATTTTATCATATAATGCTAATAAGTAATTAATAATTCTATTATATGTATTAATATCTTTTATATATGAAAATCTTGTTCTAATTTTTTGATGAAATGTGTTTTTATCGGGACATAATAAATTTATGAATGTATTCCTACCATCATCATTATTTTTATTTTCTTTTATAAAATCTTGTTTAATAATATTTATAATATCTCGATTATTTATAATAAATATATCTGTAATATTTTTATTTTGTGTATGATTAATATAAGTATCATAAACAATATTAAAATTATTATTATTTATTAATTCGGATGGATTCATTGTGAATTTAAATTTATAACAAAAATAAATAATATAGAAAATATGATTATAAAAATGAGTATTCATTACTTAAATCAAAAAATTTACAATTATGTAAATATAGGTTTGGTGATGTGTTTGAAAAAGTTAAGCCTTCAGGTCCAACATCATGTATTTCAGAAGCATCACAAATTAAAACTGAAAAATATAAATATCCGTTATATACAACATCAATTAAAAATATTATTAATGGTTATGTTGAAATACCAAATTATATAAATGATAATAATGATAATTTATATTGTATGACTGTATTTGGTTATATATCATATATTGAAGATAAAGAATTTTCAATTCAAATTGGAGGAACTTCATATGTGTTAAAATCTGATATAAAATTTAATGATTATAATTTAAAAATAATATCATTACAGATTTCAACATTATCTGATTTCAATAATAAACTAACTTATGATAAGATTAAAGATATAAATATATATTTATATATTTAGAATGAATTATGAAAAATAAATATTTATTTTTTGATTTTAAATGGAATATAAATTTATAAAAATAGGAAATTATAAAGTTATATTTAATAAATATAATGAAAATGATTTAATCATTAAAGGAAATTTTGATAAATTAATTAATTCTGATTTAAATAATGATGTTAATTATGAAATAATATCAAAATTAATAAATAATTATACAAATCAGCCTGTAATTAAAATAACTAAAATAACTAAAGATAAATATATTATTAACAATAATGTTGAAAATGTGATAAATTTACAAAATTGGTTTAAATTTAAAGAAATAACAAATAATGTTAATTTTATTCAACAAATGAGAATTCCTGAAAAAATAAATTTCAATAAATGTGAAATTTGTGGAAATACATCAAATTTAGAAGCTCATCATAATATTAAAAGATTTTCACAAATAGCAAAAGAATTTATTGTTGAGTATAATATTAAAAACATTAATGAATTTAAAGAATATATAAACGAATTCAAACAATATCACAGTAAGGAAAAACACATTATAACATTATGTAGAAAATGTCATGAAAATTTACATAAATACGATAAATGTTATGCTAAAAATATGAATGAATCAAATGAATGGATTGATTATATAAATTCAAATTAAGCATATAAATAAATATCAACATCTTTAACTTTATCATAAGTTAGCATCATATAACCATCAATTAATTTTGTTAATTGTAATGTTATTAACTTAGAATTAATATTTAAATCAATATTTATTAAATTAGAATTTAATTTTAATATAAATATATTTCCATTTCCTTGAATTGAAAATTCATTGTCGTATATTATTCCAATATATCCAAATAATGTACAAAATATCAATTTATCATTTGTCGTATTAATATAACTTGGTTTATTAACATAACCTTGTATTATTTTTTGATTTGATGAAGTATATAAAGGATATTTATAAATTGAATCTTTTTGTTTAGCTTCATTAACTTTAAAACTACCCATCATTTTCACTTTTTCAAACACATCACCAAACTTATATTTACATAATTGTAAATTTTTTGATTTAAGTAATGAATACTCATTTTTATAATCATATTTAAATGCTAAATCAATAATTTCTTCATCTTTCATTGTCTTAATTTTTTCAATATATCCTTCTCTTTCTTTCAATATTTCATCATTCATTTCGCCTATTAAATAATAATTTTTGATTGAATTATAAATTCTTCTGATTAATTGTAATTTTAATTCCTCAATTGTATTTTTCAAAGTTTTTTCAATAATCTCTCCTTTTGCTTTTTTAATTAATTCAAATCCAAATTCATCAGCTTTTCTAGTTTTCAAGCTTAATTTATCAATTTCTTTTGCTAAGATTTCATTATTTACAATTTTATTATGTATTTTTTGTCCTTCACCTTTCCATTTCTTCAAATCTGCTCTTACAACTGATTCAACATATTTTGGATAATCTCTGAAATTAAAATATTTATAATATTTTGAATAATTGCATTTATATTTGGTTTCTTTAATATTTGATGTTTCACTTAAATAATATTGCTGATTTTGGACATTTTGGACATTTTGGACATTTTGGACATTTTCATTTAAATTTACATATCTTACAAATTTTTGTATTCTTACTGATTTAGATTTATAAATCATATCTGGGTCCAATTCAAATGCCTCATCTTGTTCATCTATCATGAATTGATTTGAAATATCTTCTTTCAATTGTTCTCCAATACTTTTAATTTTAATATCTAATTCTTCAATATTTAATCCATATTTATTATTAATTCCATTTTTAATAATATCAGTATATTCTAAAATATTATCCTTATTCAAATTTAATTTCATTACATCTTCCAATTTCAATCTATTCTCCAAATCATCCTTTTCTCTTTTCAATTCATCATCCAAATAATAATATTCATCTAAAATTCCAATTTCTTTAATTTCATGCGATTCAGGAATTTCAATCAGTTTATCGTAATATTTTTTGTAAGAATAACCAATTCTCAATATATATTTTTGTTTTGGTATATCAATTTGTATTTTTCTCAAAGGATGAACAATTAATTCATTTTTTATAAATTCTTTTCTAACAAATACAGCTATAACAGAATCTGAAACACCTTTACCTGAAAATACTTTCTTTTGGTCTCCTAAGTCAATAATTTCAACTAATTCGGCTTGATTCAATATTTCAGCAATTATATCAGCTCGTTTTTCTTCTCCTTTAATTTCTCCTGTTTTTTTATCTCTATTACCGTATTTAAAATCATTAAATATCATATTTTTTGGAATAATAAAAACTGAAACTTTAGAATTTGAAACAGCTTTATTTAAAAATCTTACAACAGGTTCTTTTAAATTTCCTAAATTTGTATATGGTGGATTTGAAATTGTTAAATCAATAAAATCATTTGGATTATCATGATTATAATATGTTCTTAATTTTTCATTTTCAATTTCAATATAATCTTCACATTCAGCTTTGGCTGCTGTTGTTTGAGCATTTCTATATAATAAATCCCTCATATCATTAATATCAGTTTTATTTCTGTCTTGTTCATTAATATTTCTTGTTGATATTACAACATCATATCTTTTTTTATGAAGTTGATTTAATTTTCTAAGCATCATTAATTCTCCAATGTCTGCCAAAATATCATCATATTCATATGCTCTTAAATGATTAATTTTAATATTATACTTTTGACATTCATCAAGAACAGCATTTGATAAAGCATTTTCACCTGAACCAGGGTCAATTACTGATATACCTCTATTAAAATCAGTATAATTACAAGTATTTAATAATTCTTTCATTTTTTCAGTATCTTCATGTTCAATTCCTAATTCAATTCTATGCGCTCCTTCTTTATCATAATATGTTGAATAACGATTATGTAAATCATCATCATTTAAATAAATTGAATTGCCACGAATATATTTAACATATTTTAATCCAATATCAGCCATTAATGTTGCTACATTTTGAGGAGTGAATGTTGAATTACCTTCTTTTTTATTTTTATCAGCATAATGTTCTGTGAATTGACTATATATACCTTTCATATCTTTATCTTCATTATCAATAATATTTTCAACACATTTATAGATTTTATAAAAATTTCTTGGGTCAATAGATACTAATTTACCTAATACTTGTGAATATAATTCTTTTTTATTTTTATCAGTTTTCATTTTTTCATCATCATCAATATAAATTCTAATTAATTCACAAATATTATCACGCATTACAAAATATTTCGATACAGCTTTTTTAATTTTAAGTTCTTGAACTTGTTTTTGATATTCTTCTGAAATATTTTTGCTTAATTCTGGATTATCCATAGCTTTAAAAACTAAATCTTGTTTAATAGTTTCTGGTGTTGTGTTTTCAATTGTATCATGTATTGCTGATGGTGAATTAATATTATCATATGATAAATCATTTTCTTCATCATCATTTAATTTAACTGGCGATAAATTTGAATATTGATATTTATTCATAACAACTGCTCGAAATAATAATGAAAATATTCTCAAAGCTAAATATTTATCTTCAGATTTACAAAGACCATATTTAACTATTAGATTATGGAAATGTTGAATAGATGACATTTAATTTAAAGTTGATAAAAAAATATATTATAAATTTTAATAAATATAATTTAAAATAAAGAATTGCAAAAATGAAATTTGAAATTAAAATTCAATATTTAATCCCAATTCATAATTTTATCTAAAGAATAACATTTGCTATTATACATAAAATATTCAACTTCACCATCTTTAAATCTTGGTTTTCGTTTAAATTTATCAATATATAATATTCTAATTTGTCTATTACTAAAACCTTCTCTACAATTAAAATTACTTTTTACAAATTCATCTTTTGTAAATAATACTCTATTAATAATTATATTATTCTTTTTAATTTTATCAAATAATTGTTTATTCAATGAATTATAAAAACTATTCATTAATTCATTTCGATATTCATCATTAACATCTGTTAAAATGTAATTATTTAATATTTCAATGTCTTCATTAGTCAAATTAAATAAATTTTTAATAAATTCAATTTTATCTTGATTTGATGAATATTTATTATTTACAATAAAATCATTAAATAATGTACCTATTCTAATTTCAAGTTTATACCTTTCAGAATAAAATATTTCATCATCATTTGGTATTCTTTTATTTTCATTTTTGAAGTCTTCAAGAATATTTTTATAATCATCATCAGTTAAACCTTTCAAAATTTGAATATTATTTTCAGATTTTTCAGTTAAATATTTAAAATCAATTTCTTTACTAATTTCATTTGAAGAATTTGATGAATTAATTAATTTACGTTTATTAAAATCATAATCAAATTCATTTAATAAATTGTAGATATAATTTGATTTAGTTGTTTCTAATATATCTTTAAATATAACAATATGTCCTTTTGATTTTTTAAATTTAAGTGTTTTAGTTTCATTTAGTTTTAATTCATTTTGATTAAAATGTTTTATTAATTCAGGCATACTTTTATTTTCATTTTCATTCTGATTAAAATTTTGATTTTTAGATTCAAGTGTTTTAGTTTCATTTTGATTAATTTTTTTAGTATATTGTCTTAAAGCTCTTCCACAACATTGAATTATTGATATATCTGATTTTCTATCATCAAAGAATATAACAGTATCAACAAATGGTAAATTGATACCTTCTGAAATACAATTAACCGAAACTATAATTCTAAATTCATTATTTTCAAATTTCTCAAATATTTTTTCACGAATTGATTTTGAATCGGATGAAATAATATAATTTGAACTTGAATCAATTTTAGGATAATCAATCGGTAATTCAATATCTTCAGTTGAATTTATATATTTATCATGTTTTGGTTCATATTTTTTAGTCGAGCATTGATTTAAAACACTTGATAAATATACAGCAAATGAAATTCTATTAACATAAATTAAAATATGTTTCAAATCTTGATTTGGTAAAATATAATGAACTAAATTATTTAATCTAGCTCCACGAATTGTTTTTAAATCATTATTATCTGTTTTTGTAGGTGAAATAATTATTTCATAATTTGTTAATATTCCATCATTAATAGCTTTTGGTAATGGATAATTAATTCTATATTCGTTATTTGTATTAATTAATGTGGCTGAAAATGAATAATGAATATGATTTAACATGAAATTATTAATTAATGAAATATAATTATTATAATCATTTTCATCGATTTCGGATTTTGATTCAGAATTTAAAATATGATGTGCTTCATCAATTATTATTAATAATTTTGGTGAATCGATTCCTTTTTGTTCAAATTTATTTTCAAAATATTCAATAAATCTATTAATTGAATTATAAACACATATTGATACATTCGAATTATTGTTTTCATGAATAAAATCAGAATTTGTATAAAATGTATTTGTATATATTGATGGAAGAATTGATTTATTTTTAATTTCATTTTTGATTAAATACTCATTATTAAATACTTGTACTGTTTGTTCTGCTAATGATATTTGAGGAACTAAAATTAAATATTCATCAAATGTTGAATTTTCAATAAAATATGATATTAATCTTTTAAATGATATTGTTTTACCAGTACCACAAGCCGCATTAATTTCCCAATTTTGAAAAGGTTGTAATGTTATTTTATCAAATATTTCGTTTTGAATTGGACGATATTCATTTAATTTAATTTGCTTAATTTGTGGGAAATTTGATTTATCTGAAGGTTGAACAATTTGAATAAAATGTTTTTTGACATTATGCTTTATTATTCGATTCTTTAAAATATTTTGAATTTCATTTAATTTTGATTCAGTTAATTCAATTTCATAATTTTCGTTATATCTATAAGTTGATGACAATATTTTGAATTCACCAAAATCTGGAATATTTTGTATTTCTATTTCTTCATTATCATTATTATTAAATTTTTTATCATTTTCCGAATTATCAATTAATAAATTTTCTATTTTAATTTTTTCATCCTCTTCTGAATCATCAATTAATAAATTTTCTATTTCTATTTCGATTTCATTTTCATTTTTAATCATATTTAATTTAATTGTTTCTATTTTTGGTATTTTAATATTATCAATTCTATTTCGTTCTGAAATAGCATAATTATTCAAATCATTATCAGGAATTATTTCAATTTGAATATTTAAATTTTCACATTCGATTTCAACTTCGTTTGGAATATTACATTTTTCATTAATAAATAATATCTTTTCAACTTTATTAAATTTTGAAAAAGTACGACTAAATTTATTTATATCATCAATTGTGATTGAATATCCATTACGATATTTACATTGAACTATTATTTCAATTTTAGTATTAGTATCATCACAAACATAAATATCAACGCCTAAATCTTTAGCTATATAATTTTTATCGTGAGCCAAACTATAATCTTTAATATAATTTCTTGGTAACATTGGCGTTCGATATACATATTTGTGTGAATTCTGAAAATATTTTAACACAAAATTTTCAAAGGTTGAACCTTTATCGTTCGCTTGATTCATTTGAATTTGATTAAAAAATACAGTAGACAAAATGAAAAATATGAATTAATAAATTAAATATAAATAAATGACTAAAATTTGAAATCACCAAATTAAATGCTGCCAAAAATATGTATTTCGGATTGGATAATAATAGATTTAAATATGTAAATTTCTTAAATTTGTTTGATGTTATTTCTTCTAAAAAAGCTAATGTTTTACCAGTAAGTGATGGAAAATATGAAATAATATCAGCATCAAAATATAATAATGGTATAATAAATTATACTGATGATGAGACAAATAAATTAATTAATGGTAATTGTTATACAACTGGAAGTGTTGGTGCTGGTTCTGGATATTTGTTTTATCATAACGAACCATTTTATTCAAATGGTAATTTATTAATAATTCGACCAAAAATTAATTTAAATAAAATTAATGATTTATTAATATCTGTTCAATTAATAGCATTTGTAAATAATAGATATATGAGTATATCCTCAAGTTTGAAAAATATTAAAATATGGATTTATGAATAATTAATTAAAAATATAATTCAAATATTATTTTTAGGCATACACCCATATTTTTAAATTTTTAATTCTTTCGATGCTTAATTTATTTGACCAATTAAACATAGAATTTAATTGAATTGAAATTAATAATAAATTTAAATCATCGATATTAGATTTATTATTTAAAACCCAAACTGTTGGAACTTTGCTAAATGGTTCATTTTGTTTAAATATAAATCCTTGTGAATCACCATCTTTTGCTAAAGTGTAAAATCCAGCTTCATAATCATATGTATCTAAATAAACTTTAATACCATTATTATATTTAGAAGCACAAACTAATGGATAATCACCTGTTGATTTACCTTCATTTGTATAATGTGATGGCCCGGAAATAACATCAAACAAATTTAAGAAATTTACATATTTAAATCTATTATTATCCAATCCGAAATACATATTTTTGGCAGCATTTAATTTGGTGATTTCTTGAATAAATTCTACTTCATCATATTCATATTCTTTCATCTTGTCTGTTGAATTTTCAGTTAATAATAATTCAGTACCATATTTAATCAAATTAATAATTATATCTTTGAATTCTGGTATTTCATTTACATTTATATTTTCATTTCCTTCAAACTTCTTTTTCAAATCATCGACATCATTATTATATATTTTCAACATTTCTTCAACTTTTTCAACTTTTTTCATTTTCACATTTTTATCAACTTCTTTAATTTTACTAAAATAATTACAATACCTTCTAGCAATTACATTACACATATCAGGTTGTTCAAATGTAATTCTGTCTATATTTTGAGGCCAGGTCATTTTTAATAATACTTCTGAAATATTTTTAGTATTTCCTACTTTTTCATTTTTTTCTGAATCTTCACTTACTTCAGATGTTTCTGAATCTTCTGAAGAAATATCTTTCAAAAATTCATTAAAGACTTTAATTCCAAATTCATTTAATTCAACTTCATGTGCTCCTTTCTTAACTGTTTTCGATGTATAATCTTCTTTTTTACCATCTAATTCAAAATATTGTATATCTATTTTCTCCTTTTCACATTCAAGGTGAATATAATTATCATTTGTCAATAATAATATAATTATATCTGTAATACCTGCTGTCGAGAATACTTTAATACTAGAATTAAATCTAATAATTTTATGAATTGTACAAAAACTTCTTAATATATCAATTTTTCCTTTCAATTTTGAATTACTCATATCAAAATCTTTAGCTGGGAAAATATAACATCCTACTTTAGAATGTCTCATACTTTCAATTACAAAATCAATTGGTGGTCTTGTTGTTTCTTTTTCAATCTTTTTACTTTTAGTATATGGTGGATTACAAATTGAAACATCATAAACAACATTTGAATTTAATTCTGAAAATTTAAAGAAATCTGAAGAAATAATATTACTATTTAATTTAGTTATTTTTGAATCTAATTCAGCTAATTTAGCAACATCTGGTAAAATTTCACATCCTGTAAATTCAAATGGAATATTTTGAATCATTCGTTTTATTGCTCTAAATAAGTTATTACAACCGCAAGCACAATCTAAAACACTTATTTTTGTATTTGTTTGATTTTGAATTATTTTTGATTTATATATCTCTTCAATAAATGGTTTCATTAATGATGACATTAAATTTGAAATATAATTAGGTGTCCATACATTATTTTTATCTGAATTAGTTTTCTTAGTATAATTAAATCCTTTATCATATAATTCTGAAATAAATGATTCATCATTTTTAATTCCATTTTCAGCAATTTCTAAAATTTCACATAAATCAACATTTCTAAATTTACTATTAGGTAAAATTGTCATATCATATAATGATGGATTATCATTTTTAATTAATTTTTCAACAGCTTTCAAACCTTCTTTTTTAGTTGTATTGATATCTAATAATTTTTGTCTTGTTTTCTCATCTGAAAGTATTAAGAATATTGTCATTACTAAATGTCTAAATACATGTTCATTATCCGAAGCTGAAAGTGTTATTTTTGTTAAAGCATTATGAAAAGCTTGAAGTGATGATTTTGAATTTGATGATTTTGAAGAATTTGTATTTATACATTTAAATATTGATTGTAAATATTTATAACTATCACTCTTTTTATCAATTTCTTCATTTTTTCTTAAATCAGTTAATTTATTTTTACCATCAATATGAATTATAATTTTATTTGTATTATTTATTAAATTTTCAATTTGTTCTTTAATTGCTTTTTGACGAACATTACCTTTAATAAATTCAATTATTTGTGGAATATAAATTAATTTAATATCATCATTAGTAATTAATTCAAGTTCATTATTTTCATTTAATTCGTTTAATATATATTCATAAAGAATGTATAATTTTTTATTTTCTTCTTTAAATTTCAAATAATTAATATTTTCTTTAAAATTGTAAATATCAATTTTATCATTTTTAAAAAGTAATAATTTTGATTTATTTTTATCAATTTTAATTTTATCTTTTTTAGTTTTATTATTTTTACCAATTTCTTTATTATATCTTTCAATAAATTCTTTTTGTTTATCTTTTGAAATATTAAAATAATTAGAAATATCAATATCTTCTTTATGAATTCCAATTTTCTCAAATTCTTCAACCATTTTATGATATTCGATTAAAATATCTGTTAAATTATTTCTAACATTTTTAAGTATTTTTCTTTGTCCTGAAATTAATTTATCACAATTTTTATTACCACAACTTCCTTCAACACTCATAATAAATAGTAATTTAACATTATTAAAAAAATAATTTATAATTAATATACATAAATTATGAATTTGAATTAAATTAATAAATTTCAATTTAATGAAAATAAATAATCTAATAATTTATAGACATGAATTGATTTAAATAAAAATATATACAAATTTAATAAATTTAAATTATGAAAAATATAAATATTTTAAAACACATTATTTAAATTCTTTATATTCATATTCTTCAAATTTACATCTTCTGTAATTTTCATTATTAAATAATTCTTTCTCTCTTTCAAAATCATATTCAATTTTAATTGGTCCAACTCTATTTGGTCTCTTTAAATTACTTGGAACAACGCCAGAATTTACAATAAATAATCTTGTATGATTATTTAATTTTTCATTTTTTGAACTTCTTCTAATTCTTCCTAAAATTTGAACTCTTGAAACTTCAGAATAAATAAATTGAGTACAAATGCCTAAACATATATTTTCACAGTTAAAACCCTCTTTTAATCTAGCATCTGTTCCA
>Ga0247611_10005836_pt1 | contig 16016 bp, 8 predicted proteins | sample 177DNAGHGhighgp2_FD_192422 | JGI IMG/M metagenome (GOLD analysis project Ga0247611, IMG submission 192422) | Sheep rumen microbial communities from Palmerston North, Manawatu-Wanganui, New Zealand - 1770 DNA GHGhigh gp2 | ecosystem: Host-associated > Mammals > Digestive system > Stomach > Rumen ... | reverse complement strand
AAATAAAGATTAAAAACAGTTTTTAATAAAAAATAAAGTTTTAAACAAAATTTTAAACTGAAAGGCAGAAAATTATTATTTAATTTGGGAATAACATTTTTTTAAAAATAAATAAAATTAATAAAAGGCCGCCTTATAGAATAAAATAAAGATTAAAAATAATTTTTAATAAAAAATAAAGTTTTAAACAAAATTTTAAACTGAAAGGCAAAAAATTATTATTTAATTTGGGATTATTTTTTTTTAAATAAATTTAATAATAAAAGGCCGCCTTATAGAATAAAATAAAGATTAAAAATAATTTTTAATAAAAAATAAAGTTTTAAACAAAATTTTAAACTGAAAGGCAAAAAATTATTATTTAATTTGGGATTATTTTTTTTTAAATAAATTTAATAATAAAAGGCCGCCTTATAGAATAAAATAAAGATTAAAAACAGTTTTTAATAAAAAATAAAATTTTAAACAAAATTTTAAACTGAAAGGCAAAAAATTATTATTTAATTTGAGGTAAAAGATAGATTTTTAAATAAAATTAATAAAAGTCGCCTTATAGAATAAAATAAAGATTAAAAACAGTTTTTAATAAAAAATAAAGTTTTAAACAAAATTTTAAACTGAAAGGCAGAAAATTATTATTTAATTTGGGAATAACATTTTTTTAAAAATAAATAAAATTAATAAAAGGCCGCCTTATAGAATAAAATAAAGATTAAAAACAGTTTTTAATAAAAAATAAAGTTTTAAACAAATTTTTAAACTGAAAGGCAGAAAATTATTATTTAATTTGAAGTAAAAAATAAAAAATTTTAAAAATTAATTTACTAAAAATTAATTCACTAAAAATTAATAATATATATTAAGATTATCAATATCATTATAATCATCATCAATAATATCATTTATATCAACGTTATTTATTTTTATATTATCAAAAGAACCATTAAAAGAAAAACTAATAATATCATTTAAATTATTAATGAATTTATTTTTCATTTATTCTTGATTTAAATCAGATAATATTAAATCTTGATAATATTTATTTATATCAAAATAAGCACAAATAAATGTATGACATTTGAAATAATCACTTGTATCTTTATTATAATAATCTTTATCACAAAACACAATTTTATTAAAATAATCATTAAACCCTTTAATGTCATCTTTAAAATAAAAATATTTTTCAAAACCATTTTTTATTTTTATAAAAATAAAAGAATTATCTAATTTATTTTTATTTATTTCTTTAATAGTTTTAATTATTTTTTGATTAGTAGATAAATATAAAAATTTAATTCCAGTTTTTTCAAATTTTATATTTAATAGTTCATTTTTATTAATTTTATCTGTTAAGAGATTTTTAAATTTTTTTAATAAATATTTATTAATTGTATAATTCTTATCTTCTTCATTATAATAATCATATAAACGTTTATAATAATATTCTGCAAATATAACATATTCTGTAGCCATAGTTATTTTAGTAAATATTATAATTTTTTAATAAATAAAAATATTAATTATAAATTAAAAAAATATCAATTTATATTTTAATAGTTAAGTATTAATTTTTTTTTGGAAAAATATTTTTAATAAAATCTGACAGCTATCAAGATTAAAATTTTTAATACAAATAATAATTAAATTTTATTCAAATTTTGATAATAATCTTAATTATTTATCCAAGATAATAAACCTAATCTAAACAAGATAATAATCTAAAATAAAAAGGTTTTATTATTTAACTATCTTAATAAATAAAATTAATATTATTAATATTTTTGTTATTAAATTAATTTAAAAGTTTTAAAAATCAAACTTATCATCATTTATTTGTAAATTAAGTATTGGTGGTATTTCTTTATTATGTCTTTCATTATAAATATGTTTATTATATATGTATTTTGTTAATTTTTTAACTAAAAAATTAGTAAATTCATATATATTTGTTGATGTAAAATCTACTATTTTATGATAAATAGTATCTTCATATAATCCATATTTCCAAAATTCTATTTTCTTTTTTAAATTTTTAAAATATATATTTCTAATGTTTGTATTTTCATATATATTTTTAATAAACTGATAAAAATAATTTAAAGCTTGTTTTGAATAATAACTATTATTAATATAGGATATAATACCACTTACTTGTAAATTTTTAACTTGTGTTTGCTTTACTTTATCAATAAAATAAATTGAAATATCGTTATGTTCATAATTTTTATCAAATAAAATAATATCGTTAAGTATTATTGTATCTTTATCATTTAAATCACAATTTTCAATATTATATATTGATGAATTTATTATTAAAGTAGTATTATCATTATTTACATCTATATTATAATTAGACATAATTTAAAATAATATATGTTTTATAATAAATACTTAAAATAATATATTTTATTTTCATTTTTTAATAATTAAAGAAATATCATATACTATTAAACGTATACATTTATAATATTAACAATATCTTCTATATTATCAATTAATTTATCTTTAATTTCACTAGTTTTTTCAGCAGATAATATTAGATCTTTATAATATTTATTCATATCAAACGTTAAACTTATAATATAACGTTCACATATACATTTTTCAATTTCTTCCATAAACCAATTATTAGGAACTTTTGGAATACAATATAAAGTATTTTTTGTTAATTTTTCATTAACTGGATATAACATATTAAGATCAAAATTAATATATTCAATATATTTATTTTGAATTTGAATAAAAATAATATCAACAAAATTATATAAATTACCATCTTCTATATATTCTTTTAAATGTTTCTTAACTTCATTAAATAACGTTTCATTATATTGATAAATATAAATATTATAATAATTTTCTTTAACAAACTCATATTTATTAGTTTTTATTGTTTTATAAGATATATTAGATAAGACGTTTATTACAGTTTTATCTTTAATAATTTTTTTCAATATATTTTCAGGATCATTTTTAAGATAACTATTAATAATCATATATTCAGTTGTCATTTTATTATAATTAATTAAAAGTATATAATTATAAAGTTATTTAATCAATTTTTTAAATATCTTTTAAAAATTATTACAAACAATCTTTAATAAAAAATAAAAAACATTTTATTATTATTCTTTTATAAATAAGAATTGATTAAAATAGTAATTTTAATATTATGTATAATATTAAACTTACAATGTCTTCATATAATTTTTATAGAATTTTTAAATATAGTAAAAATATTGAAAGGTGGTAATAACACCGTTAATATGTTTTTAAAATATATTGATAAAGATCAATATGAATATTATGAAAAAACAATTTAATTAAAAAAGGAATTATATCAAGAGAAGAAGTAAATGATTGTATTCAATATTTTGAAAATGGTTATTTTGATGAATGTCCATTTAACATTATTGATGAAAAAATATTTTATCAAACAAGTTAAAATTGATATTTTTATTTATATTTTAAATATAAATTATTTAAAGTGCCACCATATAATAATTGTGTTTTAGTTTCATCTACGATAATATAAAAAACAGAATTTTTAATTGATTTTCAACTTTGTTGAAATTGATTAAAATAAATCAAAATATTTTTCAAATTTTCTTTAATGTTTCCTTTATTTTATCTTTTTTATTATAAATTTTTATCATCTTTTTTGTAAGGCATTTGTTATTTTTTTATTCACTGATAACTGTCAAATTATACTGGCCTAATTTAATTATCATTATTTATATAATAAGGTTTAAATTCTAATTTTAGTTTTTGTATCTTACTAGCATCTTTCCTTAAATTTATTAAAAAGTTTCAATTAAAAATTTTCATTAAAAAAAGTTTAATTAAAACTTTTATTAAAAATTTTCAATTTTAAAATTTATTTTACAAATAATAATTTAAATATTTTTTTTTTAATTTACTAAAAATAATTTTGAAATTAAAAGTAATAAAATTAAAAATATTTTTTATTATTATTATTTAAATAATAATATATAATTTATAAATGATTTATTTCAATATTAACTTACAAATATTAAATATTATTTTAATAACATTTAATAAAATGTTTTATTCTTAATTTTATTAAGAATAAAAATAAAATTAACAAACTTTTAAAAATTTTATTTATTTAATTCAAACTTTTTATAATAACCATCTTTACAAACAATTTTATTTTCATTTAAAATAATATATTTTAATGATTTATGTTTTTTTATCATTATATTAAATTGATTATTATAACTTTTTATTGGAATATATAAAGTTTTTAAAGTATAATTACTTAATAAATTATCATTGATTTTAATATTAATTTGATTATCATCTAAATCTTTTACTTGACAATTATTAACTTGTAAATTAATTAAAGTTTTATTTAATTTTATAGATTCTGATAACAACAATAAATCAATATTTGTAGTTTCATATTTTGAACAATTAATATATAAATCAGTTATTGTATTATTATTTTTAATCAAACTATATATTAAATCAGAAGTATTATTTTTATTGCTGTATAATGATACATATAAATTTGTAATATGTTTATTACTTTCTAAAATTTTAAATAGTTTATCTTTGGTGTCTTCTTGTATATCTTTAAGATTTAAAGTTAAATCTAATTTATTTATAGTTTTATTATTTTCTAATAATCTTATAAAATCATTTATGTTAGTTTTATCAATATTATTGATATAAACATAATTTATTGAAGTATTATTTTGTAAAGAACTTAATATTTCAGGCTCTTGTATATGATCAAATAAAATTATTTCTTTTAAAGAACTATTAACTTTTAATACTTCTGCTAAAGATTTTTCATTTTCAGAAGAAAATGAACGTAATTCTAAACTTTTTAAAGTTGTATTATATTTTAAAGTTTCAAAAAATTGATCATGAATATTACTTTTAATAAATTTATCACCAAAAACAGTTAAACTTTCTAAACTTTTATTACTTGTTATTAAATTACTTACATTTTCATCATAATCATCATAAATCATAACTTTTTTTAAAGTTTTAACATTTTGAACAATTTCTGATAAACTATAATTTTGATGTCTTAATAAATAAAATTCTTCTAACGAATTATTATTATATAAATCATCATATAATTCATAATCTTCATCATTATCTAAAATATAATTTAACTTTTTAATATTATTAGTTTTTAATAACTTATTAATAATATCTGAATTATATAAAGTATCTTTATAATATCTATCATCTCCATATATTCCAACTTTATTTATTTTACAAGTTTTAATAAATTCTTGAAAAATACAATTATTATTTAAATTTAAACTTGTTCTATGTAAATACAAGTTAAATATTGTATCTGAAAAATTAAAAATTTTTGTTAAATATCCTAATTTATTATCAGATGTTGTGTTTTTACCAATAGATATTTTTATTATTTTTATTTTTATATTATGTTGATTAATATAATTAATTAATATTTCAAAATTTTTATTATCTAATAAGTGAGCATAAACGTTAAGTTTATTAATATCTTTTTTAAATAAGTTATTTAAATAATTATTTAAATCATTGTTTGATAAATTAAGCATATAATCTAGTTCATCATAATCAATTGTATTAAGTATTTTCTTTTTATAATGATTGTTTATTTTATAATCTTTTGGCATTTTTAAATCAATAATATCTTATTAATAATTATAACTATTAAAATTTTATTAAATAAAAATAATATTTTATAAACATTTAAATTTAAAAATTGATTTTAATTATTGATTTTATAAAACATTTATTAAAAATATATTAAAACTTAAATTAAAATTTAACTATTATTTTTTAAAGTATTAAATTAATGGTTTTAGTAAAAATTTATTTAATTTTTTGATGAATAAGATAAAAATCAAGATTTTTTCAGGTTTAGCCTTAAATTTTGGAAATACTAATAAAATCAAGATTTTTTCAGGTTTCATCCTAAAATAATTTTCATTTAAGTAAAATTAATAAAATCAAGAATTTTTTCAGGTTTAGTCTTAAATTTTGGAAATACTAATAAAATCAAGATTTTTTCAGGTTTCATCCTAAAAATAATTTTTATTTAAATAAAATTAATAAAATCAAGATTTTTTCAGGTTTCATCCTAAAATAATTATCATTTAAGTAAAATTTTTAAAATCAAGATTTTTTTCAGGTTTCATCCTAAAATAATTTTCATTTAAGTAAAATTTATAAAATCAAGATTTTTTTCAGGTTTCATCCCAAAAATAATTTTCATTTAAATAAAATTAATAAAATCAAGAATTTTTTCAGGTTTCATCCTAAAATAATTTTCATTTAAATGAAATTAATAAAATCAAGAATTTTTTCAGGTTTAGTCTTAAATTTTGGAAATACTAATAAAATCAAGATTTTTTCAGGTTTCATCCCAAAAATAATTTTTATTTAAATAAAATTAATAAAATCAAGATTTTTTCAGGTTTCATCCCAAAAATAATTTTCATTTAAGTAAAATTTATAAAAATCAAGATTTTTTTCAGGTTTTCATCCAAAAAATTTAATTCTTTAAGCGAATAATATAAAAACAATTTTTAATATGTTTTCAATTTATATTAAAATTATGTTTACCTCTTTCAATTATTTTTTGTCAATTTTATTATACTTTTTAATAAAAAAATATATTTAATTTTATCAAATACTTATTTTTAATAGTATTCTTTTTTTTTTGTTTGTTAATACTTTAAATTGTAATTACAAAATACATATAAACTATTAATTACTAATAAATAATAAACTATCAAACAATTAAGACATATAATATGTTTTACATTTAGGACAAATTATTTTTAGAGATATTTTCTTTAAAAACAAGTTTTACATTTAAAAGTTTAAATTTTAGTTAATTGTTTTTCGTCTAATTGTTTGTTAATATCATTAATAAAAGAATTATTTTATACTATTTTCTTTTAACCATTTATAATATAAAGGATTAGTTGTTCTTTGAATTTCTAAAGTAATACAATTAAACACCACACGACAACATATGCACATCATATATTCACCAGTGCAACTAGGTTTAAGATTTGATTCACCACAATAAGGACATTTTTTAACTCTTTCTCTATACCATCTTTCATTCTCTGTTTCTAATAACAAATTCTTACAAGTTTCATTATCTAAATAATCATAAAGTTTATAAGCTTCTATAAGCGTACATTTACAATTCATACATTGTATATGTGTATAAACTTTTATTTCAGGATGATTTCTAATATTATTTTTTTGTTCTTCACATATACAATCCAAACAATTATAATTATTACAATTATCACAATAAAATAATCTATATTTAGGATTATTACAATGAACACATTTTTTTGATGGATCAATTAGATACAATGAATAATGTGCTTTGACATTAAAATTCTTAAATAACAATGAATTACTAAAACCGTTATTACAACAAGGACATTTATAAAATCCTTCTGGAATATAACTGACATTTTTATTTTTTTCATAATTATCTAAAATGTTTTTTAAATATCTAAATAGACATTCTACACAAAAATGCTTTTCACAATGTTCACAAGTCATATATTTATAATCACCATATCCTATACATTCTTTTGAATGATTAATATACCATCTAATATCTTTTTTACATAATTTACATTCATAAGGATAATCAACGTGTAATTTATCTTGAACATATTTATATTCATCCTCAAAAATATCATATAAATCAGTTGTATTATAAAGATGATGACAATTAACACATTCATAATTTTCAGCATTTTCCAAATGGTGTTTCTCACAAATTCTGCATATTTTTGTATTACAATATTTACAAGTAAACAATCGAAGACCATAATATTGTCGTATATGACAAATTTTACACTCATAAGGATCATCAATTTTTAAAACATTTTTACAATAATCAATTCCAAAATAGTTATACATAAATTCAGACGAAAATACTTTATGACATTCTTTACAATCAAAAAACGTATTTTCATTTGTTTGAAAATGTTGCTTCATACAATCAATACAAATATGACAACAAATAAATTTCTTTATTTCTTGACAATATTTACAAGCATAAGGATCATATAAATTTAAAACACCTTTACAAAAATCTCTTCCAAAAGTGTTATACATAAAATAATTATGATTATAATCCCATCTTGTATGACAATGCATACAATCTGGAACATAATCCTTATCATATTGCCGTTTACTTGTAAAGTATGAAATTAAAGTGTCATATTCAAATCGTTCTTTACAATGTTCACATTTAATAACAGTATCATTAACATCAAATGGATGTTCGTTAGAACCACGTTCTGACCCAAAATATTGTTTCTTTTTTGCTGGTTCATATTCTAAGTTCATACATTGGTGAATTAATGATTCTGAAAATTTTTGTCTACACATTCCACAAATATGACCTGGATTAGACCGAATTACACCTCTTAAACAATTATAACAATATGGTTTATGACAAAAATTACATCTTAAAATATCTTTTTCATCAAACTTGTCCCAACAAATGACACAATCATACTGTTCAACTGGTTTAATTGTAATAATTTTATCTTGAACATTACAATGAATATATTTCATATTAAAATCTATAGTATAATTAGTATAACTATGTAAATCATAATTACATTTTGAACATAAAATTTGTCCATCGTTATGGATCATATTAATCCTTAAACAGTAATTACACAAAACTGTTTTACAGTTAGGGCAAGTAACATTAAAATTAGAATTACTTCCACAATTATAACACTTAGACATTGTTATAATTAATAATTGTAATAAAAATGGTAATTACAAAAATAGATAAGATATTATCTATTAAATTCAATTTAATGAATATCAATTTATTAAACAATGTTTATTAAAAAGAAAAAATTAATATTATTTTTTTTCAATTTTTCCAATTTTTTAGTAAATTTTCATTATTTAGAAAATATTCAGTAAATAAATTAGAAATAATTTATGAAATAATTTATATTAAAAGAATATTTGAATAAAAAATCGTGTTTAAAATCGTGTTTAAAATCGTGTTTAAAATCGTGTTTAAAATCGTGTTTAAAATCGTATTAAAATCGTGTTTAAAATTGTGTTTAAAATCGTGTTTAAAATCGTGTTTAAAATCGTATTTAAATAAATATAATATTCATTATTATTTTTAATGTTATTTATAAACTAAAAATTAAAAATATTTTATTATAAATATTTTAATAAAAACTTTTTATTAACATTATTAATATTAATTTTTTATTAAATTATAATAAAAATAATAAAATAATATAATTAAACTATTTTTGTTATCTCAATTTAATATTGTATTATTAATATAATTAAAAAATTAATATATCATTTTTAATATCGTTTTATTAATATCTTATTTTTAATATTAATTAACAAAATAAAAAAATATTATATCATTTTTAATATTAATTTATTAACAAAATTAAAAATATTTGTTATATTATTTTTAAAATATTTTTAAAAATAAAAAATATTAATAATAATAGTTAATAAAAATGGTTTATATTAAATTTTTATATTAAAGTTTCGAGCAAATTTTAAAACAACTTTTAATTAAAGTTTCGAGTAAATTTTAAGAAAATCTAAAAAATAATAAATTTTATTATTTTGTTAAAAAACTATTTTTAATAAAAATAATAATTAAATATCTAATTATTTTTTTACAATAATTCAATATAAAATTATATTAAGTATATTTTTTCTAAATTTATTCTTAAATGAAGTTTTAAAATCAGTAGAAAAATATAAATGTATATATAAAATCAATTAAAAATAATTTTGTGATTTATAACATAAACAAAGGTATTATTTCATTTTATACATATATTAGATAATAATAAGTTATGTTATATAACAGGTTTTATTGTGTCTAATCAAATATAATTAATTTCTAAATTAAATTATAATATAAAAAATATTAAATTATATTTTAATAAACGTTTAGATTATAAAAAACTTAATTTAGTTAATATTAAAAATGTATTTTTATACAATTTAATTTTATATAATTTAATTTTAAATAATTTAATTTTAAATTGTAATTTTATTTTTTATTAAAAAAACTTTTAATTGTTCTTTAATTTATTTTTTAAATAAATTAAAACATTTTTTTTTAATAAAATCTTTTTTCATTCAAACTTTCTTTAAGGAATAAAAATGTCTTCATTATCGATATTCATCTCGGATTCAATCATAGAATTGTATTCCTCATTAACAACATCGTTATTTACGTCAACAGCATTATAATCTGTATATTCTGAATTCATAACCATATCAGTATTAAACATTAAATCACAATATCCTGTTCCACCACGCATTAATCTTCCTGTCATTATTCTTCCAGATACACCGTTAAGGTTATCAGATTCATTGAATAAGCAAGCATTAAGTATTTTAGGACCAGGTTTTTCAAAAGAGATTTTATTTAACAATGACGCTTCACTTTTATCTAAACCGTTTCTATCAATTGATAAAATATAACCATCACGTGTCATATAATCAACAATTAATGAAATATGATTAAACATAACTTGATTACCTGTTAAACTGTTTAATTCATCAATTAACATCATTCTTGTTGCTTCAATTCCATAAGTCTTATAAATAGTTTCAATATCATTAATTTTAGTTTTATTTTGATCAACGTTTCTTAATCTTCTGATTTTATCAATATTAATTCCAATGGTTCTTATGAAATATTCTTTTTGAGTTTCATCAAGCTTATGAGTAGGATTATCAAAACTTGTAAACTGCATGCTTTCAGTTTCTGCTTCCTTTATGTTGTCAATTCCTTTAATTAAAGTATAATCAAGAATAAAGTTAGTAAACGTTTCAATAGTTTCATAATTATAATTAACCATATTAAATCTAATATGAATAATATTTTCTTCATCATTATCGTTATTTTGAGCAATAGATATATTAACAATTGAATTAAACATTTTTCTTAACATTAATTGAGACTTTTTAACAATTAATTCTTTATTGTTCCATAATTCTAAGAATTTAACAATTATATCTAATAACTGTATATTCTTTAAAAGCATCATATCTTTTTGAAGTTTGATAACAATTAACCAAGGAAGTTTATTGAAATCGTTTGTATAAAATGGATATAATCCAGTATCAGATACTTTGAAAACGTTAGAACATCCATCAGTTTTATGAACGTTATTAGGATCATAATAAGCATTAACAGAATCATAAATTTCACTTAATTTAGTTTGTCTAATGAATGTAGCAACTTGTTTAATAAAGTTTTCATTTCCTTTAGTTTTACTGTTAAAGTGAATTGTTGTTTGAGGCGTTTTTATGTTCTTTGAATAGTTAAAGATTTCAAGCATACGATCAAAACCTGCATTAGCTGCAGTTTTTGTAGAAACACCTGTAAGATGATGAGAATTAAGGTTAGTTTGAGTAACGTTTTCACAAAGAGAAGTTGCTGCAATAACACCAACCATTTCACCAGGATTAATTAAACTTTTCTTGAAAGATTTTATGAAATCAGCAATAATTTCATCAAAGTTATTCTTAGTTAATTTATATTCGTTAATACACTTTTTAGGACCAAGAACATCCATAAGATATAACTTAAGAACAAGTTTAATAGTTTGTTCATCGTTAATCTTAACAGACTTATTAGAAATATCAGATTTTCTTATGCATAACAAAGAAGTGTTTTCGTGCTTTAATAACTCGTTAATTTTATCAATAACATATTTTGGTGATAAGTCTGATTTATTTGAAGGTTTAATTAAACTTTTAATTTTATTAAGACTTACAGGAAGATAGAATTTACATAAATTATCAAAAGCAATAAAGTCAGAATGAAGCCTTAATTGTCTATCACGAATGATATCACGAGCCTTAATTAAATAGTTATAATAATCTTCATTATCTTTCTTGTTAAAGTCTTTAAATTGTTTTAATTCATCATCTGTAAAAGTATACTTTTCTTTAATTTCATTGTCATCCATCATTAAAACGTTAATTTTACACTTATATTGTCGTGTTGCATCAATGTTAGAATCACTATAAACGAATTGAACAATTCCATCGTTAACGTTCTTAACTAAACCATCATAATCAATATGATAATCTTCTAAAGATTTAACGAATTTTCTTTGTACATATCCAGAATCAGGGGTTTTAAGTTGAATGTTAATTAAACCTTCTCTAGCAGTGTAAGCATTCCAGATAAATTCATAAGTGTTAAAACCGTGATAGAAAGAATTACTGTTATATCCACGTTCATAAGGCATATCAATATCACGACAGAAATAAGGTTGAGTTCTTCTGTTATCAAGTTTAGGAAGGCGTTTATTTTCTGATAAGTTTTGCCCATCAACAATAAGATTTTTAGCGATATTTTCATCTTTAATTTTTCCATTAGTACCAGCAGAACGAAGGATTTCAAGATTACCCATTTGATCAAAAGTATTTTTAACTAAAACAGCTCCTTTACTTCTAGTATTATCAAGAAGTCCTGAAACATACATTTCATAGTTTTCAGCAGGAATTAATGAAGGATCATTTTCTATTTCAGTTGTTTGTTTTCCTACTTCTAAAAAAGCATCTTGTATAATAGTATTTCCTTTTTTAAGAATTTCTTCAGCCATTTCTACGTCTTGAATTCCAAAAGTAATTCCACGATTAATAAAGTAAATGTTTAAAAGTTTTTGAACGTTATCAAAGAAAATCTTAGCTTCATCTTCATCATAAAGATCAAGAATAATTCTTAAAAGTGAATTTTCTTGTTTTTCTTTTAATTCTGTTTTTCCAATAATTCCGTCAATTAATTCTCCATCTTTAATAGTAAAGTTTTTATCTTTAACGTTTAACTTCTTAGGAAGAATAAACGAGAACAATTCTTTTCCAGTGTAAACTTTCTTTTTATCAACAACAAAATCAGAAATATTATCTGTGTGTTCAAGATAAGATAAAATATTCATAACACGATCAGCAGAAATATTATTTTCAAACTTTGTTAAAATATAAATTGCTGTTAATGTATCCAATTTACATCCAATTGTTGTAGTTGATGTTTGAGTATTAACTAAATTATACTTAATACTTGTTATTTTTTCAATTTCAATTTTAGATTCAGTACATCTTGGAATTGTAATTGTCATTGCATCACCATCAAAATCAGCATGAAAAGGTTCAGTAATTCCTACATTAAACCTAAAAGTAGTATAATCAGGATTATCAAAAATCTTTGCTTTTAGTGCCATCATAGAATACTTATGAAGAGAAGGTTGCCTATTAAAAAATACAATATCACCATCAATCATATGTCTTTCAAGCTTATCACCATACTTTAATTCAATAGGTCTTTGAACCATTTTTAAATCAATATGTTTAGGATATTCACCATCAATTAAAGGAATATAAGCATTAGCACCAGGATATTTATTAGGACCATTTTTAAGGCATTGTGTTAAACGTGCAATATTATTTTTAGTTACTATTTCTGTAAACGTTAACTTTTGAGCAATAAATAATGGAATACCAACTTGATCATCATCAAGCATAGGATCACCAGTAATAACAGTACGAGCAGTATAATTGTTTCTTTTACCCATCAGATTATTTCTAATAATTCCTTCTTTACTTTTAATTTTTTCAATAATTCCATCATCTGGAGCATTTGAAGTTTCTAACTTTAAAGAGTATTGATTATTATTACTAAAAATAACGTTAGCATAATATTGTGCCATTCTAATTTTATTTTCAATTCCTGCTTGATCCTTTGTAGAAATAATATCGTTATTATTTCTAATAATTTGAACAAGTTTATTAGTAATAGGATCATCACGATCATTTAATCCAGGAACTTTAGCACTTGGACGAGAAGGAATAGGAGGAACAGGAAAGTAAGTATAAAATAAATCTTCTGGTCTACTTTTCTTAGGATCTAAACCCATATAAATACAATCTTGATCACTAATATTCTTAAAAATAGTATATATATATTCATTGGTTAACTGTAAAATCCTTGATGGTTGCCCTGTTGTTGTAGAATATTCAGCATTAAAATCAATAATTTGTTTATCTTTTTTATTTATAATTTTGATTTTTGGATGTTGAGCATTACAAATTCTACAATTTTTAATATCTTTAGTTAAATTTTTAACAATATCAAGACGTTTAATACCTTTAGCATTTTTTATAAGTTTCTTAAAATTTTGATTTTCAGGATCAACTTTTAAAGCAGAGCAACGGATACAAACACAACCTAAAATTGTTTTAATGTAAGGCATATATCCGATATGAACTAAAGGATAAGCAAGGTTAATATGACCAAAATGACCAGGACAAAATTTATTGTTTAATTGACAAGTTGAACAAACAATTTCCATTCTGGATGTACCCATTTTAGGATCAAGTAATCCGTTATGTTTAATAACCGAGTTTTCATACAACTCTGGCACGGTTATGCCAGAATCAGTAAATTTAGAAATTCTACTAATATTATCCTTAGTTAATATTGAAAAATCTATGGATTGAATAGGTTTTATAGGATACATTATATATGATATATATATAAATATATTTAATATTAATATATTATTAAATCAATTTTTATTAAAAAAAATATAAAAAAAAAATATTTAATTTACAAAACAATTTTATTAATTGATATATTTTAAATTTTTTTAAGGATCTAATATCTGAAAAATTAACATTTAATGCCATTTAAATTTAATGTTATTTAATAAAGAATGGAATAAAAAATTTTAAGAATGAAAAACTTAAAAAAGAGGTTTCATTAAAAATGAAAAACTTAAAAAATAAAAATTATAAACAATAATAAAATTTTTAATACTTTTATAAAATTTTTAATACTTTTACAAAAATAATACTTTTTAGATTAATTACCTATTTAAAAAAGTTTAAAATCAAATTATTTAAAAAAGTTTTTAAAAACTAAAATTTTATATTAAAATATATAGTTATTATTAGTTTATTATATTATTAGATTAAAATAATTATTATTTTAATGAGGGTTAAAGTATTAAATATTTGATAATAATTTTAGTTTTTAGACAAAGATGAAAATCTTTGTAGAAAAAACTTTTTTTAAATAGGCCGCCTTAAAGATTAATAAAAAGTATATTAATATTGTAGGCGAAAAACTTAAAATTATTTTTATAAAAAAACTTTTTTTAAATAGACCGCCTTAAAGATTAATAAAAAGTATATTAATATTGAAGGCGAAAAACTTAAAATTATTTTTGGTAGAAAAAACTTTTTTTAAATAGGCCGCCTTAAAGATTAATAAAAAGTATATTAATATTGTAGGCGAAAAACTTAAAATTATTTTTATAAAAAAACTTTTTTTAAATAGACCGCCTTAAAGATTAATAAAAAGTATATTAATATTGAAGGCGAAAAACTTAAAATTATTTTTGGTAGAAAAAACTTTTTTTAAATAGGCCGCCTTAAAGATTAATAAAAAGTATATTAATATTGTAGGCGAAAAACTTAAAATTATTTTTATAAAAAAACTTTTTTTAAATAGACCGCCTTAAAGATTAATAAAAAGTATATTAATATTGAAGGCGAAAAACTTAAAATTATTTTTGGTAGAAAAAATTTTTTTTATCTTGACCGCCTTAAAGATTAATAAAAAGTATATTAATATTGTAGGCGAAAAACTTAAAATTATTTTTGGTAGAAAAAATTTTTTTATCTTGACCGCCTTAAAGATTAATAAAAAGTATATTAATATTGAAGGCGAAAAACTTAAAATTATTTTTGGTAGAAAAAACTTTTTTTAAATAGGCCGCCTTAAAGATTAATAAAAAGTATATTAATATTGAAGGCGAAAAACTTAAAATTATTTTTGGTAGAAAAAACTTTTTTTAAATAGGCCGCCTTAAAGATTAATAAAAAGTATATTAATATTGTAGGCGAAAAACTTAAAATTATTTTTGGTAGAAAAAACTTTTTTATCTTGACCGCCTTAAAGATTA
>Ga0247611_10005835_pt1 | contig 16016 bp, 18 predicted proteins | sample 177DNAGHGhighgp2_FD_192422 | JGI IMG/M metagenome (GOLD analysis project Ga0247611, IMG submission 192422) | Sheep rumen microbial communities from Palmerston North, Manawatu-Wanganui, New Zealand - 1770 DNA GHGhigh gp2 | ecosystem: Host-associated > Mammals > Digestive system > Stomach > Rumen... | reverse complement strand
ATCGTGAGAACTGGCAGATCATAGAGAACACCCATGAGGCGATCATAGATCGGGAGACCTTTGACGCGGCGCAGCGGTCCCGGCAGGTAAAACGCCGGACGGACACTTTGGGCAAAGCGAACCCGCTGACCGGCCTGGTCTATTGCGCTGATTGCGGCAAACGGATGTACAATCACCGCAGCGTGTACAAGAACCAGAAGACGGCAGAAAGCGCAGATCCGGTCACCGGCATGTTTCCCCAGGATTTCTATGATTGCTCTACCTACTCGATCACTCGATACCGAATGGGACAGGAATGCAGCTGTCACGCCATCCGGACCCGGGTGCTGCGGGAGCTGATCCTCACCACCGTCCGGGCGGTGATCCGTTTCGCTCTGACGGACCGGGAAGGGTTCAAGCGCAGAGTTCTGGAGGAATCCCAGGTGAAACAGCAGACGGAAGCGAAGGAGCTGAAGCGGAAGCTGGCAAAGATCCAGAAGCGCCTTGGAGAGCTGGACCGGTTGCTGCGGAAGCTCTACGAGGACTACGCTCTGGAGCGTCTGACATGGGAGCAGTATCGCCAGATGGTGGGAGCATATGAAACCGAGCAGGTTGAGCTCAGGGCTACAATGGATCTGGCACAACACTCTCTGGACGCCTTCACCGACGGCATGGAACGGGCGGAGCGCTTCTTGGCGCTGGCCCATAAGTATACAGATTTTACTGTGCTGACGGACGAGATGATCCTGGCGTTCATTGACCGGATCGAAGTGGGAGCCCCGGACAGGAGCAGCGGCGAACGCCTGCAATCGGTCAAGATCTATTTCCAGTATATCGGCCGTGTCAGCCTGCCGGAGGAGTATTTGGAAGTGGACGATCCTGCCGAAACGGAGGCCCAGCGGAAGAAACGGGCATATTATCGGAACTACTACCGGACGAAGATCAAACCGAAGAAGGAGGCACAGAAAGCAGCCGCCCAATGACAAGGAACAACAGCATACAGGGAATGCATACAGCCGATCCGCTATGCGTGGGTCGGCTGTTTTTCGCACCGTCCACTTCGGCCCAACTTGGGCCGAGGTTGCGGGAACGGAACTTTATCGTCGCTTCTCCCGGATATGGGAAATCTACAGCAAAAAGGAGCGTGATCATTACATGAAGCGACACAACGACACCATGATCATCGCCGTGGATCACGGCTATGGAAACATGAAGACCGCCAATCACTGCTTTCCCTCGGGCATCCTTGTACATGAGGGGGAGCCCATCTTCCTGGACAACCTCCTGTTCTACGAGGACCGATACTATACCGCAGGCGTGGGACACAAGGCGTATCGCCCAGACAAGGCGCTGGATCAGGACTACTACCTGCTCATGCTGGCCGGTATCGCCATGGAGCTGAAGGACGCCGGGCTGACGGAAGCCAACGTGTTCCTGGTCGCCGGGCTGCCCCTTCGGTGGGCCGGGACCCAGAAGGAATCGTTCCGGGCGTACCTTCTGCAAAAGGAGCGGGTATCCTTTCTCTTCAACTTCCAGAAGTACGATATCCGCTTCGTGGGCTGCGAGGTCTATCCCCAAGGGTACGCTGCCGTCGCGGCCAAGGCGGCGGAGTTGAAGGGCACCACCATGCTCTGCGACCTGGGCAACGGCACCATGAACCTGATGCTCCTTCGCAGCGGCAGACCGGACATCTCCCGTATGTGGACGGAGGAATACGGTGTCAAGCAGTGCGTCAGCCGTATCAAGGACGCCCTGATGGATACCTTCCATGAGAAGGTGCCGGAAGAGACGATCACCGACTTCCTGATCCATGGCACGGCGGATATCTCAGACGAATATCTGACCGTTATGACGAAGGCCGCAAAGGAATATGCGCAGGGTGTCTTCCGCATCCTATGGGAGCACGACTACAACCCCCGGGCCATGACTCTGTACGTTGTCGGAGGTGGCGGCTGCCTGATCCGGAACTTTGCCGACTACGACAAAAAGCGTATCATCTTCAACGACGACATCTGCGCCACGGCGAAGGGGTATGAGCAACTGGCCAAGCTGACGATGGAGAAACGAGATCGCTATGTCAGTTGAGAGCCATAAGCTGCGATTCAATCTGGACAAGCCAGCTGATCGGGAGGTGTGGGACGCTTTACAGGCGATCCCCACTGGGCAGCGCAACCAGTTCATTCTGCAAGCCATCCATGCGTACGCTGTGGAGCCTGCCGAAAGGGAACGGCTGGCCAGGCGAATCGCAGAGCTGGTGGTGGATATGCTGCCCAATGCCCCTGCTGTTCCCGTCTCGGAACCAGTATCTGAATCAAATGCAGATACACAGGCACAGAGCCTTAAAATCGCGGAAGAGTTTTTGGAGGCCTGGATGTGACCCCAAGATTGACGTCAATTGCCTGTGAAAACGGGCGGTTGACGTCAAAAGTGACCCCCATCTTCTGGCACTTGTTTATTCCGGACAACTTGTCAGGAATTATTACTGGAATCTATGGTCCACCATGGTCCAAAGTAAGACGCATCCCAACTTGGGACACAAATGATTGTCTGTTGGAAATCCAGTTCACCTTGATCTGGATTATGGTGCCTGCGGCGATGGGCTGACAAGGGGTCCCATTGTCGCAGACTCTTTTTTCTGTCGCAGAGGTTAGCAAGCAGGACATTTGTGTGTACAAATGTCGAAAGCCGGGGATCGCGTTCCATTTGCTCTCCCGGCTTTCCTGCTTAAGGGGCATATCCCCCTAACCCCCTGGATGGCGCGCTTCGCGCATGGAACACCATTGTTGAAAGGAGGCGATACTCGCCAACAATAAAAACCGCAGTTCACGGATCGAAATCCGCGTGACGAAAGAACAAAAACAGCAGATTGCTGGCCTGGCCCGCAAATGCGGGCTGAGCCAGAGCGAATACCTGCGTCAGAGGGCGTTGGGCGGCGAACCGAAAGCGGTGCTGCCCGACGCCTTCTTTGTATGTTGTGAACGGCTGGATCGGCTGTGCCGTAAGCCATTTTCAAGGGAAGTGAATGAGGCGGCTTTGGCCGTGCTTAGAAAGATGAACATAATCCTGACGGAGGGAGGTGAAAGCGATATATGGCCACCACAGGCTTCTGGCCCGTAAGAGGGTATTTGAAGAAGGTCCTGGAATATGCCGACAACCCGGACAAGACTACAGAGAAGAAGTTTCTGGACGACGACCTCTATGCCGCCCTCCGGTACACCGAGAACGACGGCAAGACAGATGAAAGGAAACACGTTTCCGGGATCAACTGCTCAGCCGCCTTTGCGTATGAGGAAATGATGGCGGTCAAACGACGGTTTGGGGAGCGAGGCAAGGTGATCGCCTATCACGGCTTCCAGTCCTTCCAGGCAGGAGAGGTCACGCCGGAGCAGGCCCATGAGATCGGCTTGGAGACCGCCCGGCGCATGTGGGGCAGGGACTTCCAGGTGCTGGTCACCACGCATCTAAATACAGACAATCTCCATTGTCACTTCGTGGTCAACTCCGTCTCCTTCCGGGACGGGCATAAGTTCAGGAACAGCATTGAGCAGCATCGGGAGCTGCGGGAAATCTCGGACGCCATCTGTAAAGAACATGGATTATCAGTACTCGCCGACGCTCCCTTCTACGGCGGCCAGTCCAAGGGGGCTTACTGGAAGGAAAAGAAGGGGCAGCCCACTCACCGGCAGCAGCTGAAACAGGATATAGAGTATTGCCTGCGATACAGCTCCAACTGGGAGCAGTTCATCCGGCAACTGAACGCAAAAGGATACTCCTTTGACCCGACTCGCGTGTCCGTCAAAGCGGACGGTTGGCAGCGGGCGGTGCGACTGGACAGATTGGGGTATCCGGATGAATATCTGGATGAGCGATTGGACAAAAATGCTGAAGACCCGGAGTTTCGCTATCGCTACCAGGATCACAAGCCCCATGTCAGCTCCGCTGGCGTGCTGATGCGGGTCGTGGTGGAGATGGACCAGACGAGAAGGGCCAGGCTGCCACTTTCCCAGGCATATAAGGAGTACCAGCCGAAGAGGGATTCCCGCTCCCCTGTGGAGCAGATTATGGATGGCCTGATCTATGAGGCCAACCACACTCACGATACAGCTGTAATCCTGGCCGACGCCATTCTGGCCATCCTTCTGGCTTTGGTCGAGCTCATTAGCCACTATACCAAAGAGGTGATCCTGACGGCGGAGCTGCGACACGAGCTGCAGAACGTGGCACAGTTTCATTCCGATTATCGGTTTCTCAAGGACAACAGGCTCCACTCTGTCGCCGACCTGGATAGAGACATTGAACAGACTGAGGAACGAATCGCCACTCTCACCGATCAGCGCAGCAAGCTCCGCAATCGGATCCGTCACGAGACCGATCCGCAGATTTTATTCAATAATAAAGCTCAGCGCGCGGCGATCACAGCTGAGATCACAGAACTACGGAACCATATCAGACGTGTCCAGCGCATCCGCAAGGACACGCCGCGCCTGCTGAACCTGCTCAGAACGGAGCTGCGAGTAGAATATGAGTTCAAACGCCCAGTCAAGGAGCAACGAAAAACCCGTTCACATTCAGTAGCGCTGGAGAGATAGAAAGAAAGCAGATAGGGTAGCTTCGTTTTGAACAAATATGAACATAGGCTGGAACATGTATATGCCTGAAGACATCCATGCTTATTCTTTCCAAAAGTCGTATCTTATCGAAGTGATTGAAAGAGATTACAATAGAATCTCAGCCGACGATTTCATCGACGGCTGGTTTATCGGTATGACTATCGTCTGTATTTCCCAGGCGTTATGCCTGTATGCTTTTTGAACACCTTGCAGAAATAACTCTGGTCAGAAAACCCTGTGGCAATGGCAATGTCTGTCAAAGAATCATTAGTGGAGAGTAAAGCGACCTATCAGATGCATCAGGAAGGCATATGCCGCGCTCCCACTTGGATACCGACTTGTCGCTCATACCAAGTTTTTCGGCAAGTTCCCTTTGTGTCAGCCCAAGTCCTTTTCTCTTTCCTGCAATATACCTGCCAATTTTGATCAGATCCATGATGATCACCTCTTTCATTTTGCGTAATCATACTCAATTAAAGTGTATCCCTAGTAGAAACTCTGCGACAGCGGTAGGCACAGCTTTCATAATGCTGAAGAGAAGTCGAAATGCAAGCCCTTCACCCTGCCAATAAGCAGAATACCAGAAACGATACGCAGTCCTCTTTTGCTTTCATTCATGACGAAATCCTCCTTAGTTTTATTACCTAATATCAATAGCATCGATAGACTGTCTCATTCGTGCATGTATATCTATATTACCATTTTTCTCCGCATGTTGCATCTATAATATGCAAAAATCCCAGACAAACTGGGCTCCTTTGACAAGCTGACAGGGCCCACCGATATCCTTATATCGGTGGGCCCTGTCCATGTTCCCCGGCTGATTTAGAGAAAAGAGAGAGGTGTTATTGTTCCGACAGATATTGCCGGTTCACTACGAAGAGGGGATTTTCGCCAGACAGATAGCGGCGAATGTCTTCTACCAGCATAGGCAGGATGGCTTCCCCGATGTCGGCTGTGCCACCCCCCACATGAGGCGTTACAATGATATTGTCGTTGGTGAACAGTTCGTCATCGGGTTTCAGGGGCTCCCGCTCTACTACATCCAGTCCTGCGCCTTGAAGCTTGCCGCTTTGGACCGCAGCGAAGAGGGCGTTGTCGTCCACCAAACCGCCTCGGGCCGTGTTGATCAGAATGGCGCCGGGCTTCATCCGTTCGATGGCATCGGCGTCGATCAGATGCCGTGTCTCCTCCGTCAAAGGCAGATGAAGCGTGACGATATCGCAGGCGGACAGCAGCTCGTCCAGCGGCAAATAGGTCAGGTTAAAAGCCTTCTCCCGTTCTTCGGACAGGCGATAGGGATCATAGTACAGGGTCTTTGCGCCAAAGGCCTGGACCCGCTGGGCAACCTTGCGGCCGATGTTTCCCGCGCCGAGGATACCCACAGTCTTGTTCATCAGGGTGAAGGAGCTGTTGATGAATTCATTCTTGCTCCAATCACCCCTACGCAAGCAGTCCGTATGGCAGACCAGCTTTCGTCCCACAGCCAACATCAGCAACACTGCCAGCTCCGATACAGCATCGGCATTGGCGCCGGGGGTGTTGGTCACCAGAATACCGCGCTTCCCCGCCGACTCAATGTCTACGGAGTCGAAGCCCGCGCCCCAGCGCATGATCATCTTTAGCTTCGGGTTCCGGGCGATGACGGCTTCCGGCGCCTTGAAGATGCGCAGGATCATGATCTCCGCGTCCGTCATGGCCTCATAGGCCTCGGAAGTATCCACCGCCCGCAGGTCCACCGGCTGACCCTTCAGCATCTCACTCAGTTTCTCAAACGTGTGGACCGGATACTGTCCGGCCAGGATCACCTTCGTCATGGGGCCTCCTTTACTGCGCCTTGGGAAGCTTTGCAGCCACGCTGCGAATCAGCTCCTCGGAGGGGGCTTTTCTATCGATGGCGGAGGTCTCCACGATCAGTTGGAACAGATTGACGCCGGTTTCGGCGGCTATGGTCTGATACCGCTTCAGGAAGCTGGAGTGGCAGCCGGAAAGGCCGAAGATGAGGTCGATGGGGGCCACGGGGTTGTGGTAGCCAAAGGGCTCCATGGCGGGCATAAGCCGCTGCTCCACGAAGGTCAAAAGGCCGTAGAGGTCGATGTCCTGCATCTCACCGTACCGGCGCATTAGGGCCACGCAAGCCTCGGTGGCCAGGTTCCCGGCACTGCGGGCCATGCCCATAAGGCCGCAATCCAGAATGTCTGACCCGTTTTCATAGGCGGCAATGGCGTTGGCCGCTGAGAGATACAGGTTGTTGTGGCAATGGAAGGCTACAGGGATTTTCACGGCGGCCTTCATCTTGCGGGTGTATTCGGCCACTTGTTCCGGAACCATGGTGCCTGCGGAATCCATGATGGTGATCATATCGAGGCCCGCATCCTCCAAAGTCTTTGCTTCCTCGGCCAGCTCGTCCGCAGAAAGAACATAGGCCTTCATCTCGGAGTAGAACGCCTTGAGGCCGGCGGCTTTGATGTCCTTGATGGCGGGGATGGAGATGGCGCCGTCGCCGGCGTCCGCGCCCACCCGCAGGAAGGCGAGACCCGCGTCCTTGGCCGCATTCACGCTCTTCTTCAGGTATCGCTTGGCGTTCAGGAACATGCCCAGTTCCGTACCTCGGCCCATATACTTCTGAGCGATCTTAAGATACGTCTCATCAGTCTCGGCCTTGGTGAACCCAGCCACCTCGTAGGCACCGATGCCTCCCGCGTTGCCCAGCTCCACAATGGGCACGCCGGCTGATGTAAGTCCGTCCAATACTAAGTCCGTTATCTGGGCGTTGAAGCCCTTACCAACCACGTTGCCGCCGTCGCGCAGCGTGCAGTCCATGAGTTTTACCATTTTTTCCTCCTAAAGCTGTCGTCTGCGGCTCAGTTGAAATCCGGGCTGCAATACGCAAATTGTCCATTGTGAATGGTCATCACCGGCACCAGCACCTGCTCTCCGGTGTGACTGTTGCCTGCCTTGTCCGTAAACAGCATATGCTTTTGCCTGAGTTCGCAGATGGTTACGTCGGCAGCCGCGCCGGGTTTTAGAGTACCGATCCTGTCTGCCATGCCCATGGCCTTGGCGGGGTTCATCGTGGCTGCCGCCACAACAGTTTTCAAATCCAGGCCAAGAGCCATGAACTTGGAAAGAACAAAGGGCAGGTTTTTCACCATGTGCGGTTTGGCGTACCCCAGCATGGTTAGATCCGTGCTGATGATGTCGGGAAGAAATCCCTGATCTATAGCCTGCTGTGCCACCCGATGATCGCAGTTGGAGCATGCATTGGCTACATCAAAGAGGACGCCCCTTTCCCTTGCTGCCAGAAAAGAGTTGCGGACCTTTCCGTTCTCGTCCAGCAACGTCTGTCCTTTGCCGTGGTACACGTGGGCCACGGTATCACCGGGCCGCAGCAGGTCCACAACAGCATCGATGTTTGTGAACGGATCGGGGATATGGACCACCAGGGGTACCTTTAGTTCGTCCGCGATCTCCACCGTCCGCCGATAGTCCTTTATGCCGTTGTTCTCCATCACATCCTTGCTGATACGAATCTTCAGTCCCAGCAGGGGGTCTGGAAAGTACAGGCGGAATAAACGTCGGATGTCGTCCAGGCGGAAAAGACTGGAATTCAGGTTCTCATGGTAGCCGCCGCCAGGATTGCCGAAAGCGCAGACATTCAGCAGGGCCTTCACACGGATTTGAGAACCCTCGATAACATTCTTTCGCAACAGTTCAAAATTTAGCGGCCCTGTGGAGCCTGCATCCAGAACGGTGGTCACGCCGTAGGAAAGCTGCAGATCCGCGTTGACGCCGAAGAAGTCGCCGCCGCGAAACAGGTGGGCGTGATAGTCGATGAGTCCAGGCAGCACGTAACAGCCGGCAGCGTCCACGGTCACCGGGCTTTGGCCCGGTTCTATGCTGATGGTATCGCCCACGCAGCAGACGTCCTGAATGCCATCGATGCCCTGAGCCGGGTCGATCACATGCCCCCCGCGAATGAGAATGGAAGATTCCATAGCTCTGCCTCCCTTTCCTCTGGGTTATTTCTGCTCAGCTTTCTGCGCCTTTTTCTTGGCTTTGCGGGCGGTAAGAAGGGGCGAGAAGCAGCTGACCACGGAGATGATGATCAGGATAAGGCTGATGGGCCGGGTGAAGAAGCTGGCGATGGTGGGCCAAAGCTGACGCTGGAACAGGGAATAGGACTGCATGAACCCCGCTTCCGCGATGGAACCCAACATGAGGCCCAGCACGATGGCGGAAATATCGAAGCCCGCGGTCTTGAGCAGGTATCCGAAGATACCGAAGATCAACATGATGTACACGTCAGCAATGTTGTTGCTGGCTGCGTATGCGCCAACGACGCAGAGCACGCCGATGCCTGCCAGCAGGAATCCCTTGGGCACCTTGACCACCTTGGCGAACTGTTTTGCGCCAATGAGGCCGATGATAGTAAAGGCGAACTGAGCCAGAATGAAACCGGCCAGGAACGGATAGGTGATGTGGCCATAGGTGCTGAACAGGCTGTAGCCGGGGGTAAGGCCCTGAATAAGCAGGCCGCCCATGAGCACGGCCGCCACAGAATTGCCAGGGATACCCAGCGTCAGCATGGGAATCAGGGAACCGCCGCAGACCGCGTTGTTGGCGGATTCGGTGGCCGCCACACCCTCGCGGCAGCCCTTGCCGAACTCCTCAGGGGTCTTGGAAGCCCGTTTCGCCTCATTGTAAGCGATATAGCCGGCAATGTTGCCACCTGCGCCAGGGACGATGCCCACGAAAGCGCCGATGATAGAGGACTTCAAATAAGTCAGAGGATACCGGAAGAAATCCTTGATAGAAATCTTAGGCACCTTCATGTTCTTGATACTATCCTCATCCACCAGCACACCCGTCTTTTCACCAGCGGAGGTGAGAAGCTGGGACATGGAGTACAGACCCACGATGGCCGGGATGATGGCGATGCCTCCGTACAGGGTGGTGATGTTGAAGGTGTAGCGAGGATAGGCCGTGGTGATGTCCATGCCCACAAGGGACATGAGCAGGCCGATGAGGCCGGCGATAAAGCCCTTTAGAAGTGAGCCGTTGGACAGGGACACGATGATCGTGAGGCCGAAGATGGCCATCATGGCGTTTTCCTGAGAACCGAACTTCAAGGAGAAATTGGCGATGGTGGGAGCCAGGAACAGCAACACGATGGCGCCGAAAATGCCGCCCCAGAAGGAAGCGATGCAGGCTTCATGCAACGCCTCTCCCCCTCGGCCCAGCCGCGTCATGGGGAAGCCGTCCAAAGTCGTCGCCGCAGAGGCCGGCGTGCCAGGGGTGTTCAGCAGACAGGCGGAGATGGAGCCGCCGTACACGGAGCCGCAGTATATGCCCGCGAGCATTATGAGGCCGGTGACCGGATTCATACCGTAGGTCAAGGGAATCAACACCGCCACGCCCATGGTGGAGGACACGCCGGGCAGTGCGCCGAAGATGATGCCCAGGACGGTGCCGCCCAGCAGCACCAGCAGGTTTGTCACCGTGAGCGCCGCCGCGAAACCGGAAAGGATACTGGATAAGGTGTTCATATCATGCCCTCCTTAGAACAGGAAACCCTTGGGAAGCGGCACCTTCAAGAACCATCCGAAGATGCCCCATACAACAAGCAGAAGCCCTACAGCTACGATAGGATACACCCAGAACTTGTGCTTTTCGGTGTCGATGACATAGGAAAAGATCATCATGAAGAGGAATGAGGTCACGAAGAAACCCACATGGGGCAGCAACAGGATGTAGGCCACAAGGATGGCCACAGACAGGGCCACCTTGATCATGCCCGCCTTCTGCTCCGGGGTCATCTTCTTCCCATCATCCGCATACTTCATGAAGAACGTGCGAGCAAACAGGGCCACAGCCAGCGCCATGCCGCACACGGTGACCGCCGTGGGGATGATCCTGGGGATGTCAGGAAAGCGACGGGACACGAAGAATGCGAAGCAGAACAGGGCGAAGCAGCCGATAGCCGCCAGGCGTTCTTTCCATTTCATTGTCATGGTTTTGTCTCCTTTCTAAAAAATGAGCCAAATAGAATCTGGCTCATTTTAGGGTTTCTACCGGTTGTTTTCGTCAGATGCCCAGGGCTTCCTTGATGTCGTACATGATCTTGTAGTACTCATCGAAGGTCTTGGTGGCCGTAGCGGAATCCAGATACCGGATGGTCAACTGCATCTTTTCAGCTTCAGCCAGGAACTCGGGATCAGAGGTGACCTGCTTGAGGATGTTCTCCCAGTACGCCACGATGGCGGGATCGGTGTCAGCCCGCATGGCGAGGCCGCGAATGGTGGTGAGGCTGGTCAGATCGTAGCCCAGCTCACGAACGGTGGGCACGTCGTCATAGATGCGCTCGTCGGTGAGGGTGAACAGGATCTTGCCCTGGTTCTCGGCGATGATGGTGGCCACGTCTGCCACGGAGGTGGCATACAGATCGTTGTGCTTGCCCAAAAAGGCGGCCTTTGCTTCGGAAGCGCCGTTATAGGCGATGGGGTTGAACTTGCACCCAACCGCATCCTGCACATAGATGGTGGAGATGGTGGGGATGGTGCCGGCTCCGGAGGTGGACACGCTGATTTCACCGGGATGGTCTTTAGCATAGGCGAAGAGCTCCTCCGCGGTGGAGAACCGGGTCTCGTCGGGCTGGGCGACCCACACACGGTCATCGGCCACCATGCCGCCGATAATGCTCATGTCCTTCATAACATCGAAAGGACAGACAGAATTGGAGGTGGTCACATACTGACCATCGGCGGCCAGATGCCAGATGGTATTGCCATCGTTGGCCCGGGAAAGACCGGTCTGGGTGCCCACAAGGCCGCTGCCACCGGTGATATTCTCCACGATCATGGTGGCATCAGTGTACTTGGCGGCATACTTGGTGAACAGCCGCACGCCCATATCCACGGCGCCGCCGGCGGAGAAGGGAGCGATAAAGGTGACGGTCCCGTTAGGGTAGGACTTGCCGTTGGCAAGCGTGATGGTCTTGCCGTCGTTGGCGGCTGTCTGAGCAGCGGGCTCGCCGGCCGGCTTTTGCTCGGTGGTCGTGTTGGAATTTGAGTTGCTGCAGCCCGCCAGAATGGCAACCATCATAGCGAACACCAGGATAAGGGATAGGGCCTTCTTCATCTTGTAATTCCTCCAGATTATTATGTTTTTGCAGTCACCAGACTGCGGATAAACGCCTGAATCTTTCCATCCAACGAATTGTTTTGCCGGTTTACTTGAGTACAATCCTATGATACAATAAACTATCACAAAAATAAAACAGTGATTTTTTTAAAACTCGACAACATTTATCTTGTGAGGCAAGTCCATGAATCTACGCAGTTTAGAGTATTTCCTGGTAGTTGCTGAGGAACTGAACTTCACTCGGGCGGCGGAGCGTCTATACATCACCCAACAGGCTCTTAGCAGTCATATCCGTCGATTGGAAGTGGAATACGATGCGGAGCTCTTCCATCGCAAGCCCGTCCTCTCCCTCACTCAAAAGGGGGAGGAACTGCGGTACTGGGCTCAGCAGATTATGTCCGCTGACAAAAACCTGAGAGCCAATCTTCACGACATCAGCGAAAACTGCCGCGGCCGACTGCGCATCGGTATCGCCCGGCTAAGGGCCAATGCCATGATGCCCGGGATCATGGAACAATACCGTCAAACCTATCCCAACGTGACCATTGAGCTCATGGATGGCAGCACGGATATGCTGCAGGACCTTCTGCTGGAGAACAAGGTGGACATGTACTTCGGCGTCAACGTGGAGATCGGCATGAATGAGGTTCAGGTACCGCTGGCGGAGGAGGACATATGGGGATGCGCTTCCCAAAGCTTCTTCTACGAGCAGTTCCCCGGAGAAAAGGAGGCCAATCGCTTTCTCAGGAAGCAGCGGGATATTCGGACGCTGAAAGGGCTTCCCCTGCTGGTCACTCTGCCCTCTAACCGTATCCGCCGCCAGCTGGACAAGTACTACATGGACGGTGGTGTTCGGCCATACATTTACTTTGAAACCAACTCGCAGCTCCTTCTCTATGAGCTGGCGCGCCGGAGCATGGGCCTTGCTGTGCTCTCCCCCATCGCCCTCTTCGATCGGCAGCAGGAGTTGGACGGCATGGTCTATTTTCCCATCTATCAGTCCCGGCAGAAAAACGCCATGTCCCTGATCTACCGGCGGGACGACCCCATGCCCCAGTTCGCCAAAGATTTCATCACCGTAGCGCAGCGGGTCTTCCACACATATGAAGACGCGCTCTCTCAGTTAAGCTGATCCGTTTTTTCTGCTGCGAACCTTTTCCAATACGTCTCGATCATTTGGGCCGTCTCCGGCAGGATGGAAAGCGTTTCCTCTGTCTCTTTCCTACGAACCTGCTCTGGCTCCCCGGGGATCATGATGGTGTAGCCGCTCCTCGGACGGCTGCTCTTGATCTTGTCGAACCAAGCCTGTGCCCGCGCTGTAAACTCCTCCACCGGCAGAAAATGAGCGATGTCCACGGCCACTACAAAATGACCCGTGTTGGCCTGCTGGTCCGCTGAAAAGACGGATGCGCTTTCGCAGGAAAGGGATGCCCCTGACAGCAAAGCCCCCACCGCTTCCACCGCCATGGCCAGGGCATATCCCTTGTGCCCGCCCATGGGAAGCAGGATGCCTCGAATGGCTGCGGCAGGGTCCGTGGTGTCGTTTCCCTCCTGATCAAGCGCCCATCCCAGGGGAATGGGTTGCCCTTTCTTTTCATAGACACGGATCTTTCCCTTCGCGGTAGCGCTGGTAGCCATATCCGCGCAGAAGGTTTGGGTTTGACCGGGGAAAGCAACGGAGAAGGGATTGGTGCCCAGCAGCAGATCCATACCGCCGAAGGGTGCCATGGTGGGACCGGCGGTGGAAGCAACGAATCCGATGCAGTCCTTTGCCGCCAATTGGTTCGTGTAGAAGGACGCCATGCCGAAGTGATTGGAGTGGTTCACCGTTACCGCGCCGATGCCGTATGCCTTTGCCAGATCCCGTGCCGGTTCCACGGCCTTTTTCATCACTACCGGGCCGAGGCCATTGTCCCCGTCCAGCTTGGCCACAGCGCCGTTCACCTCCAGCTTCATGCGCGGCGTGGGGTTGATGAGTCCCTGCTCCAGCCGATCGGCGTACGGCTTGAGCCGCATAAGGCCATGGGATTCCACGCCGCTGCTCTCCGCATCCAACAGCGTATCAGCCACGAATGTGGCATCCTCTCTCGGCACCTGAAGCCCCATCAAGGTGTCTATCAGCTGTTTCTGTATCACCGTTCGCTCAACCGTCGCTCGTTCCATGGAAGAAGCACCTCCTTTTCTCTTGCCTTTTTCTACAGATATGATATCCTCTATATGAACAGATGTAAAACTGTGTTTTCTTTTGAGTTCAACAGTCATTAAGCTGTGAAGGAGGTCAGTATGAGTCTATTGGGCATGCGCTATTTTCTGGTGGCAGCAGAAGAAATGAATTTCACCTCTGCGGCAAAACGTCTGTACATCACCCAACAAACCCTGAGCGCTCACATCCTTAGGTTGGAACAGGAATATGGGGTGGTTTTGTTCAATCGCAAGCCTCGGCTCAGCCTCACCCGGGAGGGCGAGCGGATGGTCAAATACGCCACACGCATCGTTCGCTTGGAGCGGGTTATGAGTGCGGAATTTGCCGACCTGAGCCAGAGTGCACGCGGCGCTCTGTCTTTAGGTGTATCCCGCATGCGGGCCAAGCACTTTTTCCACGAATTGTGGGCGGCCTATCGAAAGCAGTTTCCCAACATTGAAATCTATCTAAGCGAGGGGCCCTCCGCCACCTTGGAGCGACTTGTGGAGCGGCATTCGGTGGATATGTGTATCGGCGTGAACCTGGAGCCATCCACTGCCATCTGCCGCATCCCTCTGCTTTCTGAAACCGTTTATCTGGCTGTGCCCAGAGACCTGTTTCATGCGCATTATCCGGAACAGACGACCCGGTATTTAATTGCCTTTTCCCAAGGGCTTTCCTTTTCCCAGATCCCGGACCTGCCGCTGCTGCTGCTCTCCCCCATCAATCGTATACGCCGCCTCGTGGACCAGGGCTTCGACGCATTGGATCGGATCGCTCATCCTGTATTTGAAAGCAACGATTTGGAGCTGCTGCTCAGTATGTGCGAAAAAGGCGCCGGCCAAGCGTTTGTCCCAGCGTCCAGCCTCTTTTACGCTCAAGACATGGCGCTTAAAATGGATAGAATCTACGCCTTTCCGCTGCAGAACACGACCATCGAAACCATGCTGGGCTATCCTTCCGATCTGGAGCTGCCCCATTACGCGCAACTGTTCATCGCCAGCTGTCAATCGGTTTTTGCCCAGGCGAATGAAACAATCCGCCAACAAAGCAATGCCTATTTCTCTTCTTTGCAAAAGCAGATCGATTGACCCAACCAATAATGATAGGGTCATTTATAGACCATATTTGAACAGATCAGAGCAACGCCTCCTTTTCCATAATCTTCGGTTCGCCGAACCCGAGGTCTTCCCCTATAAAGCGCTCATATGCCTTCCCGATCTTTCGGATGCGCTTGAGGACGGCGCTATGGGTCTTGAAGCCAAGCCGCTGCGCGATCTCAGCAAAGGGACGTTTCTGCATCCTCAGGTTCAGGATCTGCCGGTCCGTTTCAGAAAGCCTCTGCATGAATCGCTCGACCTCGTAGGAACTCCATACCTCGTCCTCAAATTCGTTGGCTGTGTTGGACTGGAGGGCAATTGGATCCACCCCCAGCGTTCGGAACGTATCCACGGACGCAACAATCGGATGCTTCGTTCTGGTGTGATACCACCGTCGCCAGAAATCGATCTTGACCCGGCTGTGCCGCCGATCGTAATCCTCAAAGCATCGGTGCTGCTGTACCACCTCAAAGAACGCGGGATAGCAGTCAATGACCACCTGGAGGAAAGTATCGCTTTCCACACGCCGTATTAGGCTCCGAAAGTATTGTGTCACAATCGTTTTTCTTCGGCGGAGACCGATACTGGTACGTCCAGTTTTGTGCTGTTTAGAAAAAAAGACCGTTCAGACTGTATAAAACGTGCGAATATTCATAATTTCATGGGGTGATACTGGTCGTTGAAATGTGTTTATGCATAGAAATTTAGAGGTTTTTTGAAGTACAAAAAATGCATAAAGGGGTCAAAAAGGGGGTCAACCCCAAAAAAAGGGCACAAAATCGAGGCAAATGAGCGTAAGAGAATATGAAAAAAGCCCGAGAAATCGGGCTTTTTTGAATGGTAGCGGCGATTGGATTCGAACCAATGACAGGCCGGGTATGAAGGAGTGCTTGAAAACACCCCTTGACAAACCGCGACATGCGCGGTGGATTTGACTCCTTGCAGCTCTTGCCGCCCGGTGCCCCCATGGGGCATAGGCAAGAGCCGGAGGCGAAGCGAAGG
>Ga0247611_10005834_pt1 | contig 16020 bp, 9 predicted proteins | sample 177DNAGHGhighgp2_FD_192422 | JGI IMG/M metagenome (GOLD analysis project Ga0247611, IMG submission 192422) | Sheep rumen microbial communities from Palmerston North, Manawatu-Wanganui, New Zealand - 1770 DNA GHGhigh gp2 | ecosystem: Host-associated > Mammals > Digestive system > Stomach > Rumen ... | reverse complement strand
TGGAAGGAGAATTTGTCCTTGTATTTTAGGCAATAAAGCAAAATGGAAAATGACGAATTAATCCAGCAAGAACCTTTCCAAGTAACTGTTAGTATTACAATGAGTAAGACTATGACAGTTTACAAGGAAAATCCTGGGCATAATGAGTATGAAGAAGGAAGATGTACATGGGTAAGTGATAGAGAGCCTATAAACGAAGCCGATGTACGTCTTCAACATACTCTTCCAGATGAAAAATTCCCAGATTGGCATGTTGATGAACTAGAAGTAATTGAGGATTGATATGAAAGTATATGTAGTAATTGTAGAGTGGAATCGAGGTGGTGACGCTGGTTGGGAAATTGAAGCTGTCTGTGGCAATCGTGAGAAAGCTAGAGAAATTATGACAGAGGAAGTTGAACAGGATTTACAGTATGGTGATTTTGAAAATGTAGATGGCATGCCTTCTATGGTTGAAATCACTACATCTATTGTAAACAAGACTCCACTTCCTACTGATTATCTGAAACTTAGTAATGGAGCTCCCGATTCTTGTGAAGATTACATTGAGTATTCTATAATGGAGACTGATTTGTATGAGTAAAGTAACTAGAATGGAAAGTCCTAAAGCCGACTGGATTCGTGTAGTTAATGCTGCAAGGCGTACTTGGGGAAAGAAACCAATAGACCACGAACCTTCAGATGGTTTTAAGAAAAAGATTTTGCTAGCTGAACATTCTCCTATTCGTTTACTTGAGTATGATTTTACTATTGAAGATGTAAGACAATGGGTTACTGTACATTTAGTAAGACACCATGAAGGGTGTGAGAAATTTGTACACTCTCAAAGGCAGGATATTAATGCCGACATTGAAAATATTACAAAGAAAGTAATCGAAGTTCTTTCAGATGCTGGAATGTTGAAGGAGGGTTGGAGAGAACGAGATTATATGTTCCAAGGTGAGCACAATGATATGGATATGACTTGTAATGCTCAAGCATTTATAAATATATCCAGAAAGCGTTTGTGTAGCTGCGCTTCTCCAGAAACTAGAGAAGCCTGGAAACTTGTAATAGAGATGTTAAAAGAGGTAGACCCAATACTTGCTAGTAAATGTGTACCAGAATGTGTATACAGAGGTTTCTGTCCTGAGTTTGGAAGATGTTGTGGGTATTGTAACACAGAAGCCTATCAAGAAAAACTTAAAGAATATAGAAGTATTGAGTAATGAGAAGAAGTCTAAAGGATATAATCGAAGCCACAACATTGTGCATTAAGTATCCTTTTCTATATCCTAGAAATAGGTTTACTGATAAGCACTATAATAACTGGAAGATTATAGAGTTTCATCGTAAGTGGTGGAGACATACTAGTGATTGCTTTATTCTAAAGTTTGTCAAAGCTACAGAAGCTAAAGATTTAAAGTTAACGTATTATAAAAACATAGAAGATAGACGTTACTTATTTATGAATGCGGATGGTAAGATTATTCTAAAAGAATATGATTACCCGAATAAAGTACTACTCTCAAAACCACTATCCGAGTTTGGTACTGGAACTTTAATAAAATGCGGCTGGCAAGAGGACTCTAATTCTCCCATTGTTGTAGTAAGTGATGATTTTGAAAGAGATCCAGCGTCTAATGGATTTATCGAAATCATTCATGCTAAGTGGCTAAGAAATCTAATCTTATTTTTAGACTGGATTAATGATTATCCTTTACAATGGATTCATTGCTTGACTGACCATACAGAACTAGACGATATGCCTCCCGGATGGAGAAAGGCTTTTGGTCTACAAATGTGTGAAGAAATTAAGCAAGAGTTGCTCAAAACTAAAGGCCACATTTTTGAATATCGCATCGATCAAATTAAGGAAAAGTATGGTGGTTTACGATGGTATGACCATAACACAACGAAAGCAATTCAAGATATTATACGTAAATATGAAGCTATTTCTTTTAGGACTTGTATTTCTTGTGGTAAACCAGCAACTAAAATGAGTAGGGGTTGGATTAGCCCCTATTGTGATGATTGTATAGGCAATCATGATTACACAGTAATTAACGGTATGGACGAGTATTATGAAAGTAGTAGCGATTAGTGATTTACACGGTAATTTGCCCCTGATAGAAGAAGTGGCCGTTATCTATTGCATAGCAGGGGATACAATGCCACTCAATATACAAACAAATGACAGAAAGTGTAGGAAATGGCTCAGGGAAGAATTCATTCCCTGGGCTAATAACCTACCTTGTAGTCATGTAGTTTTGATTGCAGGGAACCATGACTTTGTTTATCAAAGAATGGAAAAAGAAGACATAGATGCAATCTTTGAAGGCTCTAAAGTTATTTACTTAGAGAATACTGGAGTAATATTAGAAGGTTTAAATATCTTTGGTACACCTTGGTGTCATCAGTTTGGTCGTTGGGCATTTATGGCCGACGATGATTCTTTAGCAGAATTGTTTGAGGATATTCCAGAACATGTAGATATTCTGTTAACGCACGATGCTCCATATGGAACAAGTGATATTTGTTTCCAGAAAGTTTATTGGAATACCGGTGAACACATTGGATGTGAACCTTTAAGAGATGCTATATTAGCAAAGAAACCTAAACTAGTACTTCACGGTCATTTACATTCTACTAATCACGGAAAAGAAGTATTAGGAGAATCAGATGTATATAATGTTAGTCTATTAGATGAAAACTACGACCTAGTATATGAACCATTAATACTTGATGTAAATGAACATTCTTGATTTACCTATTGGGAGTGCTTTCGTAGAACTTTATTTCTATGACTCCTGGGAATATTTAGCAGATTGCATTGAAGATTATGATGACTATCTGTCACCAGAACTAAAGGCAATTGAAGATTGGGATGATAGAACCGAAGCTTTCGTCAAATTCTTGGATGAACACATTAAACTTATTGACACCATTACAGATTATTATGATTTGGAAGATGGCTATGAGGATAATGTGCTTATACTTGATGTTGATGGAGAGATCATTGGTGTTCCGTTCTCCTACAGCAACTATAATGGTATTGAATGCAACGCCAGCAAATTAGGTGACTGCCCAAGATACCACGCAGTACAGAAAACAACTTACGAGAAAGATACAATATGATTGTAGGTGTTTCTGGTAAAATCGGTTCAGGAAAAAACGAAGTGGCAGATATGATTTCGTATCTCCACTTCGTTAATCCTGACGGAACTTTTGAACAGTTCCAAAGACAGCAATGGCTGAGAAATCAATATATAGAAAATGGAGCATATGACTCGGCAGAATTAAAACTTCCGGGCATACACTCCTTTGCTGGCAACCTAAAACGCTGTGTTGCAATATGTACTGGCATTGATTATCACGACTTAGAAAAAAGGTCGCTAAAATCGACGCAAATTTCCTGGCTGAACATTTCCTTCAGACAACTTTTACAAGCGCTTGGTGAGGCCGTTAGATGCCAAATAAACGAAAATTTTTGGGTACATTCTATGTTGGCAACCTACCAAGATTCGGATTTTTGGATAGTTTCTGATGTTAGATATAAAAACGAAGCTGATGAGCTTTTGAGCAGAGGTGCTCTCCTCATTCGTATTAACCGTGAATTGGATAGCTCCGATACACATCAAAGCGAGGTAGACCTCGATTCCTATGATAAATTCAGCTATGTCATAGAGAATGATGGCAGTTTGGAAGATTTATATAACAAAGTAAAAGAAATCTACCATACTGTTTTTTAATCTCCTTGCCTTCAGGATAAAGAAGGCATACTATACACACGCAAAGGGCGACTCTGGATTTTACTCCGGGGTCGCCCTTATTTTTTTTTATACGGTTTCTTTACCATTATCACCAATCTTTCGACCAAGTGAATTTATTTTAACGTAATCAAACATCGCTTCTTGTGAACGAGTTGAGGCTCCAATCTTTACTAATGTATCATATAAGTCAGAGTTTCCAGAAACTAAAGAACTAATACGTTTAGCTGTATTTGTCATAGTAGAAACAGAGAATGGTGTCCACTGAATACCTCTACCAAATATAGACTTAGCCATATTAAAGTCTTCAGTTGATTTAGATAACATAGCAGTCATGTTTAACATAGCGTTATTAATCATTGCTTGTCCTAAATCTCCATTACCTGTGTCTTTAGCATGTTTTGCAGCTGCATTCTCAAGGGCTGGTGCAATAAGCATACCCATAAAGAATAACATTAGTAAGTCATACCATAACTGTCGCAAATTGTTTCTATATGCTTGTCTTAGATTATCATCTGGATTGTTATAATAGCTAAGATATGCATTACTAATTCCCTTGTTTCCATTCTCATCGCCGTGTAGTGCGGTATCAAGAATATGAGCAAGAGTAACAATTATGCCCTCTTGATATTGACCTTGCCAAACCATAAATGGTCTATCAGTAACTTCAGTAGTAGGATTACCTTCTTCATCACAATAGAAATATTGTTCAGTACCATCTTCTAAGGTTTCATGATAATGTACCATTTTTCCTTGCATACGAATTCCACCTGGCGCCATCCATTGATTCTTTTTAGATGACCAGAACGTGTTCATCTGCATGAACATAGCTCCTAGAGTAGTAGACTGGAACAAAGCTCTCTTTTCGTGAGAATAATAACCATAAGTCATATCAGCAACAGACTTAATACTTTCAGCCTCTTGTACTGTATATGCTCTAGGTAGTGGCTTTGGATGTTTCATATCAATCTCAAACTGAACTTTATTACCAGAAGCGTCTGTATATGTAGCACCTTCAGCAACAAATTGTTCTGCAACTGTATGATATAAAGCCTTTTGCTTTTTGTAGGTTTCCTTTAAAGACTCCGGAATTTCAGACTCTTTATCGTAATATTTAGCAAATACTTCATAACGTTTATCCTTAGTCCAATCATAATTACCCTCTTTGTCGTAGGCATCAAAGCAACCATCGGCTTTCATGTGTGCAGCAAAGATAGTCATTCTATTATAGAAGTCAGGGCGAGAAGCAAAATGGAACATAACATTATCCATATTCCAAATACCAAACTGATTTGGTCTTGTTTTCTGGACATAGCTATTCATGTCCATATCGTTAATACCATACTGTTCATTAAGAACTTGTGCTAACGACTTTTTGTCTCCCCAATTGTGAGTTAAATCAGAATAAACCCACATAAAGGCATCCTTCATATGTTGGGCAGTAAAGGCTTCAGTACCATCCGGTTTTCTAATTACAAGAGAAATATCCTTCCAAATACCTTCAAGATTCTGATATAGCATTCGAGGGTTAAATGCAAGGGCTAGTTTAGAAGCCCCAGCCATTAACTTACCGGAAAAGTATGATAGTTGTTTCCACTTATTCTTTTCAATACTCATATTCAATACCTTTGCGGTAATAAAATCATGTAAGTACTGAATATCCTCAGCAAAGTGGTCATTCATAATAACACCCTGCATTTCAAGTTGTAAAGCACAAGCTTTTAAGATTGGGAATATTCCATCAATCTTTTCTTTAAGAGTATAAGCAAAGCAGTGTTTCATTGTTAATAATTCAAGATTTCTCTCGAAATAATTAACACCTCTATCACTAATCATCTTTGCTCTAGCCATATCATAGTCTCCAGCTTGAAATTCATTGGTCATTTGCCAATGCTCTACAGACCTATTATCTGCTTCTTTGTCATTGGAAATAGTAGCAAATTCATCATCTTCTTGTAAGTATTCTTGGTCAACCATTACATTGTCCATTTGCTCTCTAACATTTTGTTTCAGTCTCTTAGAGAATGGATTAATTTTATCGAATACTTCTTTCAAATATTTCCACATACCCTTGTAGGCTATCTTAGAATCCGAAGTACCTCTAGTAAGAGGAACCTTTAAGTAGTTATGTGGGTCAGAATTAATACCTTCAATTAAATCCTCAACTGTCTTAATACCATGACGATTTTTATTGATTAAGAATAATGAGTATTTTAAAACATCACGTTCTGTATCACTCATAGAGTGGTCAGATTCATCAAATGGATTCTTGAAAAGTAAATCATCTTCTCTATCTTGATACATGTTTTTATAAAGAGCAGCTTCACTACCAAATGTTCTAGATTTTAAGTATCCAAAATTCTTTTCTTGCTTTAATTTAGTAGTAAGTTCTTGTAACTTTTTACTAACAGTAACCATTTCATCTCTGGTGTTTTGATAAGCAACATTTAACTGTTTTCCAACAGTATTTAAAATATCACTATCTAACATACCAGGATTGTCAATACTATTACCACTCCAACCATTCTTAACTGCATCGCCTAAGCTCTGCTGATTCAAGGCTTTATCGTGGTCTACAATTTGCTGTTTAAATTTAACTCCATCTAGTTCAGCGATTGCAGAATAGCAGAGGTGTACAAATCGGTAAGCCTCTTTAGCATCACCATATAAGTTAGTACCCTTAGTATTTCTGGTTAAATTAAAACGCTCCTCAACTTCTTTTACTAAATCCAGAATGTTTTGTTTTAGAATAATAGGATTCTTTTCATTGGGGTCTGTTGCAAGTTTACAATCTCTCAACATGTACCAATCTCGTTTATCCTGGCTGGTGTTTATAAGTTCAGCCATTTTATTCTTCATCAAATCAATGTATTTAGCAACTTTAATTGTTTTGCCGAAGTTACTAACCCAAGGAGTTTTGTCTGCTTTAGTAGCTTCTTTGCACAACTCATTAAAGTTATACATTAATTGTTCATTGGGAGCAGAAAAACCTACATTTTTCTTACGGCTAACGAGAGTAACTTCTCCAAGAATAGCTTTTTGCCCATCAACTCCTGAGAATAAAGTACCCATTTGATTTAATGCAGCCATTACTTCCATAAGACGTACATTACCATAAGTACTATCCATAACAAGGGATTGCGGTTTGTTACGAGCAATAATATCATTTACAAATGTACCAGTAATAGTAGTACGCTTTTGTGACTTAGCTGAATCACCACCAAGATATACTGTATCAGTAAAATTAAAGTGGCTTGTATCTACAACAAGAACATCAATTTGTCTTGTGGTAGTATTTTGTAGTAAGATTATACCAAGACGTTCTAGAGCTTCTTCGTATGTATCTAATATTTGATAGTTAGCATTTCCATACCTCTCAATAACCATCTTGAGCCAATCTTCTCTATCGCCTTTATTATATTTAAATCCAATGTTACTAACTAATTTGCCATCATTGGCTTTGGATTCGTGTAAAAGTTCCTTAACCTTATGAGTAGCATCACTTAGTAATTCTTCGGATTGCTGATATTTAGCATAAACACGAGCAAGTAATTCTTCATAAGAAGATGCTCGAATCAAATTATTTCTATCACCCTCAACAGTAAACTCATACTGCTTTGTATGCTTATTTGGTTTATCAGCACCCGCAGCTTTAAGTTTTCTATCAACCCATTCCTTTGTTACTTGATTAGCTTTACCAAACATTGGGAACATTCGAGAAACGAATTTCTTGCAGTTTCCAAGAAGTTCAGTATCATCAACAACTGTACCACTTTGAATAGGAATAAACTCTTGCAAGTTACGAGTAATAGTATCATATTCAGCAGAACCAGATACTTGAATACGCTGTAGAATCTCGCCTTCAGAACCGAACTTTAAGTGGTCGAATGAAGCAATACTCTTTAAATGGTCCTTATTATTAGGATTGAAATTAATAGGAGTGTTTACAGTAAACTTATCAAAGCGAACAGGAATTACATTCAAAGTACTTCCAGGAGTAATGGATATACCCATCTTTTGAAGCATTCTTTGATAAGTAGCTAACTGGTAATGATATGTTCTTATCTTAGCTGAGTTATAACGACTATATGGTTTAGGTGAAGTTTTGTAATCAATGATATGTGTATTACCTTTACCATCAAGAACAATTAAGTCAATATTACCAACTAAGTTTATACCACCAGTTCCAGGATTCATAAAGTCTGGAATTTCAACCATTGCTGATTTTTCTGGCATAACTTCAATATCATCACCCCATTCCCTCTTTAATCTTGCATAAGTTTCAAGGCAGATGTCTACTGTATCATCAATAACAGACTCTTTAATAATATCACTAAATTTGAGTCCGAGAAACTTTTTTAAATCGTCAGATTTAGGATTGCTTACTAAATCGTAATTTAGAGCTTTGACCAATTGAGTCTTAATAGCAGCTCTATCAGAAACGTCTCCGTGAGTCTTGTGTACATATTCCCAGAAGAACCTATACATACGGTGAACGGCTGAACCCATAAAACTCTGCATCATCCATACATGAGATACTACCTCACGACCTTTATTCATTTGTTCTTTTGTTGGAGCTTTAGTAATATCATCACGATTAATGTCTCCAAAGACCGCCTTTATTTCTTCATCACCAGCCTGGATTACAGTTCCTTTTCTATCTCTAATACCAGTAGTCCAATATTCTAGTTGTTCCCAATCCTTTAGTTTATGTGTCCAATAGTTATCGGAATTAAATAATGGGAATAGAATCTTTCCATTATCATCGCGATACATTTTAAGAGCAGCAGTTACTGCGTAATTACCTTTATCAAGTTCTTTAGATATATAGTCTGGAAAATCTTCAGCATCTAAATTGTATATATCAATCTTTCCACCTAAAATTTTCTGAGCTAAATCATCAGTCTTTTCAATAACATCAATTTTGGCTTTACGACTTGTATCTAATTCAAATACTTCGTCTCCTACTTGCTTATATTTGGCACTGTTAATAATGAATTCGTCTAGTTCCAATTCGGAGTCGAAAACTCTATGTCCTTTGTATACAAATTTACAACTTGCCATATTATTCACAAATTTCTTCTAACTCACCGGATTGCATCAAACTAGATTTTACGTTAGCTGTGCGTCTATGCATATCAGCTAAATCCATTATGTTCAATTCCGTTGTATTAAATTCTGTTGATTGTACTTTTCCAGCTAATTCTAATATCGTAGACTCAGTTAATTCCTTTATGTTAAGATTCTTTACACTAAGATTACCCATTAACATAGTATCTAAGTTTCTACGAATTTCGTACATAATAGTGCTAATTTCTTTCTTTGACAAACCATTTAATTCCGTAGGTTTGCCAGTCAATAAATTAGCCATTTCTGTAACAAAGACCTCTTCTAACAAATCTGTTTGTGTTCTGTTAGGATAGAACTCTGCTAATCGCTTAATAGAATTAAATTCACTAACTTTTTGGATTAAGTTTCCATAAGCAGCTGGATTTGTGTATCTCATTCCACCCAAAAATATATGTAGCATTTCATGTACTGGAGCATCTAATCCTGCTAAATCAGAATTTATGTAAATATCTCCATTGAAAACAAATGCTCTTGCATTAGCGGCGTCTGGTATTTGTTGAAGTATTCCAGATTCTCGTAATTCATCATTACTCATTTCTATTAAATTGATTCCGTATAAATTACGCATTCTATCAAGCATTTGTCTTAACACGACTCTTTGGGTTTCTGGGTTTACATCAAAATCTCCTGTAACCTTAGAGTCTCCAATAGTAAATTCGGATGGTCGGTGGCGTACTTCAACCATTGATTTTTCTTGGGAAGTCGGAATTACAGAAACCTCTAAATCTTTATATATACTATTTATTTTTGCTGACGCTTCTTCGGCTGGAACACCAATAGTGTCTTCGATGGCAGCATTATCTGCAAAATCAATATCGCCTATTTGCGCCACCTTAATAGCATCCCGTAGATAAGCTTCTGAGTTTACTTGTGGAAGCTCGTCTAATTCTGGAAGTCTATCATATTTATCTAAGAAGTTAGAGCAATAAAAGTCTAAAACAATCTCAGGAATACCAGACATTTCTTTCAACGCCTGGTATTCTCTAAGATTCTTATTTATGCAAACTGCCATATTAACACTGTTTAGTTGTTAAATATTCGATTAAAGCATCTGGTGTTAAACCTTCTAATGCGGATGTTGTACTAACATTACCGGCCTTATCAACTGTTATGAAACCAAATTGAAGTAATAATGATTTCATATCTGAGACATTAGCTGACTTATCAAGCATTTCTTGCAATTCATTATCTTCTATTGGAAGATCATCAGACTGCTCGTTAATTGCTTGTTTTAATGCCCCAAATTTCTCCTCACGAGTCTTTCCAGGCATAGACTCTAAAGCTCTTGCTGCATTTAATTTAATACGAGCTTCTGGAGTCATTCTCTTAAATAAGTCAGAGAAACCTACTTTCTTTCCAGCAGAGTTAATTAACCTAATTTCGCCAGTTGTCTTATGTACAAACAGACGGTCTTTTACACTGGTCTCCTCTGGTTGGATAAGCATAGATTGCATAACTTTTAAGTTATTTCTAATACCTACTACTTCGTAGCCATGTCTCTTTGCCTCTTCTGAAAGTCCTTCTACCTCTAAGTCATCCTCAATTTCTTGTTGTATGCTAGAACCTTCTTCATCAGTTGTATCAACTTCGTCAATCTTGTGAAGTAATACGTAATTTCTAGTCTCTGCGTCTTTTACGTAAATGTATTCAGCTCCTGTCTTGAATCTTCCATCAATAGGAGCAACGCCCATTTTTACTAATTCCGCTTCTTCTTCAGAGAAGTCTAAGGATTCCGTTAATTCCTCTGAGTTCATTCTGCGACTATCATAGTAAGCAGCAATTAAGCTGCTAGAATAACCCGAATCAGAATCTGTCTTTCCTTGAGACATAGCGTAATTAGCAAATATAGTTGTTAACGCAGTTTGTGTTTGCTTACCTCCATTAACAATTAAGTTATATAAGAATAAAGCATCTACCAAAGAAATTCCTGGAAGATAAGGGCTAGTAACAGAAGCAAGTTGGTCTAGACCCGTCTTGTATTCAGTAAGTTTACCTTTCTCAAAATCTGAACGAGGTAATGCTGATGTACGCAAAGCCATCTTAACAATAGTGTTTCTATCTTGAGTTTTGTTAAACTTGGTAGGAACTAACGCCTGAATTAATGGATTATGACTTAAAGTTGGGTGACTTTGTAGTGCTGGAATTACAAATTCTTCCATTAAAACTTTAAAGGTTTGATTACCAGCATCAGTTCCTAAAGGTATTGTAATAGTATTTCCTCGTGTATCCACTATTTCAGCCTGCATGTTGAGTGAGTCCACAGATTTAGTATAAACCTTTAAAGATTCACCAGCTTGTGGTTGAACTTGAAGTACACCAATGTTATCACGTAAAAACTTAGCAGTTAAGTTATTACTAATCCAATCAACCATTGCCCCAACAGTACGTTGTTTTTGTACATCATCACCAGATAGGTTAACAATATATTTAGTCATATGTTCAACATTCTTATAAATGTTGGAAGCTTCGTTGATTCTTAGGTTTCCAGCAAGTGTCTGCATATAACCAAAGTAATGTGGTAAGTTAGCCATAGCAGCATATGGATTTACTACTACCTTTAGAGCATCGTAAATATCAATGATTTCTTTACGATAAGCTTCATCCTCGACAAATCTAACAAAATCAATTCTATTTAGATTCTTTCTTTGTTTAGATTTATTTTTAGACTTACTTACTTGTTCTTCATTTAGAGCATGAAGACGCTGAATGGCAGCAGCAATTTCTGGTTTACCACTTTCGTATATGGATAGAGATTTAATACGCTTATCAATTGCAAGTTCAAACTTTTCCTTCCACACAAGTTTATCTTGTATTGTGTTAGGCAAATCTTGATTCAATCTACCAACTTGAGAGAATATACGAATTTCCTGCAACACACTATTAAGTTTCTTTAGTTCAGAGAATGTATTCAATTGTTCTCCGTTAACATCAATAAACTCATACATTACAGATTCACGTAAACTAATGTAATCTTCTAAAGCATCTACATCAGCTTTTTGAGAATAGTATAAATTACTAGACTCTTCATTCTTTGGGTCTATATTTTCTTTTAGTCCCTTTAAATTATCCTTTAGTTCTTTCAGAGTCTTACGATTAACAAACTCAGCAAGGTCTTTCTGGTTACTAGCCTTTAAGCTAGTCCAATAAATAGGAGCTTTTGGTACAATACTGTCTCCAATAATGTTGTCTGGATTTGTTTCGTTGTAAATTTTTACAATAGCGTTAAGAGTCTGTGGTCCAAGATTCTTTAATACATTAGTAGGATCTTCAAGATATTTGATTGCTGCTGTAATATCTACCTGACCAGATTCTCCAGTAAATATATTAGAATCTGTTAGGGCTTTTAATTGTAGACCCGCTCTTGAAGTCATAATAGGAATTAGACTTTCAATATCACATCCTACAGCAATGCCGGCTAGATATAAAGCAATCATTTTATCACCAGCATTAATCTTTGGTAGTGTTGGGTCTTTAGCATTATCAGTTGATAGTGATAGGAATGCAGAAATTAGCAAGTAAGCATCTGTAGCACTTGTGCCCTTTAAAGCTTCAATTACCTCTATAGGCATAAAGTTTTGTTTATTTTGTTGGTAAGGGTTTGCCATTGTATGAACATCCCTTCCAGCAATTCTAAGTGTAGAACTTACAAGTTTTCTCATTTCTTCTGGTGTACCTTCATTAAGTACATTATAAGTGTATTGAGTTAAAGCCTCGAAAGTCTTTAAGCTTGAAGCACTTATACCAGTATTCTTTTTACCACCAAGTGTTAATGCTTGCATTCTGTATAAGCTAGTAACTGCACCCGGATTAAATCTAGCTAAACGTCTAGAATAATCTAGATGTTCTGCTAACTTTTTAATCTTCTTTACATCACCCTCTTCAGAGTCAACAGAAGCCTGTGCTTGAATTTGATTGATTGGGTTCTTACTAACATTATACATTGTAGAAGATACGAAATTAATAAGAGCATCTTGTAAGTTATGACTGTTCTTATTCAGATGTGTGTTATGCTTGTTAATTTCTTTAAGTATATCTTCTAGAGAATCGTTATATTTTTGCTGTTCTGGAGTCAGGTTATCACCAGTAAATCTTGGTAAACCCTGCATCTTATTAACAGCTATAATAAATTTAGCTAACTCTTTAAGGAGTTGAGCCTTGCTGCCCTCTGTAGTATATCGACCAGTATTTAAAACATACTTTCCATCCTCTTCTTTGAATAAGTCTTTGTGGTTTTCAATAAAGCTAAGAACATCTTGTGCTAAAGACATGTTATTTCCAGTCTTTTTGGCTAACGTACTACTTTCAATATCAAAACCGTAACCTTCAAGTAATTGACGAACATTATCGCCAGAGAATGATACAGATTGACCAGCTCCAATAACTGACGCAATTACTCTTTGTGTTAACTGCTGATTCTTTAAGAAAGCTTCTCCAGGCACAATAGTAACTGAGCTTATAGCTCTAGAATTGTGTTCAGCTTCAGCTTTTCTAATTGCAGAATTGATGCTCTTTCTAATTGCATCACGCTTTTTAACACCTCTCCGTGCTGCTAATTTAGTAGCCTCTTCAGTTTCAAGAAGTCCTTTATACTTATCTAAGAAAGCATCTGTATCAAGTTCTTCATTTTCGAAGTCTTCCATTACTTGTGCTCTTGTGGGCAATGCTTCATAAGCAGCGTCCAAAGTTTTATTAGCAGCAAGTGTAAATAGAACTTGACCCTCAGCATTTAAGTATTCATGTCCTAATTCAGACTCTCTGTGAGTAACGCCTTGTACTAGTGCATCTCCCAAGAAACTCTTTCCGGCAGTATCAGTAAATGGTTGATATGTTATTCCTGTCGGGAATGGAATTGAAAGTGAGGCTTCTAGATTTTCTTTACTTGATATATCCATAAGTGGAGACCAAGTAACAAATCGTCCATTTCTGAACTTAAAGCCTAATAATGATACTTTATCAATATCAAAGTCAGAACCTTGTAAATAAATCTGGAATCTACTTACATAAGATGTATTAACTCCACTCTTATCAAATCCAACAATTCTCATGGCCATAAATGACTGCATGCATTGTGCTGGAATACGAGCTGCTAATACTTCCAATGACTTTAAGAATGATGTGTGTGTTGCCAGAGTATTAGCAATTAGTCTACGTACTCTACCATCACGAACTTTATACTTACCATTTACTTTACCTGTGAGAGTTAGTAACTTGTCTTCAACTGTGTCGTCACTGTCAAGCACTCTTTGTACATAAGCACGGCTATCTAAGTAGGCCTGTCTTCCAGCTTCAATAAAGCCAGATAAAGCACTGCTTAAAGTTTCTGCATCTGTATCAGTAAATACTTTAGCAATTTCTTCTGCTGTTACTTCTTGTATGTTATTATCGTCTTCCTCTTCATCAGTTTTGGCTTTTTTGTTAAATTCATCAACAAAATTGCGCATAAATCCAAGAAGACTTCTATCCTTACTGTGTAATAAATGCTCTCCAAATAAAGTCTTTAATACATCTGGAGATTTCTTAGATACTCTAGTTGAAACTGTTAATCCAACATGTAAAATACTGTCAACATAGAACTCTGGAGTTTTTGTAACAATTAAGGTTTCTCCATTAGCTCCCTTATAAATTCTATCGTTTTTAGATGCTAATTTTCTAACCTTTCTACCTTGAGCGTCAATCTGCCAACAAATTCCATTATCATCAGTAAATACATTTTGTGGACGTACTGTAAAATATTCATCGGAGACTGGAGTACCATCATCAAATGCTAACCAAACATTGTCACCCTTGTTGATAGCTTTTAACTCAATATCAAAGTAACTATCATTAACAGCGGACTCACCTTGTTCAAGTTCACGTCTTAAGAAGAATAATTTATCTTCTGCGATGGTCTTTACTTCATCACCTACACGTAATCCAAACTGAGTTTGGTCGTGCATAGCCATTATTATTTCATAAGGAATTACTTCTACGGAAGCCTTATCAATAATCACATTTCGTTCAACTCCAAGACTATCAACCACAGCAACTCGATTAAAGTTAGGGTCAGAACTAATAGCGGCAAGCATGTTCTGCAATACGCCTTGAAGTTCTTGTAATTTAGCCTTATCGTTACGACTAGTTCTGTATAAATCATTGATTGTCTTTATATCCCAAAGATTATAAGAATGACCATCAATATCTTTAAAATGAACATTATAAGCTCCTAAATCACGTCCTACAGAAAACACTTCATGTAGTCTTACTCCAGGATGTATTCTTATAAAGCGCTTTAACATCCAGTAATCTTCTGGTGTGTTAACCTTAAAGTCTACAGTTCCGTCAGTATTAGTATCTCCGGCAATAAAGTCTTGTAAAACAGTGGAATCTAAGCCATCAGCCACTGATATTCTGTAAGTACGACCTAGCTCAACTTCATGTACAGAACCTAGGAATAATTCTGGGTCATTATCCTTAGCAAGTAATTCGGATTTATCACCTTCATAACTATCTTCCATTCTTCCATCATATAGTAAGAATCTACCATTTGATGGAGATAGAACATCCATTGAACCTGGGAACTTAACTTTAATACAAGACTTCACCAAAGCTGAAGAAATTTGTGACATTTCAGACCTTAATAAGCCTTCATCATCTAGGGGTAGTAAAGCTCTTAGTGTTTCAAAATCAAGAGCTTGTGATTTGTCCTCAACAGCTTTTCTGACTTGATACATTAAAGCATCAGCTAAAGTACCTTCATCATTCGTACTAACACCACTAGTAATTGTTTTTCCAATTATCTTAGTAATGAAGTTTTCTAAATTACCTCGTTTAACGTCTTCTGTATCGGAACCAGCAACTGCATCAATATAACCCTTTAAATGTATTTGAGTTAATGAGCGTAGTGCTTGATATACATTATTTGCTTCTTCTGCTGTAAAGCCTTTAGCACCAAGTGCATTTAATACCTGAGTCATCATAGAGATAACCGTATCATCTGCGTGGTGTTCAGCATTTAGCTGTACTCCAGCATCGTGCAAATCTAATATATTTGTATTATATTTATAATTGAAATCCCATATCAGTTTACTATCATTAACATTAGATGCTCCCTGTTTTACTGATTCTACAGTAGGGAAATAAACTACTACGGATTTCTTTAAGT
>Ga0247611_10005833_pt1 | contig 16022 bp, 9 predicted proteins | sample 177DNAGHGhighgp2_FD_192422 | JGI IMG/M metagenome (GOLD analysis project Ga0247611, IMG submission 192422) | Sheep rumen microbial communities from Palmerston North, Manawatu-Wanganui, New Zealand - 1770 DNA GHGhigh gp2 | ecosystem: Host-associated > Mammals > Digestive system > Stomach > Rumen ... | reverse complement strand
TGAGTTTGTTGGAGCGCCGGATTCGTTGGTTAAAGGCAAGTCGATTGATCTGAAGCCTTATCTGGTATTTACGCCGAATAATGCAGAAGACAATTCTTTGACGTGGAGTGTTGATAAGAGCTATCAAGGAACGGTAGAAGATGGTGTTTACACGGCTAAGAACGTAACGGGCGAAGTGGTCATCACGGCTACGTCGGTACGCGTGCCGAGTGTGAGTGCAAGTGTTACGCTGATGCAGTACGAGCCGAAACCAAACAGCATCACACTGGACAAACATGAGATAACAACCCACATAGGCGAGGTGGTCACCTTACAAGGTATAGTAGGTCCTGAAGGTGCAAGTCAAGATTGCTATTTCACTGTTCGTAACAAGGATATTCTAACCTATGGTAAGGGCGATGTAACCGGTTCGGCTAAACTGACGGCTAAAGCGTTGTGTCAAGAAGGTGTTTGGGTAGTTGTTAATCCAAAGAACTATCAGACGATTCTGGACAGTTGTTTGGTTAAGGTTGTGCCCGTAGCAGTGGAAAGTGTTGCTTTTGATCCGGATAGCAAAGAGATGACTGTTGGTTCTGAGTTCCAGCTTGCGCCGGTTGTTACTCCGAGTGCAGCAGCAAGCCAATATACGGCAAGTTACGAGTCGGACAAAACGGCTGTAGCGACGGTGAGCGAGACGGGTTTAGTGAAGGCAGTAGCGGAAGGTGACGCTGTGATTACTTGCACGCTTGGTGGCAAGAGTGGACAGATAACGATTCATGTAGTGGCAGCCAAGACTTTCGCTAAAGTAACAGATGCTTCGTCATTGGCAGCAAAAGATACCATCATTCTGGCGTTGGCAAGTGCCCCTGTAGTAGCCGGTGCTATAAGCGGAAAGATACTGACTACTTTGACCAGTGGCATCACTGTAACAGCGACAGAGGCTTATGCAGATAATGCATACAGAATGGTTATCACCACTATTAAAACCAAGACCGGTTTTGCACTGCAACCAGTAGGTTCCAGCAAAGTGCTTGCTGAGCAGAATAACGATCTGTATTTGGAGAAGACTACTTCGACCAAGAATCTGATGTGGGAATTCGTGGCCGACGGAGAGAATGGTGTCTTCATTCGCAATCTTGGTAATACCGATGCGATGTTCAAATACCACGCAGGTAATACGGCCATCAAACCATACAAAGCCGGTACCGTTGGCGCAGTATATGTATATGTTTATGTACGCAAGTATGTGAATCCGAATCCACCGACAGGAATGGAAGAGGCACAAGGAGATGTACAAAGCACCAAGGTACTGCGTAACGGACAAATCGTTATCCTCCGTGGCGATAAAGCCTATACGATAACGGGACAAGAGATTCGTTAATTCTTTACAAAAGTACGATCTCCACTCGTCGATTCATTTGGCGATGTTCGTCAGAGTCGTTCGGAACAATAGGGTCGCGCTCGCCGCGGCCCTCTGTTTTTATGCGATCCGACGAAATGCCGCGTTCTATCATTTCGCGGCGAACGGCTTGGCATCGTCCTTCGGACAGAATTTGATTGGATCGGTCGGAACCGATATCATCCGTATGTCCGACAATCTTTATATGTTGCGCCGGGCGCGCTTGCAAGAATCGGTATAAGTCCAACAAAGCTTGTTCTGAAGATTCCAGAATGCGCGTCTTTCCGTTCTCAAAATAGATATTATATAATACGAAGGATTTAATTTCCTTCGGTGACATGATGACTCCCTTGAACTCAGCTGGGTTGATAATCGAATCATGGAACGGGAAATAATCCACTGCCGTAGCTTCTATGGTATAATAAGGCACACGGTCATCCAGCAGTACTGCCAGCACCGAGTGAAGGCTATCCGAAGTAGTTTGCATGATTTTATGTCCCGCGGGATTACGCACGACCACATTGGCCACCACCGGCCTCAGAGTAAGCGAGTCGGTAACGGTAAAAGTCAATCGTGTCTCAGGATAAAGGGATATACGCACCGTATCTTCGTCTTCACGATGGTTAAAATAAACCGTATCCGCAGGGAAATATCCAATCTTAGCGGCATGCGCCCAATACTGTCCGACAGGCAATCCTTTGGAAACACGTGCCCGTTTGGTATCGGTAGGTTTATTGATTTTGGGTTTCTTATTGGGTCGTGCGTCCAACTTCTGCACCACTACTTGCGCAGCCGGCAGTTTCTCCCCCGATCGTTTATCAAAGGTATAGACATAGAGAAGGGGTTTGTTGTCTTTGATACGCTGGCGTTTCGCTTTACGTCGTTGTATTTCCCTTTTGCGCTCCTTCTTCGCTTTTGCCTTGGCTCGTTTTTGCGCAGGAGTAAGGGCATAAACATTTTCACCCATAAGGGCGGCCAGCAGAAACAGTATGAGCCATAAGCGTTTCATTTGTTTATAAAAGAAGCAGGAGGGCAGTCTCGGGACTACTCTCCTGCTGTGGTCCCACTTGGGCTTGAACCAAGGACCCCCTGATTATGAGTCAGGTGCTACTAACCAACTGAGCTATGGGACCCGCTTGCGTTATTGTTTGTGTTGACGAGCGTTACCGTAGAGCACCAGACTCTGGTCTTTGGTAATTCTCATCTCCTGTTCCGTGAGCTCCGGTATGGTTAGTTGGATTCCCGGAGTCAGGTTATTCGGATTCTTAATCTTTTCTTTGTTTGCGATGTAGATATATACCCAGCAATAGGTATTGTTGTAATACTTACGAGCCAGTTTGGAAAGCGTTACCGAAGGTTCAGTTGTGATTTCCTCTCCACCGCGCTGCTTGTATTGGTTCACTTTTTCAGGTCTTGCGCTCTCTTCCAGCGGCACTGTTTGTACCATCGGAATTTCATCCTCATCTTCAATTCGGTTGGCACGTTTGTCATCCAGATCGGCTTTCATGCGCTCGAAGGTGTCCTTATCCACGAGACGAATGACGGCACGACGGTTCGGCCCGTAAGCGGCCTGGCTGCGACGACCGATGAGTTTACCCATACCCATTGCGTACAAGTGGTCTTCTCCTACTCCATGCTCTTCACGCAATTCGCTAAGCACATTGTCTGCCCGCTTGTCACCCAATGCATAGTTGAGTTTAGCAGAACCGGTATTATCGCAGAAGCCGGTAACTACTGCATACAGCGTGGTATCTTCTGCCAAACGGTCAGCCACTTGCTGAATCGTAATCAAGCCTCTGTCATCCAACTGCGATTTATTATTATCAAAGTAAACATAGAAGAGTTTCTCTTGTTCTTTCTGAGCCAACGTCTTCTCCACTATGCGCTCGCGGACGATGATGGAGTCATGCTTGATAATAACCGTATCGTGAACGCACATCGGTTCTTTCTTCTTCTCCTCTTTCTTCCAAGCGTCCGGATTCGATACGTTACGAACATGAGTCTTGGAAACGGCATTTATTTTAAAACGCATATTGAGGGTCACGTCAAAAATGCCATCGTTATTTTTGGAAGCAACCGCCGGGAGTCCAGAGTATCCACGTGCGTCAATATAGTCGTTTACAAAATAATTATAAGTTGCCCGTATACCCAAAGCGATGGTACGGTTGAGGTTGAACTCCGCATTGATACCTGCCTGCAGGTAGAATTCACCGGCATATTTATCCATTTTATCCGGAGCATTCTCTCCCTCAGCATTGATATAAGACGCCGTGTGTCCGCGTTTGTGCGACGGGTCACGCGTAGGATCGTCGTAATACATTATGTTATTCTTATACCATGCGTATCCGGCACCGACTATCGGCTGAACGGAGAATATTTTCTTTTTAGCCTTCGGGAAAAAGAGGTTTGCAAGGTCCATGGATACATACAATCCCAGTTTATGCATATGTCCGTTGAGGAGGGTATCCGCATTATCCGCATCGGGTTTACCGGTTACGGTGTACATATCGTACATATAATCAACGCCTACACCCCATACCGGCGTAAAGCCATACTCCAGACTCAATCCTGCATTCGGGATGGCCACATTATGCTTCATCTCCGAATTAAAGTCACCGTCAAACGCGTTAAATCCAATATGCGGTGCAATCGTAAAATGCGAGAAATCTTGCGATGCGTCCTCATTTTCCTCCACCTTGTACGGGTGCGCGCCCTTTTGTTTTTCTTCTTTCTTCTGCGCCATGAGCGTCATCGAAAAACATAGAAGCGATACTATAAAAAGGCTTTTCTTCATAATAGAAAAGAGATTGTTGTTCCAAAAAATTCACAATTCAGGGTGCAAAGGTACAACTTTTTTTTGAAACTACCAAATATTTTTAAGAAAAAATATAATTTTTAAAGTAAGTATTGCATATATGGATTTTTTTTTGTAACTTTGCACTCGCAAAACGAGTCAAATTGATATAAGCATAAAACCAGGTAAAAACCAGCGTAAAACCCTGTTTTAAACTCGTTTCGGTGGCAGAAAACCAAAAACACACAATGATATGGATATTTTAGAGAAAATGGTTGCGCGTGCGAAAGCAAATCCACAGCGCATTGTTTTGCCGGAAGGCGATGAACCGCGTACGTTAGAGGCTGCAAACATTTTGTTGCGAGACAAGATAGCACAGCTTATTTTAATCGGTAACCCTGAAAAAATCAAAGGCATGGCAGCCGAGAACGGGTATGAGTTTATCAAAGAAGCGAAGATTATTGACCCGCTGAGTGACCCGAAGATGCCGGCCTATGCGAACCTGCTTTATGAACTGCGCAAGAACAAAGGTATGACGGAAGAAGAGGCGGCGAAGAAAGCGCAGGATCCGTTGTACTTGGGTTGCCTGATGATCAAGGCCGGTGACGCCGACGGCGAGTTGGCGGGTGCCCGCGGTACGACAGCCGACACTATCCGTCCGGCTTTCCAGATTCTGAAGACCCGTCCGGGTTGCTCCATCGTAAGCGGTGCATTTTTGATGTTCACCCCGGCAAAGCAGTTGGGCGAGAACGGTTTCCTGCTTTTCGCAGATTGCGCCGTTAATCCGAATCCGGATGCCAAGCAGTTGGCCGAGATTGCTATTTCAACCGCAGAGACCGCAAGAAGTTTAGGCGGATTTGAGCCGAGAGTAGCGATGTTGAGTTTCAGCACGAAGGGCAGCGCCAAACATGAACTTGTCGATAAGGTGAGCGAGGCGACCAAATTGGCGAAAGAGATGGCACCGGAGTTGCAGATTGACGGCGAGTTGCAAGCGGATGCCGCGCTGATAGAGAGCGTAGCCAAGACCAAAGCACCGGGCAGTCCGGTAGCCGGCAAGGCGAATGTATTGGTATTCCCTGATTTACAGGCCGGTAACATCGGTTACAAACTCGTTGAGCGGTTCAGCGGAGCAGACGCTGTCGGCCCGATTTTGCAGGGTATCGCCGCACCGGTGAATGACTTGAGCCGCGGCTGTAAGGTTCAAGACATCGTGCAAATGGTCATCATCACCGCCAATCAAGCAATCAAATAACTTTAAATACTATACCATGAAGGTTCGTGCAAGTCGAGTGTAAGCTCGCTTACGCAACTCGACGAAGCCGAAACTCCAGAAATTTAACTTGTTAAATTTATGAAAATCTTAGTTTTGAACTGCGGAAGTAGCAGTATTAAGTATAAGCTCTTTGAGATGGAGAGCAAGAAGGTAATGGCGCAAGGCGGCATCGAGAAAATCGGTTTACCGGACTCGTTTCTGTTAGTTAAGTTACCGGACGGCGAGAAGGTTAAATTCGAGAAACCGATGCCGGAACATACTGTAGGTATCGAACTCATTTTGGAGAAATTGGTTGACCCGAAGATCGGCGTCATCAAAGATCTCAAAGAGATTGACGCTGTAGGTCACCGCGTAGTGCATGGCGGCGAGAAATTCAACAAATCGGTACTGATTACACCGGAAGTAAAGAAGGAGATTATCCAATGCGTAGATCTCGCGCCGCTGCATAACCCCGCCAATTTGAAGGGTATTGATGCTATTGAAGCAACCCTTCCGGGTGTTCCGCAAGTAGCTGTTTTTGACACGGCTTTCCATCAGACGATGCCGGATTACGCGTATATGTACGCGCTACCCTACGAGTTGTATGAAAAATATGCGATTCGCCGTTACGGTTTCCACGGCACGAGTCACCGCTACGTGAGTGCCCGCGTATGCGAATTTTTGGGAGTGGATCCGAAGAAGCAGAAGATTGTTACCGCACATATCGGCGGCGGCGGCAGTTGCACCGCTGTGATGAACGGCGAGAGCGTGGACACGAGTATGGGTCTGACGCCGGTAGAAGGTCTCGTTATGGGTACACGTACCGGTGATTTGGATCTCGGCGCCGCAACGTTTATCATGGATAAGGAGCACCTGAGCACGGCAGAATTCAACAACCTGGTTAACAAGAAATCGGGTCTGCTTGGTGTCAGCGGTGTCTCAAGCGACTGCCGGGATATCGAAGCTGCTATCAACCAAGGTAACAAACGGGCTGATTTGGCACGCAAAATGTTCATTTATCGCGTAAAAAAATACATCGGAGCTTATGCCGCCGCGATGAATGGTATTGACATTTTAGTTTTCACCGCAGGTATCGGTGAAAACGACCCGTATATCCGCGCCGAAATCATGAAGGGCCTCAGTTTCTTAGGTATCGAGTTAGACGAAGAGGCTAACAAAGTACGCGGCGAAGAACGTATTATTTCGAAGAAAGGTTCGAAAGTAACTGTTTGTCTTATCCCGACGGACGAAGAATTGATGATTGCATCCGACACACAAGCGCTGGTATGAGTAAACTGATTATTTATCAGCTTTTCCCCCGATTATGGGCGAACTATAACGAGACGCGCCAATATAACGGATCGAAGGAAGAAAACGGCTGCGGCCGGTTTGCGGACATCAATGAGCGAGCGCTCAAGGCCATAGTGGATTTGGGTGCTACGCATGTATGGTACACCGGTGTCATCCGGCATGCTACCGCCCAATACAACAATCCGGCCATCACCAAAGGCAAAGCGGGTTCGCCATATGCTATTACCGACTATTATGATGTGGATCCGGATTTAGCAAAGAACGAATCCAAACGGATGGCGGAGTTTGAGGCTCTGGTTAAACGTACGCACGATGCCGGACTGGATGTGATTATTGATTTTGTGCCGAACCATGTGGCTCGCGAATATAAGAGCGTTTGCAAGCCGGCAGGTGTGGAAGATTTAGGTGAAAACGACCATCCGGAATGGGCTTTCTCGCCGCTTAACAACTTCTACTATATTCCCGGGGAGAGATTCTCCATGGACAAGGACTTGCAGGGGTACGAGGAGAACCCGGCCAAGGTAACGGGCAATGATTGTTTCTCAAGTCACCCAAGCGAGAATGACTGGTATGAGACGGTCAAGTTAAACTACGGCGTTTACTATCGCGGCGGCCGTGAGAAGCAGTTCTTCCCCATCCCGAACACATGGATTAAGATGCGGGATATTCTGCTTTTCTGGGCCGGTAAAGGGATCGACGGTGTGCGCGTAGATATGGCAGAGATGGTGCCGGTAGAATTCTTCAGTTGGGCTATTGCGCAGGTAAAAAAGAAACACAAGAAATTCCTTTTTATCGGCGAATGCTATGACCCGAGGCAATATGACGCTTATCTGGCTGCCGGTTTCGATTATCTATACGACAAAGTGGGTATGTACGATTATCTGCGGGGCGTAACGAGCAAAGGCTGGGCCGCAGCAGGTATCACAAACCAATGGATGCAACATGGCGACGAGCGATTGAAACACATGCTCTATTTCCTGGAAAACCACGATGAGCAACGTATAGCCAGCGGTTTCTTCTGCGGCAGCGGAAGGTGCGCCGAACCGGCAATGATCGTAGCCGCAACTCTTAACCAATGTCCGGTGATGATTTATTCCGGTCAGGAATTAGGCGAACGAGGCATGGATATGGAAGGTTTCTCGGGTATCGACGGACGTACCACCATCTTCGATTATTGGGGGATGAAGAGCATTCAAGCCTGGGCGAACAAAGGTAAGTTCGATGGCGCTCATATGACCGAAGCGCAACACGAACTGCGCAGTTTCTATCAGCGTTTGCTGACGCTCACTCGGGATGACAAGGCCATTCAAAAGGGTGCTATGTACGATATCACCTATGCACAGGGAGATGGATTTGACAAACAGCAACATTTTGCCTTTTTGCGCCATGTAAAGGGCGAGACACTGCTGGTAGTCGTCAATTTCCATGATCGCGAGGAGGAGATCCGTGTGCGGATTCCGAATGATGCGTTCGTCTATCTGAGTTTGGAAGGCAAAGCGAATGCGACGGCTACCGACCTGCTGCGCGGAGCCAAGATGCCTATTTGTTTCACTCCGGACGGATTGTTCGAGGTGTCGCTTGATGCATGGAAAGGTGTGGTATTGAAAATCAAATGATTGATTTACAACCATTGAAGATTGAGATTTTGGAATTATTCAAAGACATATTACGGCTTGTAAGGTGGAGCAACTTGCTCTTCCTTGCCGCTTTGATATGGTTGATGGAAAAATGGGTTGCCGTGCCGGTATTGACGAAAGCCGCTTTCGGCGAACAACTACCCTGGTATCTATTACTTTTGCTTATTTGCGCGACGGTTTTTATTGCTGCGGGAGGGTACGTCATCAATGATTATTTTGATGTCAAGATAGACCGGATCAACCGTCCTGACCAAGTCATCGTCACGCGCTCCATCAGCAAACCTGCGGCGATGCGACTAAGTCTCTGGTTAAGCGGAATCGGTATTGCTTGCGGACTTGCGGTGGCTATTCTGTTACGCAGTGTAACCATCGGTATTTTGTTCATTCTCATACCCGGCCTGTTGTGGTTCTATTCCAGCAGTTACAAGCGGTTGTTTATGATCGGAAATCTGATCATCGCTTTGCTGGCTGCCACCACACCGCTATTGGTAGCAATGACCAATGTGGCTATATTGGAATTGCGCTACGGGACTATCCTTCCTTTCACCACTCTGCCTCATGATTTATACGCATGGCTTGGCGGGTTTGCACTATTCGCTTTTCTGCTCACATGGAGTCGTGAGATCATCAAAGACATGCAGGATCAGATGGGGGACCGGGAATTGGAATGTCACTCGATGCCTGTGGTATGGGGCGAGAAATGGACAAAGATTTTCGTCACCGGCCTTATTGTGCTAACCCTGGCTATTATCGGACATCTTTGGTGGCACATACTCCCCTTCCCTACCGGCTGGGACAGTCTCAGTACGCGTTATATAGCACTTGGCGTTGTTACTCCGTTGCTCGGCGTATTGTGGTTACTGTGGGCGGCGAAGATTCCGTCCGATTACAAAACATGCCAACAGGTAGTCAAGTTGACTATGCTGCTGGGCATGCTCTATAGTATCTGTATTGTCAGAGGTCTCTGATTACAGCGATTTAATGTACTTATCCGCTTCAATGGCGGCTTTAGCACCGGAACCGGCAGCCACGATGGCTTGTCGGTAATGCGGGTCTGCACAATCACCTGCGGCGAAGACACCGGGCACATTCGTGCGCGGACTGTCACCGTCAATCAGGATATAACCTTCCGCATCACGGTTGAGGTAATCCTTGAATAGTTCGGTGTTGGGATGATGACCTATCGCCAAGAAGAAACCGTCAATGTTGATATGACGAATTTCTTCGTCCGGTTCCCCTTTGCGATAGATAAGGTCTGCTCCCTGCACTTTTCCTTCGCCCGTCAGTTGCAGCGTGTTATGCTCAAAGAGCACTTCAATTTTGGGGTTATTGAGCACTCGCTGCTGCATGATTTCGGAAGCGCGTAGATAAGGTTTGCGCACAATCATATACACTTTCTCGCAAAGGCCGGCAAGATAATTGGCTTCTTCACACGCCGTGTCACCGCCTCCGACTACCGCTACCGTCTTCTTGCGGTAGAAGAAACCATCGCATGTAGCACAAGCGCTCACACCGCGGCCGCGGTAAGTCCGCTCGCTCTCAATACCCAAGTATTTAGCGGAAGCTCCCGTAGCTATAATGACAGCGTCTGCTTCGTATTCCTGCTCATCTTCAACGATGATCTTTTTAGGACTGACAGAAAAATCCACTTTCGTGACTATACCGGAGACAAACTGCGTACCGAAACGCTCAGCCTGACGACGCATGTCGTCCATCATCGTGAAGGGGTCTATTCCGTCGGGATAGCCGGGGAAGTTCTCCACTTCGGTAGTAGTAGTGAGTTGTCCTCCCAATTGCGGTCCTTCTATCAAAACCGGTGCCAGGTTTGCCCGCGAAGCATAAATAGCTGCGGTATAACCCGCAGGACCGCTACCTATAATCAAACATTTAACTCTCATAATCTCATATCATTGATATACGTATCCTTGTCGGGAGTCAGTATATATTCTTGTTTTGTATTGCTAAATTTCGGTTCTTTGAATTTTAACGCCGATGATTTTTTGCCTTCTTTGATCTCCACCGAAAGAGGAATAAGGTCCGCGTTTTTCACTTGCAGTGTAAAGCGGTTGATTCCGATGGATTGGTCTTTTGGGGTTAGGGTAATAATCGTTTTCTGTCCGTCTTGCGTAGTCCGTTCCGTGATATTACACACGTTCACCAACGCTTTTGCGTACAGCAGCGGATTAGTCTCCACGAGTTCTTGTTCGGTAGGATTGGAGAGTGTCAGTTCGTCTGTTTCTGCGGAATACATATACATCGTTTTGCCGTCATAGGCCGCTTCCAAGTTAAACATCTCCAACCGGAATTGACTCCCGCACATAACGATGCTCCCCGGATAATTCATCGGGGCATTGACTTCTTCCGCCACCGTAACGGTAAAATCCGACTGCAAGGTTTTCGTCTCCAAATTGGAAAGAAAGGCACTTAAAACGGTCAGTATGACAAACAACATTTTCATCTATTTAAAAAATCGGTATAACGTGATACATAGGTAATACATAGTACATAACTACGATAAACATACGTTCAGTTATTTTCGAAAACGACAAAAACCGTGCCACTTAACGGATTTCCATGCCGGTAGCATCATACAATATGCCGTTTCGGAGAATAAACAGTTGCCCGTTGCGCACCATTTTTACTGCAGCGGCGCGCACGCTCGTCTCCTCTATTCCCTCTTCCGGATTGACAAGAACCGCGGAAATCTCGATATCTTCCGTCACTTCCAAATCCCGTTTGCTCTCCGTATTGCCATCCATCCACTTGACAAATTCATATCCTCCTTGCCCTTCTACAGAGAGATGCAAGACCGTATGTTCCGGTACCTCATTGAGGTCAACCGGATAATCCGTCTCCAATGTAATATGTCCGTGCTCGGGTTGCTTGACTGTTACTTTGAAAACAAGACCGGAGGGAATAGGCTCAAATAGTGCTGTGACAGTAAGATCGCCTGTTATATGGTCATAGGGTTTGTCCCAACCCATGAAATCATATCCTTCGTGCGAAGGATCCTTCGGGGCGGTTGCTGCGTTTCCATATGCCACCGTTTGCACATCCAGCACCTCGTTTTCCCATCCCTGGAAAGTGACTTGATAGGTGCGCGGACTTTCATTAAAAACGGCATCCAGCGTAATATCACTTGTTATCTTGTCCACTTTCGGAGTCCAACCGGCAAACGTATAAACGACGGCTTCTGTCGGATTCTTGACGGGTGCTTCTTCGGGATAAATGATTGTTGCGAAATCATCACCGTCAAGCACTTTGGTGACCCAAGTCTCCACGCCGTCCACGCGGAAAGTGACGGTATAGATCGCTTTGTCTTTCTCATAGAGCGCTGTGAGATTCCTGTCTTCGGTAACCACTTTATAGGAATTGTCCCAACCGGTAAAATGGTAGCCTTCGATAGCCGGAGGCGTAGGCGGTGTAGCATTGGTACCCTCCTCTACTTCTTGTTTTTCGATCAGGCTTGTTCCGTCCTGCTCATAGAAACTGACGGTATATTTGACCGGATCATCGGGATCTATCCATTTAGCAGTGAATCCGATAACGGTCTCGCTGACAGCCGGAACGCACAGATAATCATCGTCTGCGTAATCCTCCGGATTCCAGGCTTCCCAGCCGTTGAATATAAGGTTTCCGGATATGGGATCCGCCGGCATTGTCTGTACCTGACCGCCGCAACTGACTATTTCCGCATAATAGCCGTTATGGTTGCCGAATCCTTCTGCGGTAAAATCAAGCACTTTCGGGTAGCCGTCTCCATAAACACCGTCAAAGACAACTAATTTCTTACTTACCGAAACATCTATCGTTTCTTTCTCGCCAGGGGCGATAATATATGCCACACCGTTCTTGTCTTCTCCGGAAGTGAGTGAATAAGCCGGTTTCACTTCTCTTTTATAGTTCATACAAGCTCCGGCTGCGTAAATATTATTCACCCGGTAAATACGCACCGTGTCATTGTTCCGCGCGGGAAGCATACCCGATTGGCTGCTGAAGGCCTCATCGCCGTCTTGGTTAACTGCCATCAGGTCCTCATAAATCGGATCGCCTAACACGGTTTTTCCGTCCTCTATCAGACTTTTGAAGTAGAGAGGGTAATAGACATCTATCTCAAACGGGTCGCTATATACCCGTGTACCGGCAATCAACAGATAGAACCGGAAGCCCAGACGGTACTCGAACGGATGGATAAATTTTGTATTCGGATCATAGCAGATATCAATGGTCTGTTCGAAGAAGCGGTCTTTCGTCGGTTCCGTGTATTCACCGACTTGCACACTGCTTTCACTTTCTTTAGGCCAGATATACCGTTTCTCGCTTGCATTCCACTGACCTGTTTGGTAATACAGCGTGGCTGTTGACTGTGCGTTCACATATGCCGTGAAAGTCATCTTGTCACCGACCATGGCGCGCGTCTCGCTGTTCGCAAAACCGGCCGAAGGGAACACCTCGTTCTTATGTTCCTTGACCACTGCATTCAGCATATAATCGTTTCCGATATCATATTTGGCAATCACGGACATGTCACTTTGTACATTGTCCAGACTCTTACTCCAACCGGCAAACGTATAACTGCTGTAACTGGGATCTGCGGGAGCTTCTACCGTTCCGCCGCACTCTACTTCTTTCGAGGCTATAAAAGTATAGTCCGCATTGTAGAAACGGACGGTATATTTTTTGGGAACGGTGTTGATTTCCACATTGCTTGCCGGCTGATAGAAGATTACCTCGTCACCTTTCTCTTCTTTTTCACACTTTTCAGACGAATAAATCAGTTCATACTCCTTGCAAGCAGGAGCTTTGGGATAAACTATCGGATCTCCCGGCTGATAGGAATTGACTTTTTTGCCGTCATGCCACCAATAGTAGAATTTGGCCGTTATTATATCGGACGTATCTACCTCATGCGTCACCTCGTCCTCTATAATTGCCCGATAGTCGGTGGAAGCTGAATGATAGTTGTAGTTGAATATATAGGAATAATAATGATTCCATCCCTGACGCGCTTCATTAACCGTGAAATCAAAGTGATCGCACGTAGTCCATTTGCCGGCGTCGTCATCCTTTTTCTCTACACGGCAATGAGCACGGTTTGGACCCTGATAAGTGACACCTATTGAATACGAGGAACCGTATTCCACTTTGGTCGGGAACACTTTCAGTTCAAACTGGATAAAACTGGAGAGATGCACTTTTATCTGATTGTTTAAATAACATCCGGACACTTTCATTACGTTTTCTTCCGAGTATTCATAAGGAATAAGATCACCGTTCTTGGCTATCTCGTATCCGGCGACGGCAATCAATATATCTCCTTCTCCGGCTTTGAGACAAGCTGATACCGCTTGACTGATATCCGTACTCCACGCACCTCCTTCGCAAAACGGAAGATTATAACTCAACTCGATTTTTTTGTCTTCGCTGTCGTAAATCTCCGTACTGAGATATTCATAGCCGTTTGTCGCTCCGTACGTATAAAAATGCCCTCCGTCAAACACATGCAGGATGCTTGTAGCACCGCCTGTATAGAAGAATTTCAGTTGGTAACATCTGTAAATCTGCTCACCGGACTTATACACATCTTCAAAAGATATTTTTTGGGTTGAGGCATCATATTTGATATTCTTGAAATAGATCTTGTACGGAAGTTCGTCTATAGGGTCTGCTACACTCGCGTAAACCGAAGAGGCCGTTAAAGCAAAAAGGATGAATAACAAAAAACTTTTTTTCATAATTATTATTAATTTTTATTTTACATTCAGTTCTTCTAACAGTTTATCCAATTGGTCGAGGTCTTGGATGAGCACATCGCGGCCCTTAGGTCCTTTGTTCGGCCCTACGATACCTGCAGCCTCTAATTGGTCGCTTAATTTGCCGGCACGGTTGTAGCCGATTTCAAACGCACGTTGGAGGCGTGAGGTGGACCCCTCTTGTTTGGTTACTACGTAACGGGCCACATCGGCAAACATCGGGTCGAGTCGTTTCATATCGACGCTGCCCGGTGCGAGTGCATCTCCTTCGCCGCCTTCACCTACATATTCCGGCAACTGATACGGCTCGGTATAACGTTGCTGTTTGGAGATATGTTTAACGATCTCATCCACTTCCGGCGTATCCACGAACGCGCATTGTACACGGGTGATAGACGCGTTACCGGCATAGAGCGAGTCTCCGCGACCGATGAGTTGTTCTGCTCCCTTGGCATCCAGCACGGTGCGCGAGTCAATAACCGATTGCGTACGCAGGGCGATACGGGTCGGGATATTGGCCTTGATGACACCCGTGACGATGTTGACGGAAGGACGTTGCGTAGCAAGAATCATGTGCATACCCACCGCTCGCGCTTTCTGCGTGATACGTGCGATAGGCGTCTCGACCTGTTTGCCAGCCTGCATGATAAAATCACCATACTCATCAATGATGATGACGATATACGGCAGATACTGGTGATGCAGGCTGTCGGCAACCAACTTATTCGGGTTCAAACGACGACGAACGAACTTATCGTTGTAATCTTCAAGGTTACGCACACCGGCATCCATCAGCAATTTATAGCGGTTCTCCATCTCGATAACAAGCGAATTGAGCGTATTGATTACCCGGTCGCAATCGGTGATGACAATCTGCTCCGGATCGGTATCCGGCATAGCCGCCAAATAATGTTTGAGCAACGGCTTGTACGGAGCAAACTCTACCATTTTAGGATCAACCATAACGAGTTTCAACTCCGCGGGATGCTTTTTGTATAATAACGAAGTTATTATTGCATTGATAGCGACGGACTTTCCGGTACCCGTTGCACCGGCAACGAGGAGATGCGGCGTTTTGGCGAGGTCGAACATAAACACCTCATTGGTGATCGTTCGTCCATAAGCCACCGGCAGTTTCATTTTCGTCTCTTCCTGGAAGCGTTTGGAAGCGATGACAGAATGCATCGAAACCGTCTGCGGCTTCTCGTTCGGCACCTCAATACCGATAGTACCCTTGCCCGGCATCGGGGCAATAATACGGATTCCTGTGGCGGAAAGAGACATCATAATATCGTTCTCCAACGCTTGTATCTTTGCTACGCGGATACCGGCCTTTGGCACTATCTCATAGAGCGTTACGGTCGGCCCGACGGTTGCTTTGATACTATCAATTTCTATGCCATAGTTACGTAAGGTAGTTACGATACGAGCCCCGTTCGCACGCTGCTCTTCCTCATTGATAATCGGCGCCGTTTCATTGTCGTACACTTTGAGCAGGTTCAAACTCGGGAACTTATAAAACTCCAGATCTTTACGCGGGTCGTACGGACCTAGTTTTTCCAGCAGTTTGTCCGGATCCTTCGTATATAATTCTTCCTCGATAACGTCCTTGATTTCCAACTCCGCATCTTGATTTCCCTTTTCCTCCTTCGCTTTTCCCGACTGCTCTTTCTGCATCAAGTCTGTCAAAGTGCCGTCCGAAGGTCCTCCGTCATCGGGAAGCGGTTCTTCCTCTTCCGGCTTAATCTCTTCTATCGTCAACGGGACGTCTTCGGGATTTTCCGGGCTATCCAGAGTTACCGGTTCTACCGGATCATCAGGAATCGGAATGTCAATGGTAATATCTTCCGGTGTTTCCGGCACCTTCGGCTCTTTGGGGTGACGCTTGAAAATCCCG
>Ga0247611_10005831_pt1 | contig 16030 bp, 15 predicted proteins | sample 177DNAGHGhighgp2_FD_192422 | JGI IMG/M metagenome (GOLD analysis project Ga0247611, IMG submission 192422) | Sheep rumen microbial communities from Palmerston North, Manawatu-Wanganui, New Zealand - 1770 DNA GHGhigh gp2 | ecosystem: Host-associated > Mammals > Digestive system > Stomach > Rumen... | reverse complement strand
GTTTCTATTGGGACATTGGAGATGAAAGAGAAAGTTCTAAGAAGATTAGAATTAGTATGGAGGGAGTTCAGTAAAGAGGGGGCGTTGCGGGGGTGGCGCAGGTTATAAAAGAGATGTATGTTGATTACCTGTCGTACCTGCGCCTGAAGATTTGCAAAGCAAAACTTCTATACTTCATCGGTTATGATTACCCCCGCTGGGAGGGGGAGTGGAAGACCGCAAAGCGGGCTGAAACGAGGGGAGGGGCTCCTCCCCTCAATTTTATTTAATCAAAGCGTTTATCTTCGATTCTCTTTGTTTTCTTTTCACTTCGTGGCAATTCGCCGATTCCTACAACCTTTACTTCCGGTGTCATGTTGTACTTCTGCTTGAAGTTGTAAGCAATTGCGAGTGCTACTTCTGTGCGGTCTGTGCCGCCTTCAACTTCTACGAAAAGGGTCATCTTATCTTTGCCTTCGGCGTGCTCAATTACGGCGCGGTATTCGCTTGAAGTTCCAGGAACACCCTTGATTACGTCTTCGATTGTGCTTGGGAAGATGATGTTACCCTTAACTTTTACCATGTCGTCGCTGCGGCCAAGAATCTGTGTGATGCGAGGATACTTAAGGCCTGTTGGGTTTGGTGTTGTAACGAAAGCTGCCAGGTCGTGTGTACGGAAGCGGAACAATGGTGCACCTTCTTTTACCAGGGTTGTCAAAGTGATTTCGCCAATCTCTCCTTCTGGAACAGGCTTACCTGTCTGTGGGTCAAGGATTTCGATGTAAACGTAATCATCAAAAATACTTATTGCATCGTCGCCAACTGCATTGATTCCGATTCCAGGTCCGTAGCATTCTGTAAGACCGTATATGTCGTAAAGCTCGATTCCAAGAATGCTCTGGATACGGTTGCGCATTTTTTCGCCCCAGCGTTCTGAACCAATTACACCTTTTGTAAGATGGATTTTATCTTTGAGTCCGCGGGCTTCTACCTGTTCTGCAAGGAGGAGTGCATAAGAGGAAGTTGCGCAGATTACTGTTGATTTAAGGTCCTGCATCATCTGAAGCTGCTTTTCTGTGTTACCTGGTCCCATTGGAACGGCCATAGCTCCAAGGCGCTCACAGCCTGCCTGGAAGCCGATACCTGCTGTCCAGAGTCCGTAGCCCGGTGTAATCTGGATGCGGTCTTTATTTGTGATTCCTGCAAGCTCATAGCAGCGGGCAAACATGATGGCCCAGTCTTCTACGTCTTTTTTTGTATATGGAATTACTACAGGTGCGCCTGTGGTACCGCTAGACGAGTGAATGCGGACAATTTCTTCTTCCGGAACTGTAGCGAGTCCGAGTGGATATGCATCGCGGAGCTCCTGCTTTGTTACGAAAGGAACGAGATTTTCAAAATCTTCCTGAGTCTTAATATCTTCCGGATTTACGTTTGCAAAACGCTTTGTATAAAAAGGATTTCCAAATTCCTTAACGCGCTTAATCTGTGCGCGGATTTGCTCAAGTTGTTTTTCGGTTAGTTTCATTGTTATCTCCTGTTTTACGATGGTTAAGGTTCTTGAAACCAGAAGCCACCATTGAAAGACGGCCATTTCGACAGGCTCAATGACCGTCTTATTATGATACTATTTATAGTAACAGAATAGCATGAGGTTTTGTTTCTGTCAATAGAAACTTTGAAAAATTTGTGAATTTCGATTATTTGACAATTATTTAGAAAGCTTCATACCGGTAAAGGTGGCCATAGCAACCTTTGTACCAAGCTCATCAGAAATATTGATTTCGTAAAGGCAGGTTGAGCGGCCATCTTTAATAAGGCGGGATTCAGCAATCAGCTTTTTGCCCTTTGCCATACCTATAAAGTTTATCTGACTTGTGATAGAAACTGTCTGCGGCTGATTAAAATTTGAGGAAACAGCAAAGGTGTAGTCGGCCAGTGTAAAAATTGCGCCGCCCATAACGCCGCCGTAAGCATTCTGATGGTTGCGGGTTATTTCAAAAGAACAGCGGGCAAAATGTTCGGCGACTTCTTCAATTACAATTCCAGTTGTTTTTGTGGCGTAAAAATCGTCACCAAAAAATTCGCGGGCTTTTTCTAAATCAGACATGGAGGGCTCCTTATTTATTCAGTTAAGATTATTATATATAGAAACAAAACAATAACAAGAAGAAACGCTCAAAAAAATGCAGTGACCGCGATAGAAAATGCAATATGCAATAATACAATAATATTGATTAAATTCTGGATAAATGTTAATTTACCCGTCGCGCAGTTTATGAATTCTCGATGAACACTCCTGCGCTAAATAAATTAAAATTCTTAATGCGAGGTACATTATGAAATCTGTCTCTAAGTGGCTCAAATCTGAGTTCACAGACACAAAAATTCTTTTGAGGAACATTCCTTCCCTCACAATTTCCATTTTTATTCTTTCAGTTGTTTGTGCAAATCTTATGGCAAACAAAGAACTTTTGAGCGTAAAATATCTGGCACTGGACTGTGGTTTTGTCTTCAGCTGGATAATGTTTTTGTGCATGGATGTAATCTGCAAAAGATGGGGTGCAAAGGCTAGTGTAAAAGTTTCTGTTCTGGCATTACTGGTAAATCTTTCAGTTTGCGGAATCTTTAAGCTTCTTTCTATGACACCTGGAAAATGGGGTGAATTCTACGGATATGAGGATGCAGTTCTTTCGGGAGCAGTAAATACTTCTTTGAATGCAACCTTTGGCGGTGCCTGGTATGTTGTGCTTGGTTCTGGCCTTGCCTTTATGGTTTCTTCAATTGTAAATGCTCTTTTGAATGTTTCTTCTGCAAAATTTTTCAGCAGGAAATCAAAAGGAAAAGGAAAGGGCTTTGGAGAATTTGCCTTCCGTTCTTATATCTCTACTATGATTGCCCAGCTTGTAGATAATCTGATTTTTGCAACTGTAGTTTCAAAGATATTCTTTGGCTGGACCTGGACACAGGTAATTATTTGTTCCCTTGTTGGAGCAATTTGTGAGCTTCTGGCAGAAGTTTTATTTTCTGGACTAGGCTACAAAATTGTTTGCCGCTGGGAAGCAGAAAATGTTGGTCAGGAATATTTTAAATATAAGGCAGTAAATCAATGAGAGTAGTTGTTACAGGTGCTTCCAGAGGAATTGGTCTTGCTGCTTGTAAAAAATTCTTACAGCAGGGACACGAAGTTTTTGGATTAGACGTAAATGTTGCATCTATAAATCAGAAGGGTTATAAGCATTTCATTTGTGATATTTCAAAGCCAGAAACTTTGCCCGAAATTTCTGATGTAGAAATCCTTGTTTGCAATGCCGGAATTCAAACGGAAAATACGCTTGTAACTCCAAAATCTGAAAAAGCAGCAAAATCAAAGGAAGAAGGCACAAGATCCTTTCTTCCTGATGACATAAACGTAAATCTTCTTGGAAGCATTTATACAACAGAAAAATATGTTTTTCAGAAATCAATAAAAGCAGTTTTATTTAATGCTTCGGTTTCGGCCTTGAATGGAAATGAGTTTCCGGCCTATGTGGCATCTAAGGCTGGAGTGGTAGGGTATATGAAACATACTGCTATCAGACTGGCAAATGAATATCATGCAACCTGCAACGCCTTGTGTTTTGGCGGAGTTGAAACAGAACTAAATAAATCTGTAATGGAAGATAAAAAACTCTGGAATCAAATAATGGAAGTAACTCCATTAAAGCGCTGGGCTACTGCTGAACAGGCTGCAGAATGGATTTATTTTCTTACAGCCGTAAATTCAAGCTGTACAGGGCAGGCAATAGAAGTTTCTGGCGGGGAACGAAACTGTGCAGATCTTTTTGTCTGGCCTGATAATTAAAAGAAGCTTTATTTTATTACTTTACCCATTCTATCGCACGAACATTGAGTTCATAAAAATCGGGTTTTACCAGTTCTTTAATTGCGGCTTTTAATTCTTGCAGATTAATAAGACCAGTACGGCTTGCAGCTCCAAGAAGTACCATGTTTACTACTTTAGAACTTCCCAGGTCTTTGCAAGCTTGTTCTGTGTCAACTGCGATCACATTTCCGGCAACTTTTTCCAGGTAAGAAATCATTTCTTTTTCATCAAAGGATTTTCCATTGAGGCTGGCAGTTACCGGCTGAACCACTTTTTTGTTTACAATTACAGTGCCACCCTGCTTGAGATAGCTGATATTTCGTACAGCTTCGGCAGCTTCAAAGGCAATAAGAAAATCTGCCTGGCCTTGTGGTACAAGGGGAGAAAAAACATCTGAGCCGATGCGTACATGGCTTACGACTGAGCCACCGCGCTGTGCCATGCCAATTGTTTCAGCTGACAAAACTCGTTCTCCATTAGCAATTGCTGCCTGTGAAAGTACCTTTGCAGCGAGGACGGTTCCCTGACCACCAACTCCGCAGATGATTATATTTTTTGTCATTATCGACTCCTATTAAAATGGATTGCTTCGTCGCTTTGCTCCTCGCAATGACGAAGATGTTCATTGCAAGCCAAGTTGTACCCTGTCATTGCGAGTCGAATTGTACCTTGTCATTGCGAGGAGCGCAGCGACGAAGCAATCCATTGATTCAATTACACAATTGCCTGTACCGGACACACCTGTTTACACAAGCTGCATCCTGTACACAGTGATTTGTCTATTTCAACTAATTGTTTACCTTTAGCAGTGGTTGAGCCTGTCGAAACCACATTGCTCACACTAAGAGCCGGACAGCCAAGTTCGTTTATGCACTTGCGGCAGCCGATACACTTTGCTTTGTCCACATTCAGTGCGTGAGGCTTTTCCCAGCCAACCTTCTGTGCAATTGCAATACAAGGTGCCTTAAAAATAATTGCACTTACACCCGGAGCTTCGCTTGCCTGCTTTACAGCATCCTCTGCAGCCTTCTGGTCAAAAGGGTTCACTGTGATTACAGGTTTTACACCAATAGCATCCAGGATTTTTTCAATACTGATTTTTTCAACAATTTCGCCCATCATTGTAAGACCCGTTCCCGGATGTGGCTGATGGCCCGTCATTGCTGTGGTAGAGTTGTCAAGAATACAGATTGTCTGCTTTGCCTGATTGTATACTGCATTTAAAACGCCTGTAATTCCACTGGCAAAGAAGGTTGAGTCTCCTATGAAACTGAAGCAGTAGCGGTCTGGCTCATTGTGGTAAAAGCCCTGGGCCATAGTGATATCTGCCCCCATACAAAGGCAGGTGTCCGTCATATCCAGAGGCATGGCGTTGCCCAAAGTATAGCAGCCTATATCTCCACAATAAACGGTTTTCTTGCCCTTCATAGCCTGCTTTACGGCATAGAAGGAAGCACGGTGTGGACAGCCTGCACAAAGCACAGGCGGACGCACAGGGAGGTCGGGAGTAGGAAATGTTGTACCATTCTTCAAGGTACAAGTGTCATTCCCCGGCTTGACCGGGGAATCTTTACAAAGGCTGTTTATTAAAGATTGTCCGGTCAAGCCGGACAATGACATGCTTATAATCCCCTTAATTATCTCCACACTAAGTTCACCGGCTTCTGGAACGGTGCCGTCCAGCTTTCCGTGAATTTTGTAATTTGCTCGAACGTTTCCGGCTATTTTTATCAGATTTTCTTCAATAACAGGGTCTAATTCTTCAAAAACCACGATTTGCTCGTGAGATTTAAGGAATTCTTCGGCTAATGGCTTTGGGAAAGGATATGGAGTTCCAATCTTTAAAACTGGAATATCTTTTATGCCAAGGATGGAAAGTGCTTCCATGAGATAACAGTAACTGATTCCTCCGGCGGCAAATGCAAGGAGGGCGTTACGGGGGTGTCCCCCGTTAGAAGGGGTAGCGGAAGAGCTGGTGGTTGAGCTTGGCGAAACTACCGGCTCTGGAGCGAGGGGAAGGCTTTCCCCTCCTTTTGTGGTTTCGAGAGCCTCAACCACCGTATTCCACTTACTTTTAGAAAATTCTGCAGGCAGTACTTTCTCGTTACGCTCAAAAATTCGTTTGTGATTATTATAAGAAGAACGCGGGAAAATTACCCAGCGCTTAGAATCTTTTTCAAACTGGCCCGGCTGGCGGCATGGCTGCAGGTCTGGAAATTCCATGCTCTCGTAGGCATGGTCAACACGGGTAGTTGGTCGCAGCAAAACCGGAGTGTTATATTTTTCGGAAAGTTCAAATGCTTCCTGAATCATGTCGTAGGCTTCGAGAGGTGTGGAAGGGTCAAAGCATGGGAGCTTGGAGTACTGGGCAAAATTGCGGGTATCCTGCTCTGTCTGACTGGAAATTGGTCCCGGATCATCGGCAGAAACAATTACCATGCCCCCTTTTACACCAACGTAAGAAAGGCACATTACGGGGTCGCTGGCAACATTAAGTCCAACCTGTTTCATTGTGACCAGGGTGCGGCTACCTGCATAGCTTGCACCTGCAGCAACTTCAACGGCTGCTTTTTCGTTAACAGACCATTCAACATAGGTTCCAGTTTTGCTCTTATATTTGGAAATGAATTCGATAATTTCGCTGGAAGGAGTTCCCGGGTAGCCGGCAACAAGATTTACTCCAGCCTTGAGGGCACCAAGCGCAATAGCCTGGTTTCCCATAATCATTTGTTTAGCCATATTTAGAGTATAGAAGAATTTGACGTTTCTATCAATAATAACAAGGCTACAATCGAAGAACCATTAAAAATCGAGCTGCGACAGCGGGTCGATTTAGGTTTATCGAAAAAATGCCTCAAGCGGCTAGACTAGCGAGCCGCAAGTACGTACAAATTATTCTTCGCTCATATTTTCCATCATCTGGTGGAGGGTCTGGAGAAGTGGTGCTGCTTTTTTCATGTCCAGAATATTGTGGCACATCATCTGCTGAGGAACATTTGAGCATTTGTCTTTCATAGCTTTTCCAGCATCAGTAAGTTTAATGTAAACTGTACGTTCATCCTTACTACTGCGGGTACGGGTAACAAGTCCCTGAGCTTCCATCTTTTTAAGAAGGGGAGTAAGGGTACCAGAATCCAGAAAGAGACGATTTCCAAGTTCTTTTACGGGAACATTATCTTTTTCCCAGAGACAGAGTAATGTAATGTATGCAGTGTAGGTTAATCCGAGTGGTTCAAGAATCGGGTTGTACTTGCGGATAATTTCTTTTGAGCAAACATACAGTGCAAAACAAATCTGATTGTCTAAAGCTAGAGGATTAAAATCTTCTAATTCATTGGTAGAATTCATAATTTAATTGTATACAATTTACTTGACAATTTCAAGAACTTCCACTATATTTATTTTTGATTGATAGATAGTGTACAATATAATTTTGTACAAGCGAGGTAAAGATGAAATTATATGACCTTTCGGTAAGAACAAGAGATGGAAAAGAAGTTAGCCTTAAAGATTATGAAGGTAAGGTTCTTTTGATTGTAAACACTGCAACTGGCTGTGGTTTTACTCCTCAGTATAAGGGCTTGCAGGAATTATACGACAAGTATAAGGATAAGGGATTAGAAATTCTCGATTTCCCTTGCAATCAGTTTGCAAATCAGGCTCCAGGAGATGATGAAGAAATTCATACTTTCTGTACTGGTCGTTTTGGAATTACATTCCCACAGTTTGCAAAAATTGATGTTAATGGAAGTAATGAGTCACCTTTGTATAAATACCTCAAGAGTCAGAAGCGCGGATTCTGTACTTCAAAAATCAAATGGAATTTTACAAAATTCTTAGTAGGCCGTGATGGTACAGTTCTTAAGCGTTTTGCTCCAACTGATACACCTGCCAAAATTGATGCTTTTATTGCAGCAGCAATCTAAATAAAAAAGCTGTCTGTTATACTCTGGATTATGGTTTATGATTCAAGTCTGGCAGACAGCTCTTTTTTTGCCGTAAATTTATACATAAGTTTATATATAGAATAAGCGGCGAAAGTTGAAATAAGCCGGTCTAAGAAGGTGAGTGGAATTCTTGGTAATAAATACGCAAGAAAATCACCAAAGTTCAGACTGGTGAATGAATAAGAAAAAGTATCTGTAGGGCCAAAGCCTGAAGCTGGACCAAAAAGAGGTCTTACAAATGTATCTAAAAGGCTTGCACATAAACAACTGGCAATTGCTGTTGCAAAGGAAATTATAATCAGATAGAAAATAGTAATTGTTCTGCTTTCTTCAAAGATTCTTTTTCTATTGAAGGCCCAGGTAATCAAAACAATCAGCATACCACAAATACAATACAGGCCATCATATATAAAAAAACTTTTTCCATGTATCAGGCACAAAATTTCTGTCATTATTGGATTATAAAAAAGTGCTGCTAATAGGCCGGGTATAAGACCTGCATAAAAGGTTAGTGCAACGGTAAAAACAGTATCTAGAAATATAATTAGATTGAGTTTTAATGCAAGTAAAGCGGTAATTATATTCAATAATAAAGCAGCAAGTGATATAAAAAACAATCTGAAGATTTTTGTAGAATTTGATTTTGTTATTTCTTTATTCATAAATGCATTAATTATATATGATATTATTGTCTATTGTAATGCCTTTTGTTCCAGAAAACCTGCTGTTTCTTCTGCCCAGCTGTACTGGCTCATAAATTCACCGGCAAAGCTTTTTTTGGCATATATATTTCCATCAAGAAAATCATAATAATCGCATTTTATAACTTCTGGATTAATTCGGAAGTTATTATATTCTGCTATAAAAAAGTTCTGGATTCCGAGCTCGTTAAGTGTGCGTTTAATATCTGCAATCAAATTTCGAATGCTGCTTCCATAGCGGGCTGAATCTGCATGTTCTCCATAAAGTACAGAAATCAGTTCCTTTGTTTTTACAGAGCTTCCTTTTTTATAAATCAGATAGCCCATAAGTTCTTCTGATTTTGAGCGGGAAAATTTTATAATTTTATTTTCATAGGTCAGGGTAAAGTTTCCAAAGGTTTTTGCTTCAAGACTCTGCTTCTGTTTTTTAAGGAATAGAATATGTTTTTTCTCTGTTCGACGTTTGTAGAGTGAGAGGCAGAACATAAGAATAACTGATATATAAACATTAAGAAGGCCAGATAATCTGAAATCACTTAGAAGTTCAGGTGTCATAATTGCTACAGTTATTACAAGTCCTGATAAAAAAACAATTGGAGAAAAAGAGCAGGTACAAAGGGCAATAAATGCTGTTAGACAAAAGGCTATAAAACCATTAAAAGACTGACCTTTTTTTAAGCTGTAAATAGATGCGGCAAAAATAGTGAACATTACAACATAAAATGGGATAGTTTTTTTTATGTAGGCCTTTTCTCTGTTTGTGTCTTTTACCTGTTTTGTAGAAAAGTATGCAAATATACTTACAAGAAAGAATATACTGTAATAAATGATTAAATGGGGATATTTTATAAGTTGCGATTTAAATACTAATAGATAAAATGCAAAATCTGATATAGCGAAAATGAAAAGAATAATGCTTGCAATGTGTACAATAATTCTGTTTGATTCACCGGCATCTGCTAAATCCAAATATGAAATACTATAACGGTTTTTATAGATTTCTATCCATTTCTTAAACATGGCAAATATTATAGCACAAGATGTAACTTTTTACATAATCATTTAAATAATAAAAAAATAACCAAGGTTACTAAAAATAGTATCAAAATTTGAAAAATTGTACTGATTAGGTGCTAGTTTTTTATTTTTTTTGTGCTGATTTGATACTATCGAGGTTATAAGATAATGTCAGATAAAAAATGATACTTCATTTAGAAATGTTTCGGCCAGTATGACTCTGGTAATATATAAAGACTTGCGGAAGTCGGAGAGAATAGAGAGAGTTATTTATAAAAGTTTTAGTATAAACGATTTCTCCTTGTCGTTTATGAAATGTACTTGCCCGGGGTCTCCTGTAGCCTCGGGCAATTTTTTTTATTGACCACTTGCCTGAAAGCTGTGTGAAAAGCGGATGAGTGTTCATACTAAAATGAGAAGCATAATTGTGCCTTGGAGAATAGTTCCGACTAAATTAGTGGAATTGCAGGTTTAGTAGGTTGGAAAAATGCAGGGAACGAAAATGTTCCAACTAGTTAGTTTAATTCTGCAATTTAGTTGGAATAAAAAGTTAGTTTGGGATGGGGATTTGATGCTGGACTCCAACTAAACAGTAGAAGGTCGTGTTTTAGTTGGATGTTTGTGAATCCCAAAACATCTTCCTGATAAAAATATTCCAACTAAAATGGCAGATATGCAGCTTTAGTCGGAAGTTTTTTGATTAAGAGATTAATTGCTCCAACTAAAGCGTACAAAACGTTGATTTAGTCGGAATGATTTGTTGTTATTACTAAATAAACTAGTTGCCGAAGGTTACTTTAGCATATTTTGTTAATCCATTTAAATACTACTAGAATAACTTGCGGTTTTTTGATAATATATGGTCTCAGTATGAAAACTGAAGCGTGTTTTGACATGATAATTCTCAAGAGTAAAAACACTGTGCATACTATTTTTATTTGAATTTTATGGCGAGTTCTTTTTAGAGCTCGCTTTTTTTATGCCCGGGGGCGTTACGGGGGCGGAGCCCCCGTAAGAAGGGGTGGGCGAAGACCGTAGGGCTGAGCCCAGGGGAAGGCTTTCCCCTCATGAATATGCATTTTTATAGGAGTAAATATATGAAACGAGAAGACATCAAAAAGGTTTTGATTATTGGTTCGGGCCCGATTGTTATTGGACAGGCTTGTGAGTTTGACTATTCTGGAACTCAGGCTTGTAAGGCTTTGCGCGAACTTGGCTACAAGATTGTACTTGTAAACTCGAATCCGGCTACTATTATGACAGACCCGGTTATGGCGGATGCTACTTATATTGAGCCGCTGAATGTTGAGCGTCTTTCTCAGATTATCGAAAAGGAACGTCCTGATGCACTTTTGCCAAACCTCGGTGGTCAGACTGGTTTGAACATGGCTATGGAGCTGAACAAGGCCGGCGTTCTTGATAAATACGGTGTAAAAGTTATTGGTGTAAACCTTGATGCTATTGAGCGTGGTGAGGACCGTGAGATTTTCAAGGAGACTATGAAATCACTTGGAATCGACACTCCTCGTTCGGGAATCTGTCACACTGTAGAAGGTGCAGAAAAGATTGCTGAAGAAATCGGCTTCCCTCTGGTTGTTAGACCTGCTTATACTATGGGCGGTCAGGGCGGCGGTTTCTGCTACAATGTTGAAGAGCTACGCACTATTGTTGCAAACGGTCTGGACCTTTCTATGACTCATCAGTGTTTGATTGAAGAGTCTATTCTTGGTTGGGAAGAGCTTGAAGTTGAAGTTGTCCGCGACTCTAAGAATCAGATGGTTGCAATCTGTACTATTGAAAATATTGATGCGGTTGGTGTTCATACTGGTGACTCTTTCTGTGCCGCTCCTTTCATGACAATCGATAAGAATCTGGAAAAGAAGCTTCAGAAAATGGCATTTAAGATTGTTGAGAACATTGGTGTTATCGGTGGTACTAACGTTCAGTTTGCTCATAATCCTAAGACTGGCCGTGTTGTTATTATTGAGATTAACCCACGTACTTCTCGTTCTTCTGCCCTTGCTTCAAAGGCAACTGGCTTCCCTATTGCGCTGATTTCTGCAAAATTGGCATCTGGCCTCACACTCGACGAAATCCCATATTGGCGTGATGGCACTCTTGAAAAATATACTTTGGGCGGCGCTCCTGATGGAGACTATGTTGTTCTTAAGTTTGCACGCTGGGCTTTTGAAAAATTCCGCGGAACAAAGGATGAACTTGGTACATCAATGAAGGCCGTTGGTGAAGTTATGGCCATCGGTAAGAACTTTAAGGAAACTTTCCAGAAGGCTATCCGTGGTCTTGAAAACGGACGCTCAGGTCTTGGTTTTGCTAAGGACTTTAATAAAAAATCAGCTGATGAACTTTGTGAAATGCTTAAGACTGCTTCGAGCGAGCGCTACTTCCAGCTTTATGAAGCAATCCGTAAGGGTGTTCCACTTTCAAAACTTTCTGAAATCACATACGTTAAAGAGTTCTTCCTCCAGCAGATGAAAGAACTTGTTGACCTTGAAGAGGAGATGCTTAAGAACCCTGGACGTGTTCCGGAAGACAAGCTTTTGATTCAGGCTAAGAAAGACGGCTTCAGCGACAAGTACCTTTCTAAGATTTTGAAGGTTGCTGAAAAAGATATCCGCAAGAGACGCAACGAGCTTGGCATTAAAGAAGCATGGCTCCGCGTTCCTGTAAGCGGTGTTGAAAATGCCTGCTACTACTACTCAACTTACAATGCAGAAAAAGACACTTCTGTTGCAACTGACAACAAGAAGAAGATTATGATTTTGGGTGGTGGTCCAAACAGAATCGGTCAGGGTATTGAGTTTGACTACTGCTGCTGTCATGCGGCTATGCAGTTGAAAGAACTTGGTTACGAAACAATCATCGTAAACTGCAACCCAGAAACTGTTTCTACTGACTATGATACTTCTGACAAGCTCTACTTTGAGCCGGTTACAACTGAGGATGTGCTTCAGATTTACGAAAAGGAAAAGCCATTTGGAGTTATCGTTCAGTTTGGTGGACAGACTCCATTGAACATTGCAAGAGAATTACAGGAAAACGGCGTAAACATCCTCGGTACATCAATTGATTCTATCGACATCGCCGAAGACCGCGACCTCTTCCGCCACATGATGGAAAAGCTTGAAATCCCAATGCCAGAAAGTGGAATGGCAATTGACTTTAATGAAGCTAAGGCTTGCGCAGATAAGATTGGCTACCCGATTATGATTCGACCAAGCTTCGTTTTGGGCGGACGCGGAATGGAAGTAATCTATGATGAAGCTACTTTGAAGGAATACGTTGAAAAGGCTGTTGGTGTAACTCCTGACAGACCGCTTTTGATTGACCGCTTCCTTAAGAATGCTCTTGAATGTGAAGCTGATGCTTTGGCTGATTCAACTCACGTTTACATTCCGGCAGTTATGGAGCACGTTGAGCTTGCAGGTATTCACTCGGGGGACTCAGCTTGTGTAATTCCTCCAGTTTCGATTCCGGCTGACAACCTTGCAACAATCAAAGAATATACAAAGAAGATTGCTGAAAGCCTCCATGTTTGCGGTTTGATGAACATGCAGTACGCAATTGAAAACGGAAAGGTTTATGTAATTGAAGCTAACCCTCGTGCATCTCGAACAGTTCCTCTTGTATCTAAAGTTTGTGATACACAGATGGCCCGCCTTGCTACCCGAATGATGCTTGGTGAATCTCTCGAATCACTCGGCCTCAAAGACAAGAAGATTCCTTACTACGGAGCAAAAGAGGCAGTATTGCCATGGGCACGCTTCCCTGGAGTTGACCCAATCCTTGGACCTGAAATGCGCTCGACTGGCGAAGTCCTTGGCCTTGCAGAAAACTTCCCGCTGGCATTCTACAAGTCACAGGAAGCTGCAGGAAGTGAGTTGCCACACGCACCGGCTGCCTGGGAAAACAAAAAGGTTCTTATTTCCCTCAGCAACAAGGAAGGCCAGAAAGATCAGGTTCTCGAAATCGGAAAAACTTTGAAGAACCTCGGCTTTACACTGGTTGGAACACAGGGCACAGCAGACTTCTACAACGCAAACGGAATCAAGTGCGACGTTGTAAACAAGATTGGTGCCGGCCGCCCAGACGTTGTAGATATGATTATGAACAAAGAAGTTTGCCTTGTAATCAACACACCAAAAGCAAAGCGCAACTATGCCGAAGACCGCAAGACAATTCGCAAGGCTTGTTTGAAGTACAAGGTAAGCTACATCACTACAATTGCCGGTGCACTCGCTGCAGTTAAGGGTATTGAGAGCGTAAAGAACGGTAATGGTGGTGAGGGCGGAGTAAAATCACTCCAGGAGTACCATTCGTTAATCAAATAAGAGATTCCCGCATCAAGTGCGGGAATGGCATTGCTTGTCAAGCCTGCGATATTTGCAAAGCAAACTCGGTTAGGGAATGACACTGTCTATCATGCTATGCTTGACACGGAATCTCGTACTAGTGATTAATTTTGTCGAAAGCACATAAAGTAAAAAGCCAATCTGATTATATTCGGATTGGCTTTTTTATGATACATTGAAATTTGAATCGCAGTTTTTTATTTTCTACCGCCAATTAAAATGTAAAATAATTTAGGAAATATTTTTTTCATAACAATTCCACTGCCTGTTCCAATACAAATATTCAAAAATGCAACTCCAAAATACTCAAATAATGAGAAGAACGTGTTTTTCATTGGGAAGAAATGAAGCCAAAGTTTCTTTAACCATTCATTTAATAACGGTGTGTGAATTGCAAACAAGAAAAAAGAAAACCCTGCAAGATACTGTGCCAAATTGAAATTTTTTTCTTTGATTACAATTGTTTTTGAAATTTTTAGGAAAATAATACATGCAGACAAGACCATGAACCAATAGAATATTCCTTTTCCATTATAAAATACATGGGCAACTATAAATGTGAACAAAAATAATCCTGCAGATTCAAACCATGTTATTTTATCAATTAATTTGAATAATTGAAAATCAAAAAATGCCCAATATAGTCCCATGCAATAAAAGAAAAGGGCTTGCTCTGCAATAAAATAAAGCTGTAATTGCCCAAGAAATAAAATAGTTATCAAGATAAAAAATCCAATGGGAAACTTTTTTATACAGAATTTAAGGACTGGAGAAATGACTATAAGAATTATCAAATCTCTGATAAACCAAAACTGATAAGCAAAACCCGGTAATTCAAGTTCTCCGTTTTCTTTCAATTTGTAGCCGAATATTTTGTGAATCCAATCAATCGGAGCCCATGAAAGAGCAGTTGATTGAGGATTCTGTATGAACTGAGGTGCTATTTTCAAAACGATTAATTTAAGACCGGCAAAATAAAAACCATATATTGCAGTCCAGATTATAAAGGGCATAAACAGGGATTTCGTTTTTTTCTTAATAAGGGTTCTGTAATCATCGTTTTTTACTCCCTGCAAATAAGCGGCAAAGAGAAAAAACAATGGTACAGCACATCGAGCAATTCCCTGTGTAATAAACAATTGAATCCATTTCCCAAAAGCGTTCTGCACAAATAATATATCTGCCCCACCGTTCTCAATACTTTCTGCTATGGATTCAACAGTAAAATTATTGTGGATAAAAACAACAAGTACAATTAATAGAAATCTAAGGCTTGTTATTCTTTTGGAATTCTCTTCTGGTATATAAGTCTTTTGCAATGCTATGTTTTTGTTTTGTTCATCTTGATTCATAAGTTTTTATCCTCAGTTATATCAGTCAATCTGATTATTTTTCGGAGTAATATAACTCTAAGTCGGAATTTATACTAATTTTAGTTATATTTCAATATATACTGGTCGGATTATCCTAAAATATGTCGGTTAAATCAGAGCGTTTTTTGAGCTTTAATAGAACTTATGATTACAATGGAAGAAATCATAAAAACTTATGCTGGGAATATACGCAAAGCTCGACAGAATAAGAAAGTTACTCAGGCTGTAATGGCAGACAAAATTGGAATCACAGAAAAATATTGGAGCGATATTGAAACTGGTAGAAAACCTTGTTCTCTTGATACACTTGTTGCTATTGCAAATGCTCTGGAAATCGAACCATATGAACTTCTCCTGCCTGAAAATAAAGCAATAAATTACGATACTCGTCGTGCAAAAATTGTAATGAAGCAGCTAAAAGATAACTTCAGCGAAATGGTTGATACGCTGGGGCAGTTTTTGGAAGAAAAGGAATAAGTTTTTCTCAATAAACTACAAAAAATTCTTGTCGATTTTAATATTTTGCATTATTTTTAAATTTATAGTTAAGGAGGAAGTGATAAAATGAAAAAACGAGTTTTTGTATCTTTTGATTATGAAAATGATAAATATTACAAATTTCTTTTAGATGCATGGGATAAAAACAAAAACATGGATTTTACATTTGAAGATTGTTCATCAGATGAAATTCATAGTAATGATATTTCTGTTGTAAAAGCAGGTCTAACTCGAAGAATTAACTCGGCAGATTATACTCTTGTTATAATTGGGAAAGAAG
>Ga0247611_10005830_pt1 | contig 16031 bp, 19 predicted proteins | sample 177DNAGHGhighgp2_FD_192422 | JGI IMG/M metagenome (GOLD analysis project Ga0247611, IMG submission 192422) | Sheep rumen microbial communities from Palmerston North, Manawatu-Wanganui, New Zealand - 1770 DNA GHGhigh gp2 | ecosystem: Host-associated > Mammals > Digestive system > Stomach > Rumen... | reverse complement strand
CAATCTTCTCATTATGAAAAACTGCTTTTTCCATTACAGTTCCCACATGCTGTCATCTGGCTTATTCATCGCAAGAAGAGCTTGCTGAACGATATGTTCTCGTGCTGCATTATGAAGTTCATTCATTAAGATCAAGATTTCCGGCTCTTCAAGATTTATCATCATTTCGTCCGGAAGATAATCAAGAATTTCCTTTACATGCTTTACAGAAACAGCACCACCAAGCGTAAACGGACGATCGGCAGTCGGCTTATGAGCTCTTGCTTGAGCCTGCATCACAAGACGCTTACGGATTGCTTCAATTTCTTTCTTATGTTCTTCATCTTCCTTCTGAATCTTTTCAATCATTTCTTGCGGAAGACCCATACGGCTGCCAAGAAGACGCAGCATTTCAATTCTATCCTTGTCCATCATTTTCTCCAAAGCAGACAACATAGTCGTCATCAGGAAGCAGAGAGATTCCTCCCCAAGTTCCATGAATGGCGCCAGTGCTGTCAATGAAAGTTACTTTTCCAGTTTTGCCAATAAGCTCTTTTTCGCTTCTGTACTGACTTCCGGAAAATCCGAGAATCATTACTATATCGCCAACCTTAGCTCTGGCATCTTTTTCAGTCGTTTCAATAGACATTAATCTTCGCCAAATCCCATCGCTTCAAGCGTATCATTCAGTCCAATGAATGCATTCCAGAAGTCCGGAGAATTTTGTAATTCAATGCCGGAATCTTCTGCATTTTTAATAGCGCTGCCAAGTTCTTTGGCTTTTGCTTCAGCTTTTCTTAAATCTTTATCATTAAAGTTCTTAGCCATGTTGTTTCTCCTTAGCAGTCTCTGCCGTTTTCATAAACGTACTTCAAGATCGGGAAGCGAAGCGAGTAAGTTCCGTTTTGGTTAAGCGTTTCTTCAAAGTATTTGCAGCAGATTGTCTTGCCGACAATGAGGGACGGATTTTCAGCCCAAGCAATACGCTGTTCTTTCGTCAATCCTGTTCCGACATGAACTTCATTTCCCTTGTGTTCAATGATAAGAGCACGAACACCAGTGTACTTCACATTTCCACGGCCAGGTTCAACAGTTGTCATTGTACCGATGTCAACATCCTTGACGATATATTCGGCGTCATCAAATTTCTTGACCTTCAAGAGATTCTTAGAACGTCCAGTTTCAAACGGAATATCCTTACGAAGCATGAAGCCTTCCCAGTTTCCAGCTTCAACATACATGGACCATCTGTCAAAGTCGTCCTGACAAGTAATGCGTTCTTGTTTCAAAAGGCGGATTTCTTTGAACTGACAGCCTTCAATCATCTTCTGCATTGCTTCATAACGAAGTGAGAAGATCGGCGAAACTTTCTTACCTTCAAACTCTTCAAGAGTACAGAAGTCAAACATCTGATAGCAAGGATCTTCAATGGTCCAGTCTTTCTTCTTGATTTCCTTCATGATTGCTTGGAAGTCTTCATCACCATTTTCATCAACTTTACAGAGTTCGCCGTCAGTGACATAATCTCCATCACCAAGATTACGAAGATACCAAGCAAGCGCCGGCTTTACTTTGTCAAGAGTCGTAAATTCTTTGTTCTGACGAGAAAGGAAAGTGATTTCAACTTGTCCAAGTTCCTTGTGACACATACCCACACAGCGAGTACCGTCGCATTTACGAGATGCGAAGAAAGTACCGTCAATCGGGTTCACGCCCTTGACTTTATCAAGATTGTATGCAAGAGTGACTTCAAATTTCTTCGGTGCTGCCTTACCAAGCAACTTGTTGAAAGAGTCAGCAGAAAGGCCGATCTTCAAGTTGCGGTCAACAATAGACGCAAGGACTTCTTGGTCTTCCGGAATAAATTCCTGAATAGTAGAAGAAAGCAATTCAATAGCTGCATTGCCAGTGACTTTTCGTTCAGCAAGAAGTGCAAGAACTTTATGGAATGCATCATAGTCATTCTCGATAGTCTTTTCGCCCGGGAAAGGCGGAAGATCAAATTTCTTAACGAAATATTTCTGAGCCCCGTAAGTGTCCGCAAAGATTTGCTTTACAAGCGGTGTGATATTTTCCTTCATGATTGCGGTCTTTTCAGAAGCGCCAGAAGTGGTTTTGATTTGTGCGAAGAGTTCGTGAATGAGCATGTGTTTTACTTCCTTTTTGAATTACGATATAAATTTAACAACTTTTACGGTAGTTGGCAATTGGTCAATCGGCAACTTCTTAACTTTCTTTCTTAGGTTCGGCAGAATATTTTTCCGCAGCAAGACGGATATTGATTTCTTTAGCGAAGTTAAGTGCCTTTTGTCTGGCACATTCTGCATCCTCAGCATGTGCTTCTGAGAAAGTCAAAGCAGTAATTTGCGTCCAAGGAACTAATGTAGGCCCATCTAACCAAACTTTATATTCAGAGCCCTTAGGATAAAAGTAAGTTTCGTCACTAGATGTAGCCGATTGAAGAAGAAGACCGATAGAAAGAACATCAAGAACTTTTACTATGCTGTAGCTCTTGTCATTCAACCTAATTGTTCTTCCAAGATAGTAACTCTGCAGACGCTTTAAAGATTCTTCATCAACATTCATAATGATCCGCCGAATTTTCAATTTTTGCTTTCTTTAAGATATTGTCTTCAACAAGAAGAGCATGCTTGCTTTCATCAGTTTTGCCAACAAGGCGAAATCCTGTGCAAGTATGCCAATCAAGAAAGACTGCATGTACTTCCGCAGCGTCATCGTATCCGGCGGCGCTTTTTATGACTCCGTCGGCAAGCAACGGATGATTTTTCGGAAGCGGCTCTTTTTGAAAAGATGCAGCTCGCCCGCTCATTTCATGATTCGGCTCAATGACAATTCCTGCTGGATTGATGTCAATCACTTTTCCAAAAAGCAATGTAGAAAAAGAAGAAGAAAAAACCAAAACTGTCTTGCCGAGATAAATCTTCTTCATATTTGCATAAGGATCAAACATATTAAATCTCACTGAAATCAAACATTCTTTCAATGTTAAGCTTGACGATCTTCAGACCCGGGCGGGCGTAATATTTGTACTCAGACTGAGCTTTCTTAGCAGACTGGAAAATGCGAACATAACGAGGACCACCCGTCTTGCGAAGAAAGGTCTTTGTGTTTGTATCATAGAAAGCGTAAAGTTCTTCTTGCTGCGGTTCTTCTTTTTCAATTTCAGTTGCCATCTTAAGCCTCCAGAATTGCTTTGACGATAAGTGTTTCAAAATCAGTAAGTTGTCTGTCTTCTTTCCAAAGAGTGTGCAGAACTTTCACTGAAGGACTTGCTTCAAGCCAGCGATGAAATTCAGGCATGTTATCCCATCTGCCTTCAAAGGGTTCTTGCACATACGGCGTGTAAGTAATGTTATGATCTTTCACATGCATTACTTTGCGGCAGTAAATTTGACAAGCAAGCTCGAGACGCTGTCTTGCTTCGTCAAGACCAATAGTAAGTTCAAGCGAAAAACCATTAGCCGTAAGATATTTGGTTCTTACACGCATGTTTTACTCCTTTATGTTTTTTCAATTTCTTTGATGTAATCTTCGGTTGCTGCAAAATGTTCCCAAAAGAATCTGTGAGAGAACTTTGCATTCTTGATTCCCCAGATATAGACAAATTCACAATCGTATGAATACACTTCGTAGGTCTTTCCTTTGACAAGTTCCACCCCGTTTTCCGAATACGATTCAGTACACAGGAATTTATCCATGCTTATAGGAAATGTCTTGTTTTTCATTTATCCGATTCCTTAAGCGATAAATTTCTTTAAGTGTTCAATCACGACGTTCAGCGGGATAGGCAACTTACTAATTTCGTTTGTGATTTTCTCAAGACTCTTGACGACGTATTTCTGATATTCGTCTTCGTCGCAGTAAAGATCGCCGATGCAGCCTTCCCACTCAATTGCATTGCAAGTTCCTTGACCTACATCGCGGTTGAAAACGACAGGACGGCACATATCCTCTGCTTTGCCAAATTCTTCTTCATCAATTTCAACGTCAGCGACATCAAAGGAAGTTACTCGGCCTTTGTGTTCGCCGAAAGGCCCAAGGCCATAAGCGTAAAGGCAAACGCCTTCATCAAAAAGAGAACGGGCGAGGTCATACTCTTCATGTTTGAAAAAATGCTTAGACATTTATCCACTCCTTTGCAGCGGCGATAATCTGCTGCTTGTTTTTATAGTTTCTGCTTACTGCATTGATCTTGGCTTTGTCGCCCCAAACATATTCGGTTCCGACTTTCTTCATGACGCCAGTTTCAATCCAGTTGCGGACAAGTTGTCCGGCATATTTTTGAAGGCGATTCTTCAGGACAGCGTCTTGCTTGTCGCTGATCTTTCCCATCTTCTTGTAAAATTTGTAAATGGAAGTCAAGATCGGGGCGTCAGAAGGCGTAAACCCGACAGAGTTATGAAGATGTGTTGATTCGTTCGCAAATTCTGCGTCTGACTGCTTACTGCAAAGGCGAGCAAGTGCTTCAAGACGGCGTTCTTTGCTTTTTAACAACTGCGCAGTCACATTTTCTGAAAGTTGTTTCATGCTTGTCATCTTCATGTTCAATTCCTCTTTAATCAGTGATTCTTCCAGACAAGATTTTTCTTTTTCAAATCGTCAAGATCAACTTCGTAAATTTCAACTTCTTTCTTAGAAGAGTTGTACTTGGCAACGGGATAGTAAGTGAAAGGTTTTGACCACTTGCCGTCAACTTTTACAAACCAATACTTATTCATTTTCAATCTCCCAAGACAATTCACCAGGGGCAGCAGAAAATTTGAACACCTTTCCATGAATGTCAGTGACCTTCAAAATTGTTTGGTCACCGCACATTTCAAATTCAGCGTTTCCGACTTCAAGCGTCAAGTCACCGCAAAGCTTATTTATCCCACTTTCCACCAAAAGACCCTTATCATCGACAAAGTGAAAAGTGATTTTCTTGCGGCGCCAAGTTTGCTGGACTTCGCAAGTCAAAGTATCAACTAAAAACTGATGAAAGTTATTTTTGATTTTCATTAGTCGTCAATCTCCTCTTTCTGCGTGGGTTGAACGGTTCCGAGCTTAATCAAAATTTTGTGAACTTCATCTTTGAGAGCGACTGCATTGTCCAAGCGGGCAAGCATGTCAACTCGCTTGCGGTTGTAACCGTCATTTGGCACTTCCCGCAAATAATAGGCCAAAGCGTCCTGCAAAATTCCGATTTCAATTCCCGTAAATTCCATTCTAAATCCTTGTTGAATTGTTTCCGTGGCCATCAATTTGTTTACGTAGTAAATATAACAATTTCTACAGCAACCGTCAATAGAAAATCATAAAAAATATGCAAATGTGTAATATTTCTTTAGATTCTTACAGACGGTCAATTATACAGAAAAGCGAGATTCGTAAGAATCTCGCAGGTTTTTATGAAAATTGTGTAATAAAAGTGCCTAAATTGAGGCAAAAAACGTCTATGCTACCAGCCGTAATGCGGATCAAGAGATTTATTTGAGTCAGATTTTTTGTATCTTGGGTCCATCATGCTGACATTCTCGGAATTTTCAATATCCTTAAATTCATCATTCAGCATAAGCGGATCTTTCGTATTGAACTGAGCCTTCAGACTTTCAGGAGCAACATCATAGATTGGATCTTCCTTATTTGACAAAGTAGGATCTTCTGATCTTATTGAATACTTAGCATCTTTATAGACCCTAAGAGTCAAAGTATAGACTTGCGAAGAAAGACCAAAAGCATTTGTGTAGTACTTGACATCAACGATTTCATAAAATGTTCTGTTTGGTTCAAGATACACAACATCACCAATTCTTGGCTCGATCTCTTCATTGATCTTTGGCGTATTTCTGTCTTCACCGCCGTAAGTAGACCAGTACTTGAAAGCAAGTCGTCCAACTTGTACAGTAAGAATGTCTTCGCCAAAGATACCCTGAAGCTGGTAAGTCAAAACGTTCGGTGGAATCTGTTCAGTGTACCCGTTGAAATAGAAAGCACGCAAAATCTGTTGAAGCGGATCTTCGCCGTAAAGTGGATCTCTTTTCGTATCAAGCGACACGACGTAGTAAGTGAACTTAAGTCCATACTTTCCGAATGCTTCCGTTGTGTAGCCTTCAGCATGTTCGGTTTCTTCTTTTGAAACAGTGTTGTTTGCTGGACCTGGGTCACAAGCAAAAGCATCTTTCATTGTACTGCAAAGCCAAGGATAATCTTCTCTTGCCATTATTTCGCCTCAAGAAATCCGTTTTCATTCCACTTAACTTTCAAAGTATTGTCATTTGAAAGGATTGGATTTTCAAACTGATAATACTCCATAGGTATCATATCTTCATATTTCATTTCATCTGTCTTGTATGAAAGTATGTACCCAATCGCACCACCTGCAAGAATATCTCGCTGCCTTCCATTTACTTCGCCATAAATCTTATCACGTTCTTTTCGTTTTTCGTCATCATCGTGAAAATTGACATCTGCAGCTCGCTGAAGAATTCGTCCTTCTACAAGTTCATCTTGCGGTATGTTCAACTGAAGGTAGTTAGATTCACTATACCCATCAGTCACTAAGTTATATTCAGCAACGAAAGCATTCTTTTGTCTTTCAGAAGTATTTGACTTGTCATAACCGAAAGCCTTCGTCACTGGACATGCAGATGTATAATGAGGATCATCATACTTGAAAAGATAGTCAGAAGCAGGTATATGACAAATGTCTTGATAAGTACGGTCTGAATTTTCAAAAGTAAGTTCATTAATGCTTTCGCTGTTTACTGAATTTAAGTAAGTACTTGCAAGCTGGACTGGACAACCCGAAGAAGACATGAATGATCCGTAGCGAAGGTTAGGATCATTCATGTCTATTGTAGTGGGAATTTCATGCAGCACCCAAGACAGAACGATGTTGTTCTTGCTGAAACCTTCCTTTATCTGTCCAGTGCCTAATGCTAGACGATAGGCATTGAAGATAAACTTCTTAGGCTCGTCTTTATATGACGCCATTACTTAACCTCCAAAAGCATACCAGCCTGAGTTGAACTTTCGTCGTTTAGATGTACAGCAGGCATCTTGACGTTGTAAGTAAGGTTGTCAAGATCCGCATTGTCTGTATTATCTATAAACATTACGTTTCTTCCAGAAGAGTCAGTAACAAGAATGCCACCAAACTGATGATCGTCATCAGCAGCGACGTACTTACCAGCTGAAGGCATTACTGCTGAAACCGCGGAAGTCTGCCAAGTACCGTTTTCGTTTATCTTTCTTCTGAGGTAAGAAGGCGCGATTGAGTTGCCAAGGTGAAGATAGTTATGTTCATAATCAAATCCATCACCAGGATAAGCAAGATCATCGGAGAATGTATAACCGTAGACGAGCTTATCGTTCACCGATCCTTCCTTATTAAGTTCAGTGGTCTTGATTGCGGAGTTGAACTGAACGTAATGCTTAAAAGTCCAGTCAGGAACGAAAGTGTCCTTTGCATTGTATGAGTAACTGAAGTAGATGTCAGTTGAAACATCTTTGTTCTGGAACACTTCCTTTTCAGCAATCATATCATTAGTAAAGTCAGCAGCAGAAGTAAAGCCAAGATTAGAAGAAGAATAATCTTCCAAGTCACGATAGAAAAGCTTAGACGGTTTTCTGTCGTCAAGCATTTCTTGATGGCTACCAAAGTCAGGAACATTGGAAGCAGAAGTCATTTCAATAGCCTTCATTGTCTTATCAAGATTTACGCCAACTGAAGGCAAGTATGAAGTATTAGAGCCATACACACTTTGTACTGACTTGATTACAGAATCTTTGTTGATGAAGATTTCGTGCGAAAGTGGAGCAAACTCCGCAAACTTTTCAGAGTCGCTGTTTACATTCTGAAGGCCATTGATATCATCAATAACACCAGTTGTGTAAGCCTTCACATCAGCTGCATTCACCCACTTAATTCCGCCATTCGTCTTCAAGGAATCTGCGTAAGATGCATAACCACCAACAGAATTTACTCCATAGAAAGAAGTAGATGCTTGGTTAGTCGGGGCAAATGTATCTTGCATGCTCGTATGGTTCCAAATCTTGAAATGCATTCTGTTGCAAGTATCAAGTGTCCAAGTCTGATGTCCAAGAGCATTAAGCCAAGGCCAGATTAATTTTTGCAAGTTGACGTTTTCATTAAACTCCTGTGAAATGAAACCGACTGGATTAAGTTTAGAAACATTACTTACTGCATTTACGCCTTGAAGATTTAAAAGTTTTCCAGTATTAGAATTTTGCTGACCAAGATTAGTAGTCTGCATTTCAACAAGGCCAGCAAGTGAACCAAAGGCACAGTGCATATCCTTGTTGTCTGAGTCAGTCAAGATTTCATACTTAGCATTTACATCTTTAATGCTAGTCTTTGCAGTATCTGGAATGATTCTACCAAACACGCCGCCTGCGTTAAAGATTGGGCGAAGTTTAAATGTCAACACGTCATCAGTTGGAAGACCTTCAGGAACTGTCTTATTAGTGTACCATTCAGTCAAGAAGTCAAGAACAGGCTGGGTATTTTCAATGACCTGAATATCTGCCAAGTAATCAGGATTATTTCTGAATGATGGATAAAGGACAGGATAGTCTCTTGAAAACTGAACTTCACCCGGTTCAGAATCAGAAACTCGGTAAACATAAATACCGTTCTCTTGAAGAGAAGCAAGATATTCAGCAAATGCGTCAGTCTTAGCTTCTTTGCTCCATTCATCACCAACTGGGAATGCGTCATCATTCAAAGAATCAGCAACGCCTGCAGGATAAACTCTGTACTTATCTGCATTCAATGCTGGATCTTTAGACGCTTCAGTTAGAAGCTCAGTCTTTGCTCCAGGAATAATAGGCGTCATCTTGTATCTTACATGATAGTTATTAAGAAGCATTTCCTGATTATACTTTTCAGTAAGCTCAACGATGTTGCCTGCGGTATTTCCAACAGTAATGTCAGGAATTTTTGGTTCTTCTCTAAACCATTCAAAATCATCAGTAATTTCGCAATAGACGTTTTCAATCTTGCCTCGTTCTTGCTTACCAGCAACACCGCCGATAAAACCAACGAAGTTACCAAGATTCTTTCTTGTTCCCTTTACTGAAACATTCTGAATAGTTCCAAAGTTAGCACCAACCACTGGCGAGATGTTATAAGCAGCTCGACCCATGTTAGGCATTCTTAAAGGCACACCCATGATTTCACGAGGAAGCATCAATGAACCCATTTCTTGTTTGTAGCAAGATTCAGGCTTAGTGTCATACATTTCGGCATGATCGGTCATGTTCGGACTGATTTCAGTCTCAGCTTTTATAGTTGCCTTTTCAATATTCCAGTTATAATGTATTTCGTCAGCTGTTTGGCGAGGATCATATTTGCCGTTACTTAGAGTTGTCTGTGCATCGGCCATCTTCTGAAGCCAAAGTCTGTGTCTTACGCTTTGTGCAGTCCAGTTGCCGTTCTTGTCAAGTCCGTAGTAACGAGGGTCATGAACATATCTTAATGCGATGCTATGCATGACCGCATTTACAGCATCTTGAACTGAATCATACGTTTGTGCAAGTGAAGACCAGTTAGCAAGAACTGCTTTTTCAACATCACCAAGTTTAGTTCCGAATTCATCGCCAATAATTAGCGACTCCAATTCACTGCCGTTATTATTTGCGTGCAAGAAAGGTCTATAGAACATTGACTTTGTGTCAATAAGATTGAACAAAATAGTTCCTTTCGCTTCGGACATATCCAATGCGCTTGGCATCCATCCGGTTGCAGAGCCGATTATAGAGGTGACGATTCCTCGTGAAGCACCATCTTTAGTCCAGTACTTTATCTCCTCATAATCAGTAACAGAAGTACCTGAACTTACTTTACCTAATTCAGTTCTTGCATTAAAATAACTTCCAAAAAGATTCTGAGACTTAAGATCTGTAACAACATAACCATAGGCGCTGTTAATAATGTCAGTTCTATCAGTATGCATTAAGTCAGTTACATCATCAACCTTCGTGTCAATAACAGTTTCTGTACAAAGTGCAAGATTTTCAATAACTGCTCTTTTAAGCACAGCCTCTGGCAAAGTAGTTCCGTCTACAACAGTGACATATTGGTCAATGTTTTTAAGAACAGTAATGAATGGAACAGTTCCATTTGTTACTCGCTTATGATTTGGCATAAGAATGTACTTCTTCTTATCAGTCCAGTAATCAAAGTATGATGCATCAAGGCCATGAAGCAAAGTCTTCAAAGCAGTTTCATTCCACTTTAATGAATGTTCAGCACCGTTATAGCTTGCTGTGAATGCAGCATAGATGTCAGCACTCAGGAGAAGGTCAAAACCCGTAAAGATCTTTGCCACGCCAACGCTGTCAGAACCCTGTATTAAATCAAGTCTAAGTGATGAAACATCAAACTGCGCAGTCTTAATCGGCTGCCCATCAATAGTATAGATCTTCACATCAGTTTCATCAGTTGAATAAGAAGTGTCTGAAACGCTAAAGTACTGATAGTCAGGGCCAGAGTAAAGTGAAGGATCAGCATCTGTATATTTCTGATACTGTCCATTGAAATGCACATATCCTGTTGAAAGATAGATATGAACACCAGCGCCGTAACCCAACGCATCATTTGCGTTGAGGTCAATCACTGAACCGTTGTTCTTCACATAGCCATCATCAAATAAATTGACTAACTCTTTTGTCTCGATAGTAGTCATTTCATCTGAATCATTCGTTTCAATGCCAGCAGCAGCAAAATCGCAATACTTTACATCCTCAGTTCCTTTGTCAATAACGAACCAAGGAAGTTTTTCTGTTTCAATATGTCCAGCGTTAAAGTAGACATGCCCAACGTAGTCATTCACTTCATAAGCAGTGCCGTGAATTTCTGCTACATACTGTCTACCGTTTGAGTTCATGCCGAGCATAAATACTGCGTTTCTTGCAAGAGGGTCATGTGAAACTTTAAGGTTAGTGATATTCTTATTAAGTACATCAACTAATTCTGCATCGCCATGCTGAAGTTTATCATCAAGCAAATTTTCACCGCTTGCTGCATACTTATTAAAGAATGCAAAACCAAACATGTTATCTTGATTGAAAATGATAGAGTTCTGTTCTATGCCAGCTGCATAATCAGATTTTTGTTTTGGACTATACTCACGGCAGCAGATTTGTCCACGGTTTTCGTAGCCGCTTCCCATTTCAGCATAGATGCCTTCCGCAAAATATCCAACGTACGGACAGATGTTACCCGGCGAGTTCACGCACCAAGAATTAAGGAAGAAGAAGTTTTCTCCGTTATCATACTTAGGACGGATAGTGCTGAAATCAGCGTAGTCATCTGACTTATTCGTTACAGAATAAACCTGCGGAACGAAACCTGAGAAGGTGAACTTGTTAAGGTCAGAAGCGTCAATGTTCTCGACAGTACCGTAGTTACGTCCAACGAGAACGCCTGCGTTAATGTCACGGCCGTCATTCTTAATATGATTAAGATTTATGGTCTTCTTACAAACAAGTGTAGGATCGTCGCTGCCTTCAATTCTGAAATTTCTGACAACGCCTTTTTCGCCAAGAATGCCTACAAGACCATTATCGTCATTATCACAAATGATAGTGCCATTGATTGTGTGACCGTTTCCATCAAGAACGCCTTGGAACGGCATAGCCTCGCTTGCGCCAACTTGATTCTGAATAACTCCTTCAATGCTATCACCAAGAACGCCGTTCACGCAGTTGTTTTCTGTATTGACGTGATTTGCGAACCAACGGAGTTCTTCTTTTGATCTTAGATAGTAGAAACCACCATCTTCAAGATAATCTTGGATGTGATTGTTTGCTGAAACATCTTTGAAGTATTCAGTTTCCTTGAACTTGCTCCAGTTGTCAGTCTTAAGTACGTTTCCATTTTCATCAGAAGCGCCTGAAGTGATGAACATAGGAACTTGTTCACCGCTAGTCTGCACTGGCTTGAACCAAGTGAGATCTCTGCGCATGCCTTGAAACAACGAATCGTCCCAGGCAGATGAGTTGACCATCTTGAAATCGTTGATGTCTCTCAACTGCTCAAGCTTATACTCGCTTGATTCTGCAAATTCCTTTTTAAATTTTCTGTTAACTGGAATAAAGTTCCAAGTATCTGCACTTGGAACCTCTCCGTTAATGAAACGTTGCTTAAATGGATTGAAAACAACAGATGCCATTTAATTATTCCCACCTTTCTACGAAGTCGCCTCCAAGAATGAGTCCAGTTTCAGTGTACTGTCTTGGAACCGTCAACGAAATGCTTAATTCTTCTTCAACTTTTATAGTATTTATCTCGTCAGCGTCATACAGTGTGGCATCGTCGTCAGTAACAACTTCGCCTGCTTCTTCTTCAGTGACTTTGAAGAATCGTTTCCAGTCATCTTTAATTGTCTTTTCAGATCCATCGCCGAAATAAGCAAGGCAAACTGCATTAATGAACGGTATGTTGTCATTTTGAATGATTTCGTCAGTTGATGAAGCGCCTGGAACAGTAAGAATGTAAAGTACTTCCAATTCACCTGACGCCAAACGCATTATGTTTGGCATACCAACAGAATAAAGATATCGGTCTGATGAATAATCATCTTGATTTTTCTTGTTTATTCTTATTGTCTGGAAACTCTTCTCATCATAGTGCGAAAAGTGAGTATCTTTAGTAAGCTTAAGCGATGAATAAGTATAGACTGATGAAGTTTCAACGATAACACTTGAAATTTTGGTGCCTTTTGTGAATCTTGAAAGATCATAGAAATACTTCGTCTGTGCTTTTTCTTCATCACTCATTATTTCACCGAATCGGTCCCAGCCGTTTACACCATTCCAAACAAATAGTTCAGTAGTCACTGGTGAAGTCTTCTTAAATGTACACCAGTTAGCCAAAGTATTAAGCCAGAACCAAGTTGGACGTGCTTCAGTTTCTGCAGATTCATAAGCGTCAGCACGAATATAAGCATTATCACCAGTCGGCAAATTCATTGTAGAACTCCCAAGACTGTAATATTCAGCAGGAGTTCTCCAAACTCGTGTAGAGTCATTAAGTGCATTGTCTAATGCTTTATCTGCATCAACGACTTTAGTAGGCTCAGTGTATTCTTCGCCAAAACCAAGAACAAACAAGTTCTCTGAAGATACTTTGCTGACCTGCACATTGTAATGATATGCAACAGGAACTCCTCCTTGCATATCAATAAGCGTAATCTTATCGTAATCTACTTTTTCATACTGAACTGCAACGATTGTGTAATGAATTGCGATAGGTTGGTCATTAGGAAGAACAGTAGTCGCTAATCTTGCAAGAGGCTGCAAGTTGTATGTAGCAGTTTTCAATTCTCTATGCGGAAGTAAACGAATAAAGCCAGTATCGCCAATGAATAAAACCGGGTTCGTAACTTCATACTGATTAGAACGATACATCTTAAGAGCATTGCCGTTAAATCCGAAATGTCCATCACTGTAAGTGAGGTTGTTTAACGAATGTCTAACAGTGCCAGTGGTCGTTCCAAAGAACGGAATGCTTTGTATGTCATGAACAAATGAAAGACCGGTTTCAGTATGAAACTTTTGGCTGAACCAGTCATCATCAGAAAGATAAAGGCAGCTCATGACATTAAGACCACGGGTAGCACAGTAGTCTTTATTCTCTAAAATGAATTTAAAGAACTTATAGACTTCCTGAATTTGCTCTTCAGACAGTCCATCTCCATAAATTGGAAGACCATCATTCGTAAAAAGAAAATAATCTTGTGAAGAATCTGGTGACTCAACAAATTCGCACACGCCGTCTTGATGAGTCGGCATGATCTTGACTGACATTAGACGATAATCATTTTTATTGTCAGCGAAAAGATTAGCAGTAGCAAAGAAATGCTTCTTGTCATAGCCTGCTATGAAAAAATCAGACGCAACTTTATCGTCATCGCTAAGATCTTCAATTACTTTTGCATCTTCATTGAAGTAGACGCCGTTTGAAATTTTCTGGTCAGTCGCTACTTCTGGAAAATTCTCGACATCTACTCTATTGTAAGGGACAGCTTGGTCTACGGTCTCGCCTTCATACTTATGCAAGAACCCAGACCAAATGAACCCGAAATTATCAATGTTCCAATCGTAATAAACCATAAATTATTTATTTATAGTTTCACGCAGCGCTCGATAGTCGGGAACTTCTCTCCTTCATAATATGCTTGTCTTTCTCTCCAGTGCTTGATGCAGTAGTTGTCAACTGTTCTACCGTTACGAGTAACATAAGAAAGATCATCAATGATGTCCCAAAGAATGACTTTATTCTTTGTCTCATGCTTTCTTAATCCACGGCCGATAGTCTGAAGAACAGTAATCTTTGACTTGGAGTTAGCGTAAAGAATAACATCATGAAGTTTCGGAATGTTGACACCAGTAGACATCGTCTGGTAAGTAGCGACAACAATCGTACCATCTTCATCATTCAGATTCTTTCTAATGTCATTACGGACTTTACCTTTGACGGCGCCAGAAATGCTCTCGACTTTTCTGTTCGGGAATTTTTTCTGCAGCCATGCAATAACGTCCTTTAAATGCTTTACGTGGTTGACAAGAATAATGATATTGTTTGTTATTGGTCTGTGCGTAATGATGTTCTCAAGTACATTATTCCGGCCTGGATACTCTTCTACCACCTTTACCTCTTCTTGATAAGAACGAGACTTATTTGCTTGCACAAATTCCGGTGGATACTTTGCGAAAATGTTCGCAATTCTGATTGGCGTAAGAACGCCTTTGTCAATCAAGACCTTTGACTTGAGTTCAAAAATCACTTTGCCAAGATTTGCTTGAATTGTCATCTGGTCCAAAGGATCAGTAGGCAAAGTACCAGTACAGCCGAGCTTAACTTTAGCTTTCGTGCAGTGCTGAAGAATTCCGAAAAGTTTCATCGCTCTTGCGCCGTGCGTTTCGTCAACTATCACGGCGTCAAACTTCTCGAAGTACTCGGATTCTTTATGCTGCAAAGATTCCCATGTACTGATAAGCACAGGCTTGTCTTCGTCAGCCTTATGTCCGTCGCCTTGGATTGTCAATTCATCATCTGCATTGTCATATCCATAGTCACGGAGGTCATCGTTCATCTGATAGATAAGCGGAATAGTTGGAACTATGATAAGCACATGCTTATATCCTTCCTTACGGAGAGAACGGACGATGTTATAGATCATCAAAGACTTACCAGAACCAGTGCAAGCAAGCAAGATGCCTCTTCTATGAGTCAACGCTGCATGAACTGCCTCATCTTGATAGTCACGAATCGTCTTTCCAGAATTTCGCATGAAGTAATTGATACTATCTCTGTACTTCGTCTCGTCAATCTGGCGTTCGATGTCTGACTCTTCTATGCCTTTGAGTTCGTACTGATAATTGCAAGACTTGCAGTACTCAATCACATCTGTCAAGAAGCCGTATGGAAGACTGTTCGCTATTGTGTTAAAGAAATGTTTCTTACCATCCCAACGACGGTCTTTATATGCTTGTGAATATTGATAGCCTGACTTGTATGCTGCATATCTTGCATGAAGTTCTTGGAGGACGTCAAAGTCGGCGTCAACCTCGAAGAATGATTCATTGATTTTGCTAAGAATTACGTTTGTCATGTATTATTTATGGGAAAAGAGAGGGCGTGAAAACCCTCTCTAATCACAAATAACGCATTAAAACGTCTAATTATTCAGCGTCTGCTTTTTTCTTTCTATCTTTCTTCTTAGGAGCTGTTTCTTCAACAGTCTGCTTATCAAAAAGTTCTGGAATTTTTATTTCAACAGGTCCAAGATCTGGCTTGTCTTCAACATCAACTGCTGGGTGGGAGAATTCTTCAGTAAGAACAACAGGCTCCGGCTTTACTTCAGGCTGGACTGGGGTTTCATCAACAGTCGAGACTGTTTCAGTCTTTTCTTCTGCTTCCGCTGCTTGACGTGCTGCTTTCTTTTCCTTCATTTTCTGAATGAAAGCTTCATACTCTGCATCGAACTCGTCCATGTTCACGTCTGGGCTAAATGAATTCTTAG
>Ga0247611_10005827_pt1 | contig 16035 bp, 16 predicted proteins | sample 177DNAGHGhighgp2_FD_192422 | JGI IMG/M metagenome (GOLD analysis project Ga0247611, IMG submission 192422) | Sheep rumen microbial communities from Palmerston North, Manawatu-Wanganui, New Zealand - 1770 DNA GHGhigh gp2 | ecosystem: Host-associated > Mammals > Digestive system > Stomach > Rumen... | reverse complement strand
AGGTCTGCTGCCAAGTCATCGGCAACGACGTGGCCATCACCACCGGCGCCATGCAGGGCCATCTGCAGCTCAACGTCTTCATGCCGCTCATCGGCCGGAACCTGCTGCAGTCGTCGCGCCTGCTCGCCGATGTCATCAACTCCTTCAACGACCACTGTCTCAAGGGAATAAAGCCCAACTTGGAACGCATCTCCATGCACCTGCACAACTCGCTGATGCTGGTCACAAAACTCAACCCGCACATCGGCTACTACAACGCCGCGAAAATCGCGCAACATGCCCACGAGCACGGCCTCACCCTGCGGGAGTCCGCACTGGAGCTGGGCCTCGTCAGCGCGGAAGACTTCGACGAGTGGATGCGGTTATAAATTAAGAATTAAGAATGATGAATTAAGAATGATGAATGATGAATGATGAATGATGAATGGAAGGTGACGAAAATCATATAACATCCGGTTTGGACACCAACAAAGAAGTAAGTTCAAAGGGCGTCAAGTTCTTTTTAATTTACTTTGGGTTGTATTTGGCTGTGTGGGGGATGGTCCACATCGCCTCGCGGGCATGTAATCCCAACTACTTCCAAAACTCATTGGAAGTGTCCTACATGGTTATGGGATTCTTACTTTCCATTGCGGAGGCAGCCGTGCTTGGCATTATTCCAGCCATAATACTGGGGAAGGCCAAGAAAAGAGAATATGTCTTTTTTCCCGTGTTAGGCTTCCTTCTTATCAACATTGCGGCGTATTTTTCAATAGGCACTGACCTCGAATTCTTGGGTTGGATACCGGTGTTGTACGACACGCATTTCTTACTGTTTCTGGATGCCCTAACGTCAACAACTCTTACGGATGACACTTCTTTATCTTCGGGATTTCTCTTCCTGGTGATATTCCCGACCGCCTATTACCTTTTGCTGATATGGATATCCCTCCTTCTGTCACACCGTTCCAAAACCCTAAACCTTAAACCTTAAACTGAAAAAAAGATATGAACAAAAAAATCGTAGTATTATCAGGTGCCGGCATCAGCGCGGAGAGCGGCATCAGCACCTTCCGCGACAGCGACGGCCTTTGGGAGAACCACAATGTGGAAGATGTGGCGACCATCGACGGGTGGTACCGCAATCCCAAACTCATCATCGACTTCTACAACGAGCGGCGCACGCAGCTGGAGCACTGCCAGCCGAATCTGGCGCACCAACTGGTCGCAAAACTGGAGGAACATTACGACGTGACGGTGGTCACACAGAACGTGGACGACCTGCACGAGCGCGGCGGCTCCACCAAGATCATCCATCTGCACGGCGAGCTGACCAAAGCCTGCAACGAGCGCAAGACAGAGGTCTTCGACATCGGATACAAGCCCATGACTTACGGCGAGCGCGCCAAAGACGGTTCCCTGCTGCGCCCGTTCATCGTCTGGTTCGGCGAGGCCGTCCCGTTGCTGGACGCCGCCGCCAGAGAGGTGGAACAGGCTGACATCCTGATCATTATCGGCACATCGCTGGCCGTGTACCCCGCCGCTGGACTGCTCTACTATGCTCCGGCCAATGCGGAAATCTATGTCATCGACCCCAAACAGCCCGGCTCCATCTCCCGGAAGGTGACCTACATCACGGAAAAAGCCACCGTGGGCATGCAACAACTGTATGAAAGGTTAACGGTTAAAGGTTAAGGGTTAATGACGTTGGCTGTTGGAAAGACTTGGGGCTCAGACACTTTTGTAATCAAGTAAATCACCAAAATTATAAAAAACATGAAAAGGGCAACAAAACTGTTCCTGTTGATTGCCGTGGCGATGATGGCTGTGGGCCTCACGTCGTGTGAGAATTATCCCGAGGGGGTGCCGAGTTTCTATTCGAGCGAATACCGGATTGTGGGTTCGTGGCAGGTGTCGCACACCTACCTCAACGGCGTGGAGATCGACTCCACGGACTACATCGGCTATGCGCCCAAGACCTACTACTACATCTACGCCGACCATGTGCTCGCGCTGTCGGCCATGTACGACGGGGAAATCCGCGAGTCCTCCTTCGCCACCTGGATTATCCGTCCCAAGGAGAAAACCGTGGAGTTCGACTACACCTTCTTCGGCAAGCACTACCATTTCTCCGCCGATGTGAAACGTCTCTCCCGTCGGGAGTTCTTCTTCGAGTTCGACGACGAAGACGGCGACCACTGGCGGCTGGAACTCTTCTCCAGATCCAACTTTTAGGATGAACCAGATTCTCCCGAGACCGGTCATTCCACCCGAGCCGGACGAGCCGTCCGGACTCGGCGTGTTCCGCTGGATCGTCATCGGCATCATCGTCGCGGCGACCTTCGCCGGGGTGCTGCATTGGACCATGTCCGTGCACCGCGACCGCGCCGAGGCCGTCAGGATGGCACGTCCCGCGGAACAATTGACATGCGAAGGAAGCCCGCTTATCGAATTCAGCGGGAAAGACGTGGTGGTGAACCGCAAATGGAGTCCGCTCGCCGGCCGACACCCGAGCGTGACTTTCACCTGCCGGCTCTCCCCCGCCCTGCCGCCGGCAAAGTTCGTCATCCTTTGTTACCGTCCCTTCGGCACCGGTGAATGGATTACCGCCGAAACGCACCCCCGGCGCGACAACTCCTGCCGCCTCACCATGCACGACCTGCTTCGCGACATGCCCTACGAATGCTTTTTCATCGCCTGCAGCAACGACACAACCATTCAAAGCAACCGCATTATTTTCAAAACCGGACAACCGGAAAAACATTGACCTTTGACTATGAACATTACAGTCACCTATAAACGGACACGAGCTATACGGATGCGGGTCGTCAGCAACGGCGACCTGCATGTTTCCGCGCCCCTCCGTACCCCAAAAAGCGAAATAGACCGCTTCATCAGCGAAAACGAGGAGTGGATCAGGAAAGCACGGCAGAAACAACTCGCCGCCAGCCAGAAACGCGCCAACTTCTACGGACAGCTGGACCTGTCCTCTCAGGAGAAAAGGAACGCCGCCGCGCAAAAGCTGGACGCCATCATCCACCCATTGCTGGAAAAGCACACCCGACAGATGGGGGTGTCACCGACCCTGATAACATACCAACCGACCATTTCACGGTGGGGATCCTGCAACAAACGAACTCGGGAAATCCGATTCAGCCTCTATTCGCTCCTGTTGCCGGAATGGTGCGTGGAACATATCGTGGTACACGAACTCGCACACCTCATCGAGGCCAACCACGGACCGAAATTCCACGCATTGATGGACCGTTATTTCCCGCTTTGGAAAGAGGCCCGCAAAACCACACGGGAACTTGTGAGACACGGCATATCCGCCGCCAGCCTTTAACAACGGCCGACGGTATTCCTGAAAAAACTGAAGGAAAGATTTTTTGTTCACAAAAAATTGTACCTTTGCGGTCGCAATTTTGAAGTATCATTTTAAACCCAAAGAAATATGAACGAAGAAATGCTGAACCTGAAACCCGCGAAGGTTTTCTACTATTTCAATGAAATCACCAAAATCCCGCGCCCGTCGAAACGCGAGGAGAAAATGTCGCTTTGGTTGGAGGAGACCGGCAAGAAGTTGGGACTGCCCACCAAGCGCGACAAAGTCGGCAACGTACTGATTTCCAAGCCCGCCACGCCCGGCAAAGAGAATGTCACCCCCGTGGTGCTGCAGGCGCACATGGACATGGTGTGCGAGAAGAACAACGACAAGGTGTTCGACTTCGACAAGGACGCCATCGAGACCTACATTGACGGCGAATGGCTGAAGGCCAAGGGCACGACCCTCGGTGCCGACGACGGCATCGGCGTGGCTCTCGCGTTGGCCGTCCTCGACGACAACGAGCTGGAACACGGTCCTATCGAGTGCCTCTTCACCATCGACGAGGAGACCGGGCTCACCGGCGCCGCCGCCGTGGAAGCCGGTTTCATGCAGGGCAAGATGCTCCTCAACCTCGACTCCGAGGACGAAGGCCAGTTCTTCATCGGGTGCGCCGGCGGCCAGGACACCGTGGCCAAAGTTCCCGTTGACTACGAACCCGTGGAGGGCGACTGCGACTTCTTCAAGGTCGAGGTCAAAGGTCTGCAAGGCGGTCACAGCGGCGACGACATCAACAAGGGCCGCGGCAACGCCGTGAAATTGCTCGCCCGCATCCTCTGGAACTCCTACAGCGATTACAACCTGCGCGTCGCCGACATCAACGCCGGCAACCTGCGCAACGCCATCGCCCGCGAGGGTTACGCCATCGTGGCCGTGCCCAAAGAGGAGGCCGAGAACTGGAAAGCCTATCTCGCCAAGATGGACAAGATCTACAAGGATGAATTCCACACCACCGACCCCGGCGTGACCGTCGCAGTGGAACCCGCCGAACCCGTCAAGGAGGTGCTGGAGGAAACCCTCCAAATCGATGTGCTGAACGCCCTCGTCGCCTGCCCGCACGGCGTCGCCGCCATGTCGCAGGACATCCCCGGCTTCGTGGAGACTTCCACCAACTTAGCCTCCGTGAAGATTGTCGATGGCGAAGTGGTGTTCACCACCAGCCAGCGCAGCTCCGTGGAGTCCAAGAAACAGGCCATCGTCGACAAGGTGTCCACCACCTTCTGGATGATAGGCGCCGACGTGGAGAACTCCGACGGCTATCCCGGATGGAACCCGAACCCGAACTCCGAGGCGGTGCGCGTGCTGACGGAAGCCTACCGCAACGTCTTCCACAAAGACCCGCAGGTGCTGGCCATCCACGCCGGCCTCGAATGCGGCCTCTTCTCCGAAAAGTACCCCGACATGGACATGGTCTCCTTCGGCCCGACACTGCGCGGCGTGCACTCCCCCGACGAGAAGCTCGAAATCGCCACCGTCCAGATGTGCTGGGATTTGATGGTCGAGTTCTTCAAGCTGTTGAAATAATCATCCACAGGTATTTTACACATCATAAACAGCGAATCCCCGCACGTTGACGGGGATTCGCTGTTTTTTTCAAACAGGAAGAACAGTTTCCGCAATTTTCCGCTCTTTCTGCAAATTTCCGCAATAAAAATCTAAAACTGATAACAGTAACTGATGATCAAAGCTGTGTTCAGCTGTTTGTTGATAACGCGGTCATAGACCCACGTGGGCAGCCGCACGGGGATGATGGAGTTCTCGAAGCGGAAGTTCACGCTGTGGTGGTCGGCGACCATCAGGGAGAGCCCCGCGAGGCCGGAAAACTCGAACCGGCGGAAAGGCGGACGGCCCACAATCAGTCCGTTGGCCTCACGCTCGCGGCTGAAGACGTTCACCCCGAAGGCGGGTCCAAGTTCTATGTCAAACTGGAACGATTTCCCCCACAGCTGCCACTTCCCTGCCGTCCAGTCCAAAATCAGCGGCACCTCCACATAGCCAAGAGTGAGCGAATAGAAATTGTCCGCAACTTGGTTCTTAGGGGTATGCGAATGACTGCCCTTCATCGTGAAATCCAGCTCCAGCTGCAGTTTTAGGCGGCCGGAAGGGATGATGGCGTGATTGACGAACAGTCCGGCGTGCGCCCCCACCTTGTGGAAGCCGGCCAGGTCGTCGCCGGAAACCTGCGTGGCGGTGAAGCCCACGCGAATGCCGCCGTAAAAACGCGACAGCGGATCTTTCTCACTATTCTGCCCTGAAACCGTAAGCAGGACGCCCACCAGGAGCAGCATTACACTCAACTTTCTGACCATAGGACAAAGCATTATGAACAACAGAACTCAATGAATAAAACACATCCGCAAAAGTACGAAAAAAATCATTCAAAACAAAACTTGTTGACGTTTATGTGTAAGGAAACCTTGCGGGGGCCGTGTACAATCAATTCAGAATTAAGAATTAAGAATTAAGAATTAAGAATTGAGAATTAAGAATTAAGAATTAAGAATGGGGTGCGCTGGCGAGTTTAGTGTCCCCCTTTCTTTGGACAGTTTTTCTTGTTCTTAATATAACTACTTTTCAGGGAAGAGGCCGCCGGGGCAGCCCCTTCGGGTTGAAAAGTCGATTTGTTATTTCCGTTCGGCAAAAATACTTTTTTTGGTTTAACTTGCTGTCCGAAATTTTTTGGGGGGATTATATAATCAAATAGTTGAACAAACATAAACAAAAAAAATATCAACAAGCTGCAACCTTTTGAAAGTTTTGCGTCTTATGTATAGAAATATGTTTTAATTTTGCAGCGTTGTTTGCTTATCTTGATGTTTAACGGACTTCGCACCAAGGTCGGCGGCAACGCGAAGAAGTAAAAAATAGAAGTCCCCACAATAAATATGGCTAATCGATTGATGATATTTTTACTTGGTGTATGCCTCTGCTGCACGCCCCTATTAAATGCACAAAGCAAGGGGGAGTATGAGTATAATTGCGAGTATTTTGACAACGCATACACTTGCGCCATTCATCGGTATGGCGACACCATATTGGTTATCTCCGGTTTATTTGAAGAGATTTTTCCCTCAAACGATGTGACTTTTACATTCAATGACGATTGTGTGTATTTGACCGTTAACGGACAAAAGGGACTTTTTTGGGGCAATTCGGAAATTGGGAGTTGGAATAATACTGGGGAGGAACATCAACGAGTTACCATAAAATGGGATAGTTTATTTTGTGGTGAAGGCAACGACACTATATTTAAATTTGAATTTATACCTTATTACCAAGAGAAGAATCCATACAGAGCGAATGATGGAACAGAAATTTTTCTTCACTATTGTGATATGACATCTTATTACTGGACTCGATTGGAAGGAATAATTGCCTTTGAGGGAGAATATTTATATGTGAGAAAAGACCAAGAATCATTTAAGACTTGTTTGAAGAATATTAAATGAAAATTGCAACTATTGAAAATATTCGTACTTTTGCGCTTCCGTTATGAAATAATGATGACCTACCACCACACATACCGCCCGCAGATCCCGCAGATTCCCGCAGATTCATTCCGCGCAGGCACGTGTGACACGTGCGATCCGTGGAGCCCCATGAATCCCCTGACGGGGATTTGGTCCACGTTCGCAACCGTTCCGGGCTACAGAGATGCATCCCCTAACGGGGAAAGGCACCACCCCGCCGCCATTGTACATTGTTCATTGTTCATTGTTCATTGTACATTGTACATTGCCCTTGGTCGTACACGTATGGTCTGCTGCACAATATTATAGGGCATCTCATCCTAAATACAACGATGCACCAAAAGGATCAGCAATAAAATATCAATAGAAATGATGTATAAAAGGCAATCCAAGACTCCTTTCTTTCTCTATTTTTTATTGTATTGGGCGTTCTATGATTTCGCATGGTCTGTTTTATCGTCAATTGTCATATTTCTGCTATTGCATGTCAAAGGTGATGCCACAACGTTCTTTGCCGTACTATTCAGTCCAGACAATATTTCTTGGCTCGGTTTTCTACCTATGATGTTCCTTCTATCATATTATACTGTTGGAACCATGGTTGATTCTGTTGATATAGACAATGATGGGAAGAAAATTTCAATAACACATAGTCCATTCTTTTTTGGGAAAAAGAAAATCACTTACTGCATAGATGACGAAAATTTCAAATTCTCACATACTTCTGAATCAAAAACAATCAAATCCATATTGTTACGATGGAACACAGAACTATTTTGGAATTCATTACATTTTTATAAGAAAAATTTCAAAGACATCGCTCTCATACATGACGTTTGTGGTTGGAAAAAACAACAGATTGAGGAAATTTATTTAGAGTTGAAAAAAATGTCTTCTCATGAAAAACAGTAACCTTCATTATTGTTAATTCTCCCTCAACCTCCGCCATTGAACCACTATAATCTCCCCTGAATTTCAGACAACATCTCAACCCGAAATTTTCGTATCTTCGCCCCGTCAAAAACCACCGATGAACCGCCGCCTCACATACCGTCCGCAGCCCGCGCAGATTCCCGCAGATTCATTCCGCGCAGATCCGTGTGATACGCGCGATCCGCGGAGATTCCCGCGCGATCCGCGGAGGCATTCCTCGCCAGCGCACCCCATTCTTAATTCTTCATTCTTAATTCTGAATTGGTCGTACACGTTCTCCGCCAAAGAGAAGGACTCCGAAACCGGCCTAAGCTACTTTGGATCACGCTATTACAGCTCGGATTTGAGCGTTTGGCTGAGCGTGGACCCGATGAGTGACAAATATCCTTCGCTGTCGCCGTACACGTATTGTGCGGACAACCCGGTGAAGTTGGTGGATCCGAACGGGGAGGATTATGTCGTGGTGGTGGAAGGAAATACAATTACAATCAAAGCCATGTATTTTGTTACGATCGACACCCAAAAGGGCGTTGATGAAGCTATTCGAAATTTCAAAGAACAGGCCCCGTATTTATCCTACACATCGCAAGACGGGAAAACTTACTCCGTTTTTCGACAGATGATATGTGGAAATATGTTGGAAAAGGTAAGGTAATAATTAAAACCAAGAAAAGATGACACACTTTAGGCCAAAGAAATTGCTATTGTTTTTATTTGTCTGCTTTGTATTCCAATCCGCATCTGCACAAGATGGCAACCTAGACAGATACTATTATCATGATAGTATAAAAATAATAGGTGTCATTTATTCAAACGACCTATGTCTGCTAACAAATTTGCAATATCGAGGCAACAGTCACGAGCCACACGAGCGGTCTGTTGCCATTTCAGCGAGAGATCTAAAAAGTTTCGACAATCTAAACGACAGTTTAATAATAGAACTCGTAAGGAAGGGACAAGCATATTTACACATCAACTATTGTCCGTTATTATTAGAGGAAATATATGATTTATGTGATGTGAACGATTCTGTTTACATCCTTGACGGCTATCATTCGATCCCTGACATTGCCAAAACAAACAGTTCCCCATCCTATAGAGCGCATATTATCTACAATCCTATTCAAATAAATAATTTGTACTCTTATCAAAAATTCGACACCTCTTGTTTTCTGCTAATAGAAACGACCTACCGAAACTGTCATGAAAGAACACCTTTGGCTTTTTGGGAAGATCGCGTTATTAGGGATTTTTGGTTTGACGACACTTCTGAACAATCTGTGATCGTCATACTCCCCCTGTCCTGCAATGGAAAAAATGATTCTCATGTTTTTGACACCAAGTAAGATCTAAATGCACCATGATTTCCTGACATCAAGCCAACAATTATTTTTCGTATCTTCGCCCCGTCAAAAACCACCGATGAACCACTACCTCACATATCGCCCGCAGACCGCGCAGATTCCCGCAGATTCACTCCGCGGAGGCCCGTGTGATACGCGCGATCCGCGGAGATCCCCGCGCGATCCGCGGAGACATTCCCCGCCAGCGCACCCCATTCTTAATTCTTCATTCTTAATTCTGAATTGGTCGTACACGTTCTCCGCCAAAGAGAAAGACTCCGAAACCGGCCTAAGCTACTTCGGTTCACGGTATTACAGCAGCGATTTGAGCGTGTGGTTGAGCGTCGATCCAATGAGTGACAAATATCCGAGTTTGAGTCCGTATGTTTACTGCGCGGACAACCCGGTGAAGTTGGTGGATCCGAACGGGGAGGATATTTGGGAGATTAACGAAGAGGGTAGAATTATTAATCACGACAAATCATTCACCGAAAAAGATATCGTTTATAGAGTTGATAATAATGGCAACCGGATTGAAGGTGAGTTCGTTGATTTTGACTATGGCACAATTGAACAACAAAAATCCATAACATATTCGCCAGATGAGAAAACTGTCGACACCTATGACATGTATCAAGTAAGAGGTGATGATAACGGAACAAAATTGTTTGAATTTATAGCTCAAACGGTAAGTGGAGCAGGAATTGAAGCGACTCAGATACAATGTGGCGAAGAAGGAAAAAACGGGTTGAATTTTATAACATGTTCTCATGAAAGATCACAAGTGGAAGTCAGAAATGGAAACTCTTACACTGTATCAAGCGAAAAAAGTGGTTGGCTTGTATTTTCCGGGCGATTGCAATATGGATATACAATAAGAGCATGGAAGCATAGTCATCCTAATTCATCAACTAATGCTAGTGACGCTGATATGTCATTAAAAGCATCTGTTAACAAGATTCTTCAAGATTCGGGTAGAACTCGCCCTCAATATAATATTTATCACGTTCCCTCAAAAAAAACATTCCTTATTAATCATTATGAAAAAAATTTTCTCACTAATATTGTTTTTTATTCCTGCTGCAATTGTAGGACAAGTCTTACGAGAGAAGGCCACTGTCGTTAAGGATTTTGGTACAGAACGATGGGAATTGATGGAATATGAATTACGACAATACACAATTGTGGACTCTTCGGTTGAATCGCAATTAAGAGAAATATTGGGCATCGAACAAACGTCTAAAATCCCAAGCATGTGGAAACATTTGATGTTCGTGGAGTACATAGGTGACACAATAAAATTAAGAATAGAATATCAAGATGCGCCTTACAAGCTGCCTGGATTAGTGGGCTTTTTTCATGTTGATGATTTGGACATATTGTTTTACAACAAACAACCAACTTTTCTGAAAGCCACGAAAATGTCCAAGACTTTTGCTTATAAAAGGCATCTTTACAAGATAGGGAAAGATGATTGGGTAGAATTTTCTGGCGACAATTGCAGTCCTAATTGGAATTTAATTTATTTCAACAACACGTTTTTCATCAATGGGGACTTCTAATTATAGACATCAACTGAAATGGAAGAGAATATGGTCAAACCAGTCGAGAATCCGTGCATATCCACGCGATCCATGGAGATTCCTCCAGCTGGCAGACATTTTCTTACGGAAAACTCGGCGAACTAACGGAAAATATTCGTACTTTTGCGCTTCCTTTATGAAATAATGATGACCCGCCACCTCGCATATCGCCCGCAGCCCGCGTAGATTCCCGCAGACCTCATACGCGGAGATAGGTTTTGATCTCAAAATTAACTCAACAAAAGATGAGCGACCAAGATTATGAGTTCGTTACTGCTCACTACTCACTGCTAACTGCTAACTATTCACTATTCACTGTTCACCAAAAAATTGTATCTTTGCCGCCTTTATAAACATATCGTATATGGACAGAGTTGTTAGCGGCATCCGGCCGACCGGATTCTTACATTTGGGCAACTATTTCGGTGCCCTCAGAAATTTCATCAAAATGCAGGAAGAAAACGATTGTTTCTTCTTCATCGCTGATTATCATTCACTTACAACGCACCCGACCCCGTTGGATTTACAGTCCAATGTCCGCAATATCCTCATCGAATACATCGCGGCGGGCCTCGACCCCGAGAAGGCGACCATCTATGTGCAGAGCGACGTGCCGCAGGTTTGCGAACTCTCGCTGCTGCTCTCCATGAACGTTTATATCGGCGAACTGCAGCGCGTGGCCTCCTTCAAGGAGAAGGTGCGCCGCCAACCCGACAACGTGAACGCCGGCCTCCTCACCTACCCCGTGCTCATGGCCGCCGACATCCTGCTGCACCGCGCCGACAAAGTGCCCGTGGGCAAGGACCAGGAACAACACCTCGAAATGACCCGCGACTTCGCGCAGCGCTTCAACCGCATCTACAAACACGAGTACTTCAAACTGCCCGTGGCCTACAACTTCGGCAGCGAACTCGTGAAAATCCCCGGTCTCGACGGCTCCACCAAGATGTCCAAGTCCGACAACGAGAACTCCTGCATCTACCTGTCCGACGCGCCGGAAGTCATCCGCAAGAAAGTCATGAAGGCCGTCTCCGACAGCGGTCCCACTGAGCCCGGCCAGCCCAAGACCCAGGCCGTGGAGAACCTCTTCCAGCTGATGAAGGCCGTCTCCGCGCCCGACACGCTGCAATACTTCGAGGAACAGTACCAGAACTGCGCCATCCGCTACGGCGACATGAAGAAACAGCTCGCCGCCGACATGATCGCCTTCGTGCAGCCCGTCTATGAACGCATCCTCGAGCTGCGCGGTCAGGACGACTACATCCGCAAGGTGGCCCGCGAAGGTGCCGAAAGAGCCCGCGAGAGTGCCGCCAAGACGGTTAAGGAAGTACGCGAAATCATCGGTATCAAATCGTTCTAACCAACTGAAATGTCGTTACTTACACAGTATCCGCTTTGGCTGGCGATCTTCGCCGTGCTGTTAGGCGTGGGCTACGCCCTCTTCCTCTATTTCCGCAACGACAACGTCGCCTTCGAGAAACGCTCCCGCATCGTGATGGCCTCCCTGCGCGGTCTCGCCATGACGCTGCTCGCCTTCCTGCTGCTCGCCCCCATGCTCAAAATGATCCGCAAGCAGACCGACAAGCCCGTCATCATCTTCTCCATCGACAACAGCGAGTCCATCAAATCGGGCAAGGACGCGGACTTCTACACGGCCGAATACCCGAAACAGCTGCAGAAAATCATCGACGAACTCGCCAAGGATTACGACGTGGACGCTTACCTGGTGGGCGATGAGAACAAATCCGCTGACAAGACGAACGCGGCGCCGGACTTCTCCGACAAATCGACGAACCTCTCCGCGCTGTTCGACGACATCAGCCTGCTCTACGCCAACCGCAACGTCGGGGCGGTGGTGATGCTCACCGACGGCATCTACAACAGCGGGGCCAACCCGTACTATGCCGCCCAGAAAACGAACTTTCCGGTCTATACGGTCGGACTCGGTTCCGACGAGCAGGCCACCGACCTCCTCATCGCCGACATCGTGCACAACAAGGAGGTGCTGAAGGGCAACCGCGCCCCCGTGGAGGTGAAAATTCAGGCGGGCAAGTTAGCCGGCAAAACCGCCAAACTGACCGTCTCCGGCGACAAGGGGGAAGTCTTCTCGAAAACCCTGCAAATATCTGGCAACCAGTATTTTGAAACAGTTTCTTTCCTGGTGGACGCAGAACAACCGGGACTGAAGAAGTTCAGGGTTGACTTGGACGAATTAGACGGCGAGGTGACGCACAAGAACAACCACGCACAATTCATCATCCGCGTGATCGAGTCGAAAGACAAAATCGCCATCGTGTATGACGCGCCGCACCCCGATGTCGCCGCCATCCGTTCCGCGCTGGAACTTTCCGAAAACTACGATGTTGTGGTCAAATCCGTGGACGAGTTCAAAGACAACCCCTCCGACTTCGGATTAGTCATCCTGCACCAGCTGCCATCCTCGAAGCATCCCGCCTCCTCGCTACTGTCGCAAATCCGGAAAAGCGGGGTTTCATCGCTGTATATCATTGGCACTCAGACCGATCTAAACGCATTCAACGGGTTGAACACGGGCTTGCAGATCACGCAGAGCAAGAACATGACCAACAACGCGACGGCCGCCTACAACAGCAACTTCATGCTCTTCTCCTTCTCCGAGGAAGCGCAACAGCTGTTGCCGACGCTGCCGCCGTTGCAGTCGCCGTTCGGCACTTACAAGGCCGCCGTCTCCGCCAATCTCTTTATGAAACAGCGCATTAGCGGCGTGGAGACCAACTATCCGCTTTTCCTCTTCAACGACGTGAACGGGGCGAAAACGGGCGTGATTTCCGGTACAGGCTTGTGGTCCTGGAAGGTTTATGACTACGTGAACACGCAGAACCACGACGCCTTCAACGAAATCGTGAACAAAACCGCCCTCTTCTTAGTGGCCAAGAACGATCGGAGTCCGTTCCGGGTGCGCCACAACGCCGTCTTCGCCGAGAACGCGCCCGTGGAGTTCTCCGCCGAGCTCTACAACGAGAGCGGCGAACTGCTCAACACCCCCGATGTGAAGCTCACCGTCAAAGGCAGCGGCGACACCACCTACGACGCGCAGTTCTCCAAACAGAACAATGCCTACTACCTGAACATGGGTGAATTGCCCGTCGGCACCTACACCTGGACCGCCAAGACGCAGCTCGGAAACAAGAGCTACGAGAAGAGCGGCAGCTTCTCCGTGCAGGAGATCTTCGTGGAGACCGCCAACCTCGTCGCCAACCACGACCTGCTGCGCAGCATCGCGCAGACCAGCAACGGCAAATATTTCGACCGCAGCGAGATGGAGAAGGTCGTCAAGGAGATCAAGGCCAACGACAACATCAAACCCGTGGCTTCCTACCAGAAGAAATATTCCATGCTGCTGAACTCCCCGTGGTACCTCGCCGCCATCGTGCTGCTGTTAGGCATCGAGTGGTTCTTGAGGAAGTGGCACGGAGGGTACTAATTCAGAATTATGAATTATGAATTATGAATGATGAATGATGAATGATGAATAAAATTGCTTTTGTAATAGTGTTTTGTATGGCAGTGCTGGTTGGTGCGGCGCAAAGTTGCGACACAATAGTGGTTGACGACAACAACTACTACCTTGAAGATTTCTCCACTTCCCCAGCATGTTGGAATTTGATGCCCGGCCCCAATTCTTGGGGATATAGCAATGGTTGTTTGCACTGTGACTGGAGTTACTACGAATATGCTTCCGATGCAATTACTCCCATCTTTGACATCAGCGAATTGACCACTCCTTATCTGCAGTTCGCTTATCAAAAACATAATAATGGTGGAGGTTATATTACTCCCGGAGACTATTTGACTGTTTCTTTTCGGAATGCCGGTGATTTGGACTCTGTATGGATTCCTCTAAAGACTTTCTCCAGCTTTATAGGAAATTGGCGATATGATTCAGTGGCACTGCCAACGGACATGACATATATTCAACTGAAATTCACATGCGTGACGAGGGATGTCAGTTACGGCATCCGTTTGGATAATGTAAAGATTTATAACAACACAGGAGATACTGTCATTCCTATCAATCCTTCGGTGACAACAAGACCCACCTCAGGATTGACAATACACTCAGCCTCAATGAACGCCAAAATCTGGAACCCTTGCTACACACCCATCACATCCATCGGCTTTGCATGGAAACCAGACACCGACAGCAACTATACGATTGTATTTGCAGATACGGCACCTGAACCGTATTTACTATCCCCTTCCCCGTCCTACACTCTCGAAGGGCTTGATGCAGGCACAACCTACTCCTACCATGCATTCATCACGTATAACGACACTATGGTCTTTGGCGATGAGGTGAGTTTCATTACATTCGGTTGCGAGGCTCCCACCGGTCTGCACGCCACCGATGTCGGTTTGGATTATTTCCTTTTGGAGTGGGACAATGACACAAATGTGAGAGCATGGCGTGTCACATATTATGGTGCAGACTCAGGGATACCTGATGGTGGAGAATTAGTCACGGAAACCAATAGTGCCACAATCCATTACACATTCCTAACAATGGACATGCATCACCAAGGTTTCGCCATACATTCACCGCTTTACTATTATTTCGCAGTACAAGCCGAATGCAGCGACAGCATTTGGGGACTTTGGAGTGACACAATCACCGTGGCCACGCCATACGTGGGTATCGAGGAACGGCTGCAAAAGGCGGTCACGCTCTATCCGAATCCCACAGCCTCTTACGTAAACATCCGTGCAGACGGTGATTTGAGCGTGAAGAGGTTGGAAGTGTATGATGTTTACGGGAAGGTTGTCCGCACCGAGGTAGAAGCGAATAATGATACGCCCCTACAGACCCGGATTGACGTTTCCGACCTCTCTCCCGGTATGTATTTCGTCCGTGTTTCCACCGACCTCGGCCCAATCACCAAACCCTTCGTGAAAAAATAAAACATATTCCAAGAGGGCTGCAAGCCCGACACGTGTCAACCCAGGGCGAACGAAGTGAGCCCTGGGATTAAAAAGAACAAATATGAAAAAGACCCTACTCACCCTCATGATAATCGCGGCGGCCGTCATCGCCCCCGCGCAGCAAATCGCCCTGCTGAAGTACAACGGCGGCGGCGACTGGTACGCCAACCCCACGTCGTTGCCGAACCTCATCAAGTTCTGCAACCAGAGTCTGGGCATGACGCTGGACCCGAAGCCCGCGACCGTGGAGGTCGGCAGTGCGGACCTCTACCGCTACCCCTTCGTGCACATGACCGGGCACGGCAATGTGGCCTTCACCGATGCTGAGGCCGAGAACCTGCGCAACTACCTGATCGCCGGCGGCTTCCTGCACGCGGCCGACA
>Ga0247611_10005826_pt1 | contig 16037 bp, 17 predicted proteins | sample 177DNAGHGhighgp2_FD_192422 | JGI IMG/M metagenome (GOLD analysis project Ga0247611, IMG submission 192422) | Sheep rumen microbial communities from Palmerston North, Manawatu-Wanganui, New Zealand - 1770 DNA GHGhigh gp2 | ecosystem: Host-associated > Mammals > Digestive system > Stomach > Rumen... | reverse complement strand
TAATATCTTCTTTGAAAAATACTTCCTTAGTAGGTTGCATTGGAGAACCAGCATAATCATTCCAATATGAAATAGATTCGAACTGATCATTCTCGTCCCAGTTAACACTAAGTGCTTTTTCTGATAGCATGTCACGATATAATGACATGCAATACTTGCCATCTTCATCGATCATGTTGAAATTGTCGATGAATTGAAATGCTGAACCAAACTTTGAATCAGCAATTCTTGTAATAATATCAGCCACAAGCTGTGACTTATTGTTCTTTTTGCTGGCTAAAATTTCTTTAAGTGACTGCATATACTATCCTTAAAGTTATTTATACGTGTCATAATTATTTTGCCATTTTGCACACAACTGCTTCAGATCTTTTGCAGTCAGAATTTCGGCAAATCTCATTGCGTCCTTGTACCCAATCTGAAATTCGTGTTCAAGTGCATAGACAGTTAACTTATCCAGAACTTTATTTTGCTTGTATGATTTGTAGTCAAAATAATGCTTCTGTCTGTTAATCAAAGAACACAAGAATTCGTAATGTTTTTCATCAGTCAATTTTAAAGTAGAAAGTTTAGCAATAATTGGCAAATACTGCTTCTTGCTGCTAACTATTCTGTTTATCATGAACTGACTATATGTTTTCTTAAAGTCTTCGCTTAACTCTGCCCATGGTTTCTTCTCAAGTTCAATCGAGTTAACTACATCAAATATGTTCATAATAACTAATGTAATAAATTACTTAAACTTTGTATATCGTGTAATTGGCCATCTGTCAATTTTGTTTGACCACTTTTCGAAGAATACTTTACGGAACTGTTCAATCTCATTAGGAGTTTTACCAACAGATGTGTGTGTAGCCGCAATATCAATAGTTGCAACATCATAGCCAGCTGCTAAAGCTTGACAACAGATATCTGCGTCGTAGAAATGGTAATCAGCTAGATTTTCATCAAATCTGATACCATCTTCTAACATCTTACGACTAATAAACAAGCAGCAACCGTCAACAGTTGCAAGGCCTGTATGTGTACCCGGCCAGTCATTCATTGGCTGTGTTCTACCATCAGGATAACCTTGCACGATTGCACCCGCGGTGTTAAGTGGTCTGTTAGGAACCCACCAAACACACGACATTTCTAAAACGTATGTGCCAATTAAACCAGCGACACCGATTTTACCATCTTCAAACAACTTATCGAGCTTATACTTCATTACATCAGGAGGTGTCTGTAGTATTAAGTCGTCATGTCTAAAACAGAAATACTTTTCATTTGATGGTAAACAAAATTTCTCAATAGCGTAATTGTATTTCTTTGCTATGCCATTCAACTTTGCAGTATTGTGAATGAAATGCAAATCGTCGAAAATCGTTTCTTTCTTGTCTTTTGTAGCAACTATTTCAATCATAAATCTCTCATTTCAAAGCCAGCAGTCAACATGTTACTGTTCATGTAATCTGAAATCAGCTTATTTGCCAAATCTGAATATACAGACGTTTTTGCTACATCAAAGAGAACTAGCTTGAACGTAAGCAAATTCGATTTTAGCATGATGTATTTATCTTTGTCTGTAAGTTTTTCAATACTTGAAATCGTATCTACATCTAATGGAAGTTCGTTGTGTTCGAATGCTTTTTCAAATGCCAGTCTTTTTGCTGCTGTAGGCGTATTGGGCGGAAAAACGTAATAAGCTGGCATGCAATGTTTTTCGATCATTTTGATCTTTTCAACTACTTCTTCAGGCGTTAATGGCTTATCGCCAAATACTTCTTTCAAATACTTAGCGACTTTATTCAAAGACCATTCACCAGGTTCGAGCGGGTCAGAATCTTCTTCTTCAAAGAATAACTGACCTAGTGCGACCCATTGCATTTCATTATCGATCCATGCTGCAGTCATCGGTAACACATGTCTACCAGTAAGTTGATAGATAGCAGTCTTATCAGATTCTGTAGTACATTCTACGATGTGTAAGTTGCAGTTTTCGACCATAGTCAAAGACTTAGCATATTCAGTACAGAATTCACAAGAGTCTGAAACAAAAACATAAACACCGTGTTTCAAACCAAGTATGAACTTCTCTGCAGACATTTTCATGTGATCGAACATTAAACCTCCAAATTCATGATGTCAAGCAATGCACATGCAACCATCAAATCTGGCATACTAGAAAATGCGCATTGAGGTTCCCATTGACCCAAAATCATGATTGCTTGCGCTCTATATTTAGGCTCCATCTGAGGAACATATTCGTCTAACAAAAATCTGAAAATATCTGTTGGAGAAAAACCATTCGAATTGATGTAATTTCTTGCATCTGTAAGTTTCTTTGCTTTAATCATGTCGCTTAATTCTGTACCGACACTCTTAAATTCAAGAACACCCTTATCGATCTTGCCATACATTGCTGCATACTTTTGAAGCAATGTAATCATCTTTCTCATCGATGGAAAACAAGATGTGATAATAAGTGGCAATACTTCAATGTCATATTCGATTCCCTCATGTTTCAAAATACCAGCCAAGCGAGCTAACATCTTTTCTTCAAGAGTTTCACGAAATTCTGGTCTTGACATATTGAAGTCAAAGACTTGTGTTCTACCTTCTCTTAAAGGTTCGATAATCTTCGAAATGAAATTGCAAGTAAGAATAAATCTACAAGACTTTGCAAATTCTTCGATATAACCACGAAGTGCACCTTGCAATGCAGGAGTTGTACCATCAGCTTCGTCTAAGATAACAACTTTCGGTCTATTCAATCTTGAACGAGTTGCTGCAAAGTTTGCAATTTGTTCTCTTGCTACAGAAATACCGTTATCAGAAGAAGCGTTAATGTAGATGCTATCAGCACCTAAATCATTAACGATTGCTTTTGCCAGAGTAGTCTTACCAGTTCCGTGGAATTGGAGAACACAACAACAAATTGTTAGTTGAACCGCTCTTAATCATGTCAGTAAAGTACTTTTTGTACGAATCTGGCATGATAATATCTTTAACGTGTTGAGGTCTATATTTTTCGACCCAAATCAAATTGGCAAAATTAGAAGCCATGTCTACGTTCTCTACGATTTCTTGGTGTGTTAATTACTGGAACTAAACCAGTATCTCTCGTTGTTTTTGGGAAGATGCAAGTGCAAGGAATTGGTTCACCTGTATCTGCTTTACGACCAAGATAACCTCTGCCATGACACTTTTTACAGTTTGGCTTTGGGTCATTAAGTGCAATGCCCATGCCTTCTGCTGCAGCCTTCATAATCCACATTGGATCTGCATTTTTAAGTGCAACCAATTCTTCATCAGATACTGCTACTTCATTTAATTCACCAGTTTCTGTGTTTACAAGTTCGATATCTTTTGACATGTGTACCTCAATTAAGCGTCTGCTAAAATGTAAACGTTAACATCAATTCCGTCTTGACGAACTTCAGCAAAGTGAAGCATACCTTCCTTATCGATAATAACTGCATATTCACCAGATGGAAGAAGTTCAAGCTTTGTCGAAGAAATTGTGACTGTGAATGCTGGTGCATCTGGCAAACTTGTTACTGCGTAAGTCTGAGAGAATACATCAGAAGTCTTTGGGTTAAATGCCGTGATTTCGCAAAGACCGTTATTTACTGTGAACTTGATATTTGTTGCACCAACTACACCGATCATCTTCTGAATGTAGTTCAACTGTTCATTTGTCAAAGAGAACTTTGCAGATTCTTCAGTAACACCAATATCATAGAAAGTATCTTCATCGATATTGTACAAATCTGGTTTCATAATACAGTCAACAGATGCCAAAGTGTGTTCAACTCTTGCATTAATTGCTGGCTGCTTAATAACAACTGATACTGGTTCTTTGTCTTCGTCAGAATTGATTGTTTCAAGAATTGGGTTACCAGAACCATCCTTCGAAGGAAGTTGACAGCTAGAGAAACACTTCTTAAATTGTGCGTACGAAAGAATTGTAAACTTCGTACCACTGAAATCGAAAGCACTTACATCAGCTTTAACTGTGTAGTAGACTCCGCTTATCACTTGTGTTATTTGTTACAAACAATTTATCGTCTTGCTTTGCAATCAAGACTTGCTGGTTCGATTGTGAACTGATGTGTGCAAGTGTTGACAAAGTGTCAATAAAATCTATGTTGTAACTGAGTTTGTTATTCATGAATTATCTCCAAAATTTTAATTCTAGTTAAAGTATAATAATTTTTAAGACTTAAGCTTTTTCGTATTTTCCACCAACTTCTTGACGTTGCTCATTAATGTCATGCTTCTTGTAGAAATACTCACACAATTCATCGATTGTTGCACCAATTTTAATGTATAACTGTAAGAAAGTAATTAGAACTTCATCTACTAACGGAATCAGTGCATATACGTTATCGTCAAGTTCTGTATAAGTTTTCCAAGTCTTATAACGCGTCTTATGATATAATCTTCCGATTGCGACATTATACTGTCCGATTATTTCGTGAAATTTAATACCGCCGCTTGCTCTATATTTTCTGTCTGCTTCAGCAAAATACGCACCAAGTGTTCTTGTCGGAATAACGTTAATGTAAAGTAACTGATTGAGCAAGAACGTAAATGCATCAGTTAATTCAAGCATAACGTCTTCAGTTTTATTGCAATTATCTTCACGCATTTGATCGATAAATTCAGCAAGTTCAACATTAGTACAAGTCGCATGATAGCAAGCCTCTGCAAGTTTTGTACTCGTATCGATCATTACGTCATCAGGTGAAATCGTATGACGTTTCTTCAAAAGTTTCTTTTGAAAATCAAGCTGTGTTAACAGCATGTGTAATAATCTGTCATCTTCGTTCTCAATCATAATTCCCTACTTCAAAATTGTTTTCAAATATGGACGCATGTCATTGCATACACAAATTGTTGGTGCTGTGGATGCTTTTGGAATCTGAAACAAAACCATTTCGCCAATTCGAATACTTGTGTGCTTTTCTAGAATGTATGCGTAAGTCGATAACTGAATCGAATACTCATTAACATTACAAGCGTCAAAATCTGTAAAAGGTGCTAAGAGTTTCTCATTTTTAGGATTTGTCGAATCAAATGATTTTGATGTTTTCCAGTCAATGATAGAATAGCACTTCTTAACTTTATTATATGCTAGAAAGTCGATAGTACCACAAAGAGCATTGTCAACATCATAAACAATGAACTCGTTCTTAATTGGCACATACATTTTCTTCATCTTGTTGTATAGAGACTTGCAATAGACTTTTCTTTCATCAAAATCCTGCTCCATGCCTTCATACTGACTCATAAGAGTTCTATCGCCATTGTAGTCTTTTCTGTACCAAAGATTTTCCATGACAGAGTGTATTTCTGTACCAAGTGTTCTAGCGTATTCACCTGCAGCTGACCACATTGCACGAACTTCAGGCACTGTCATGCCATTGTATTTTTCATTTTTCTTTTCTTTCGATTTGATGCAATTTAATGCAGTTTCGTTCCAGTCTTCTTCAGTCTTTTCTTCAGAGAAACGCTTCAAAAATGTCGTTACTGATGTAAATTCAGTTCCGAAGTGAATTCGTATACTTGTGCGTTTCATCTACAAAGTAAATGTCACTAAACGCATCCCATAATTCTGTAATAATATCACTCATAATTCAAGTATAATTAAAGTTTAGCATTTAGAAAATGCGTTTACGTAATCTGTAATGTAGTCAATCTGACTTACTAACTTGTGTTTCAGCATGAAATTGTAGAATTCTCTAGCGTCAAATGAACCACGCTGCCATGAATTAAGTTTTTCAATAATTTCTGTCGAAAGTTCTTCTGGAATTGCGTCAAATGCGATCAATGTGTAATTACGATCCCATTCTTCTTGACACTGTGTTTCGTTCAACCATGCATCAAGATCTGGCAATACATGTTTTTCGATAAACTTTGGTCCCTGACGATACTTCAAACCAGAAATGCGAGGAACATTATCACCTGCATCACCAAGAATAATCTTTTCAGTCAAATATGATTCGGGATTTGCAACTGCAATATACTGCTTCTTGTGTGCATCCCATTGTTTGTAGTTAGGATATTTGAAAAGCTGATAGAAGTCACGGTCATTTGACTGAACAATGATATCTGCTTGCTGTTGTGATTTTACTGTAACTGCAATCAAATCATCAGCTTCACAACGAGCAACTTGTAAAAACTGCATGTTCTTTGCAATATTCTTGAAATCTTCGATAAACTCTCCATTAACTTTGAAGAACTTATCGAAGTCAATTACAGATTCTTGTCGACCAACAATTCTGTTAGCTTTGTAAAGAGGATAATAATCTTTGCGCCAATTGTGAAAACCTTCTTGGCAAATAATAACTCTATCGGGTGTAAACAGCTTCATTGTGCTCTGCAATGAACGCATGAACTGAAGCTTGTACATTGTAAAATTGTCGTCTGTCGGATCGTATTCTGTAGCATGTAGACAACGCATGTACAGATTAGCAGCATCTAATACAAGATAGGTGTCGCGTTTTCCGTGTAATAAATTTGTTACTCATATAAAAAGTATAATAAAATCTTGATAGAAATTATTTCTACTTTTTATCTTCGTAATTGTAATAAATGTCGAATGTCGGATATCTATTCTTGAATCTAACTACAATACTAAACTTTAAATCACTGAAAGTAACATTAAGAACGTTTCCATTCAATTGACAACCTGTAAATGTAGTTGAATTTACATTGTCTGCTGAAAGTTCTTCATGATACAATACATCATCAGTTTTTGTAGTAGTTTCAACTACCATAGTTTCTTTCTGTTTACTAATGATACACAAACTAAGAATATCGACTGTTGTCACATTTGATGAACGTGTGTGCCATTCGTGTGTCAAATTATAACTCAGACGTTCTAGCAATTTTCTTGATGCTGATATTTCATCTTGAATGTCAGTAATAGCAAATTCTTCAGGTAGAGTGCACTTTACATTTTTATTCAAATTGTTGTAAATCAATCTATGCCAAGCTATCGATTTTAATTTAATTGCATTATCAAGTGAACTGTAACTCTTGATAGAAACTGGAATAATTCTGTCATTTCTAAGTGTACAGTTAATGTCAGCTACTGTATCATAACCGAATCATGTTAGCTATAACTGAAATTCTAACAAGTTCAGTTCCAAAGTGATTGACTAAAAACTTATAAAGTTTGATACCAGCACGAATTTTCTGCATTGCAAGTTTATCTTGCTCTACATTGTAGAATAACGAATGATAGCGTTCTTCGTGATAATTGTCTGGAAGCAAGTCACTCTTATTGCGCTTCAACTCTTTCATCGTTTCGCGCATTTCGTTGTTCAATGTCAATGTTGGATCGTCTGGCACAGAATTACAGTCAAAACTGTGTTTGTAGAACAATAACACTGGAACTATTTCTGTGATGTCTGAATTTCTAACATTGTTAACACTAATACCTGTATTAGTGTTCTTTACAACGTAATTTATTTTAATTTTTGTGTTGTCTTTTTCATACACTATTTCTGTCACTTTCACTGTGTCAGAATACGAAACTTTTGACACATATTGCTGATCTTTCAAAATACCGCTGAAATTTTGAAGCAATGATAGTAACTGCATTATTAACATGATTTGCTATTTCATTGCGTTTTACAGCGTCATTTACGTTTGCAACTGTCACATAAACTAGCATATTTGTAGCAGTTGCAGCTTTTCTATTCAGCATTATGCTCACATCTACATCATTTTCATTGCATTGCAAATTAACTGACAAAATGTGAGCAATCGATCTATTCATCGCATTTACAAATTCGAGAAATTCATCGTCTTTGTAAACCTGTGTTGGATTTCGATAAAGTGCTTCAGTGAGAAATTCGTGTATGTCTTTTATCATATTTGTATTTATGAGTATTTCACTAATCTTGATAGAGTAGTGTTCGACAATAACGCTTTATTCCACTTTATAACATTTGCAATACAACCGTCAAGTATGTACATTACGCCATAATCACCGTTGTAACGAACTAGACGTCCAATGCCTTGTTCAAGTTTAGCAACTACATCTGCACTATACCAGTCTTTGTAAAGTTCTTTCTTTGCTTTAACTAAATTGTCTGCTAATGAAGCGTATGGAAGTTTCATGCAAATAGCAAATCTACACTTATCACCATCAAAATTCAAGCCTTCTAGAAGTGTTGGACCGCAAAGAATCTTGTTAGTGCTCTTCAAATACATTTCAATTGCAAAGTCTTTTTCTTTACTCGAAGTGTAGAAAATCATGCGCTTCAAAATGTTAACTGGCAATTTCGATTTTAACTGCTGAACATTTTCGTAATTGCCTGTTTGAATGATACCCTTTTCGTCTTTGTGTTTTTCACAAATTTCTTCAATCTGTTTGATGATTTTCGGAAGTGAAGCGTTCTTCTGAGAATAACTCATCTGATTTATCGTAGAGTAGTAAATCGGAGATTTCGAAAAATCAAATGTCGAAGGAATGTTGATTGTCTGATAATCTTTTTTCTTTGCACCAGTTAAACCTGACATTGTCTTAAAGACATCAAAGTTGCCCATAGTAGCAGACATCATAAGTTCACAGCCACTCTTGTCATGGAAGTAATTCTTTACAAGGTCACCTTCGTATGTACAGTTGATGATCGTTTCATTTTCATTCGAAGTCTTTACGAGAACTTTTTCTCCAAGTTTCTCAACCAATTTCAACATATCATCGAACTTGCAATGTGCTTCTCTAGCTAAGTTTCCAGAATTCAGATACTTCTTGTTTGTGTTGAATGCTTGTGTAGCTTTTGTTTTCTTTCTAATTTGCTCGTTAAGATCGACATAAACACTTAAAATCTTTTCATATCTTTTCATCTGCTTAACAATATCAGCAGGTTTTTCTGCTATAACAGTTTCAGCTGCGATGTCAGATATCACTGATTCAATGTCGGGTACTGTAGAAATTTTATTCTTTGTCGCATATTCTTCCAACGACTTAATGAAAGTTGGAATCATGTGTGGAATTTTTGGAGCATATTGTTGCTGAACAATGTCATTCAACTTGTGCGCTTCATCGCAAATTACAAAATCGCGTTCTGGGAAGATTTCTTCTCCCATCATATCTGCGACATAGTTTCTTTGAATGAGGTACAACTGATAAGTCATTAGTGTGACAGGCGATGAAATTGCTTTCTTTCTGTCTTGAATGAATTGACAATGAGATACACAACGATAACCAATCGATTTTGCTTCTTCATCATTACACAATTTCGACATTGGAATCATGTTGACTGAGCACATACCAGTATTCACTGAAGAACCAGTACATGCACAAGTATAGTTATCTTTGCCTTTTAAATGTCCCCAGTTCAAATTGTAACGTTGAAAATCAGCTACATACTGTTCATACAGAGACAAATCACTTACGAGAATATAACTCTTTTTATCGTAGTATTTGTTCAACACACCAGCACATATCATCGCAGTAATTGACTTTCCACTACCAGTCGGAGCGTTCATTACTTGTGTTTTGCAATTATTCAAAACGTTTGTTATGATTAAAATGCAAGATTCAAGTTGATGTTGTCTAAACTGAAAATCTGCTCCAAGGTTTTCAGCAGCCCATTCATTGCATTGTTGTTCAATTTCATCTATTTGCATATTGAAAGTATAATAAAAACGCACAAAATTTAAATGTGCGTTTTAATTTAGATGAAATGAAGATGTTGCTTAGTCTTTCTTTAGACTATTTCTGAAAATAATGATTGCTGCACAAAGGTCTATAGCAGATCTATCACGAGAATTGTAATTGACAATTGTCTTATACGCCTTTGGTGAACAGTTTGCAGTATTAGTTGTGTCAAAGTTACTTGCTTCTACGATTGACATAACTTGCTGACAAGCACCACGAGCTTGTTTTTCCCAGTTTTTCACTTGATCGAAATAGTCGTTCATCTTCTTTCTGTTATCACAGTTGTTCGTAAATGAATTGTAGATAGCAGTAATAATAGAGTTAGCAACCATCACTTCTGGTGAAATGTCGTTATAAATCTTTGAACCAACTGTCGATGCAGCGCCATTAGCATCATCGGTAGAAATTAAGCTACTGTCTGCAATTGGCTCTAACGTAGTTGGATCGCCATCCATTGTGTCAGGAGCAACTTTTGTTGGTGCAGAAACAGGTGCAGGAGTTGGTTTTGCAGCAGCTGCTTGCTTTGCAGCTTCAGCATCTTTCTTCTTTTTATCCGCAGCTAATTTCAACAACGAAGACAAGTCTTCATGTAGCTGAAGACTGTCATTCAAAATTTGTCCAAATACTGTATTATCCATGTAGTGTGTCCTTCCAATCAATGTTATTTATTTGTTCGAACAACTTAGACAAAGTCGAAATGTCTACATTTTCAAGTTTCGCAGAAGTTTTCTGCTTACCATCAACGTATGCACCTTTCTTAACAGCATCTTGACGTTGTTGTCTATTCATTTTTCTCCATTCGTCAGTCGTATACGTATCTGCAAGTTTGTTATCAGCATCTTTCTGACTTAACTGATAAGTGTCTTGTGTCTTATAGTCTGGTGTTTCTGCATCTTGAACTCTTGCATGAGGTTCTTTTACACCTTGTATCTGAGATGGATCAGCTTCAGACTTATCAATTTGTTTTGCAACTGCTTTAGCTGTCTTATTGTCAGTAGTTGCAGGTTGTTCAGTCTGTGGTGCTTCTGTCTGAGTTTCTGCTGGTTTTTCTTCAGCAGGTGTTTCAGTTGCAGGAGCTTCAGTTGGAGTTTCATTTGTTTCAATTGCTTTTTCTGTCTGTTTGTATGCAGAGTAGCAGAAAATGTCATGATTTTCTTGTTTTGAAAAATCACTTGCATAAGTCTTAGCACTATCGAAGTTTCTTACACAAACACCCTTAATCATGCACACACCAGTTGTCGGATCGTCAGTGATTCCGCCATTGTTAATTTTTTCTGCAAGTGAATAGTCAATGATAGTTTTGCAAGGAGCAAACTTTGTTTGACCAATTTCTTGTTCGAATGTTGTCAATGACTGTGCTACTGCTGCAATTGAACGAGCATTTGCAATGTCAGACTTTTTCAATGCTGTTGCTAGCGTAGCAATAGCTTCAAAACTTGCTTCTGCAGAAGGTGTCAAACTATGCTTTTTCAAAATGTGTGCACCATCAACAATGTATGCTGTATTCAAGCTACGATCATACATGTAAGTCAAACCAGTCTTAGCCATCAAAGCGTCTTTATCAGCTGTTCCAGTGTGAGTAATACCGTGAAGAACTTTACCGATGCCTGTACCAGCACCCTTACCTAACCACTTAATTCCAGACTTTGCTTTGTCACCTACTTTGTCAGTAACACCATCCATTGCAGTAACAATTCTGTTACCGATATCTTCGTTAAGAACATAACCAGCAACAAACACACTTTCAAGTGGATTTACATTTGACGCTTTCAGATTAGCACTGTCTTGTTTCTTTGGATTTTCTCCAAGTTCTTTTGCATCATTGTTAAATGTCTTTCTTGCATCATCACGACCCATAGCATTAACAAAATCGCAAAAATCTGTAACCGGCTTTGCAATTTTAATCAAGCGATCAGCTAAAATACCGAAACCGGTTTTTGAATTGTCAGACTTTGCAGCTTTAATTTCTAGTCCATGATACTGATACTTGCCATTAGCAAGTTTCTTTGGATATTGAGCCGTGGTGTTACCGTTATTGCCATTCATGTTATCACGTGCATCACGTTTTGAACGATCATCACTGATTTCTTGTTGTGTCTTTTCACTGTCTTGTGTAGATGCTAATGAATCTCTTCTGTTCTGCTGATCACGTGTTAAAACGTTATCATACTGTGCTTCAAACAACTTGTTGAACTCTAACCAGTCTGTCAAAGTCATTTCAGTCGTTGTCTGCTTCTTAGCAGCTGCTTTAACGTATTCTGGAAGTTCGATCTTTGTATATTCTACACACAACGGCATATCAGCATGATTTGAATGCACAGCTAACAAGTTCCATTGTCTTGCAATGTACTTATTAAGTGTGTCAAATACGTCTTCACAAATTGCTACTGTCTGTTCACCGACTTGCAGTGTACTTCCGTTTTCTGCATCACGAGCATCATCTGTGTACTCTTTTGCTTTCTGTTCATACGCAGCATAGTCGTCATCAAACTGCTTTAACTGTTCACCAATCTGTGAAAGAATCTGTTGTGCTTCAGTAAATGTTGAACTGTCTAAGTCTTGTAATTCTTCGTATTTTTGACGAATGTTAGCTTTATTCAATTGCTTTTCTAATGCAGCATGATAACGTTCATAGCGATCTCTATCACGCTTGATATTTTCGTCAGATAATGCTTTCTTCGAATATACTTGATTTATTGTTGTGATGTACTTTAACAATTGCTTGTATGGTTCGACATACTTGCTATCATCTTCTTCATTGTCAGATTCGCTATCAAAATCAGAAAACATTTCGTCTCTTTCTAGCAAAAGAAGATCGTTATCGACTTCAACACTTTCGTTAGTAACTACAGTTGTGTCATCTGTCAATTTCTTTAACTTGTCTTCTGCTTCTTTGATTTTCTTGATAACGTCTTCGTATGTAATTTCAGTAGAACGTCCAGTAGCAGTAAATCCTTCAGCAACACCTTGTGCGAAAGAACTTAAACCAGCAAACAATGTGCCAGTTAATTTCTTACGCATTTTTCTCAATGTTGGATTTGTAAGAATATTGAGTGTTAACATTCCAAGTTTTGGAATAGCCCATAGAGATGCCCATGACTTCTTACCAAGACTTTCATTCAACCACTTCATTGGAACAGTGTGCATGAATTTATTACCGTGACCAGCCAATCTACCACGACGGAACTGACGTTCACCAGTAACTTTGTTTTCGAACCATGTCTTTTCTACAGCTTCTTGTTCTTTCTTAAGAGCTGTAGTCATACCATCAACGAACAAGTTTGAATACTTCAAGTATTGTGCATCAAACTGCGTCTTAAACTTTCTAGAAAATGCTATAGCTTTTGGCAGTGATTTCAAATCATTTTCTGTAAATCCACTGTCTGCTCTCTGCTGGTCATTTAGAACTTTATACCACACACAAAGTGCAGAGTCAAGAATCATCTTGTCATTTAAAGAGCTAAGTAAACCGAGTTCGACAGTATAGTTAGAGTTTCTATCGAAACTTAATTGCAATGTCTGTAAGAACTTTTCTTGTTCTTTTGGAGGAAGTGAACCAATGTTGATGTTCTTAACTTTGTCTGTAGCTAAGCGCTTACCTTGTTCAGTAAATGCTCTGTTTGCTTCAGCAAAGAAAGATGTACTTACATAGATGAGTGCTTCACCAATTGCTTCGTACATTGTATCGAAAGTTGGTTCATTCTTGAACTCTTTACCACCAAACTTAGAACGGCGTTCAACTGCTTTTGCTAAATTCTTGTGTTGCGCAATGGCTTGAAACTTTGATGGTAAAACATTACCAACAAACTCAGAAACAGACTTCATTTGTTTTGAATTCTTGACAGGAATAGCGACTTTTTCAATGTTGTTTACACTGACGTTAGCTTTCTTCATTGGGCCAACATCAAGTGCTTTCTTAGTTTCAGCAAGTTCACCACTAAGAACAGAAACAGTAGTCGACACGTTGATTAACCACATCAACTTAGAAATGTGATCTTCTTGAGGTCTATCGCCAATTACATTAATACCAGCAGTAGAATCACCAGCCATAAATGCTGTGAAGTTGTTAAGTACTTCGACTGCTGATTTTTCTTTTGATGCACTAAGAACACTTAGCAAATTATTAACAATCTTTGTTAATTCAGTAAGTGTATCTGAAGTATCTAAGTTCGCGTCTTTATCTCCAATAAGTGTGTAATCTCGATTGAACCACTTGAAGAAAAGATCGTCGATTCGCTTTGCTAATTTACTATTAGCGTCTATTCTGTAATATTCTACTTGCTGTTCTGTTGTTTCTGCCATATTAAACGCCTATTAAAGTATAATTTATTTATGATCGCTTGCAACCATTTTAATCGCAAGCGATCTTGCTAAGCGTTAAAATAGTGTATTCAAGTTGTTAAAAACTTGTTTAATCGGCAATACTTCGATTGCTCCATCTGGATGCTGGATTTCAATCGGTTCGTCACCGTGAAGGCACGCATATTCCTGGTTGAAATAAATGACGCCGTTGTCCTTAATCATTCTTTCACGCCATTCATCATCACGTCCTTCAATTTCATTCCACTGAACTTTGCAAGGAATGAAAGAGTTTTGTCCGTTAACAGCTTTCACCCAAATATCATAGAAGTGATTCATGCCCTTTGGCGTACTAATCAGAATCAACTTAGAATCTGTACGAGATGCCTGGGTTGGGAAAACTGACATCATAAAGTCTTCAGCGATATTAGGGTCTAGGTGAGCAAATTCGTCCACGAGCATGTAGTCAACCGTTTTACCACGAATAGAAGACGATGAAGATGCAGCTGCAAAGATCTTAGTACCGTTGTCCATACCGATACAGCCTTTAGACCATCCGCCAACGTCTTTGTTAATTCCTTGCTGCAACCAAAGTGGAAGTTTGACGTAGGCATCCTTAATACGCGCCATAATTTCCAAAGCTTGTTGTTCCTTATTAGCAAGAACTGCAATAGTCTTATCTTGTTTGAATAGTGCAAGCCATGTCAAGTAAAGTGTTGCAATCGTGGTTTTACCAGACTGACGACCCTGCATAATAATTCTGTTATTTTTCTTTGGAACGTTCGCAATTAGTGTTGCAACGATTTTTTCCTGATAGGGTCTTAGAACAATTGGTCTAGAACCACCATCTGCGTTAATGTAAAAATAATGTGCAAAATGAAAGATGTCCTGAGAACATTTTAGCCATTCTTGCATTTGTTCTTCAGTCATTTCAACTACTTCGCCTGTACCGCGAAGATTAGGATTGCCATGAAACATATAATAACCTCATATCAATTTATATTCTATTTATAAATACAATATGAAAAGTTATAAAGAACTACTGACAGAAATGTTAAAGCCTTTAAATGGCAAACTAATGTTGAGAAAATTGCAAACAAAATTCGATGATGTGTTTTTGCAATCTGATAATTACAACGATTCAACTAATACTATCGTAATTCGCTGTGTAGACGATGATGACGCCAGAGAATATTTCTTTGGTGACGATGAACACATGAACAAATATCACATTAAGGAGTTAGATTCATATCTGAAGCCATTTAACTGGTACGTCAATCAGATACGTGATACACTCAAAAGTATTGTAATTCAACAGCGCGATATTAAAGATATAACGAGCATGACTACGTACGATCCAGGAGAATTTTTGAATTCTACTGAAGATGTGTTGGTTCCTAGCACAGCAAACATTAAACAGTACGGCTTCATTCACGTGACAAACATTACGCCAGAACAAATGGCACAAACAGGCATTAGAGCAAAGAATAGTGATACGTTCGACAAACACGATGAAAAACGCATTTACTTATTCTCATTAGCACCACAGTTCATTACAAGCAGACCAAACTTACAAGCAACATTGTCAACATACCACGAAGATCGTACAGGTTTAAAAGAATTAGCAAAAGTTTTGACAGATGAAACTGCTCCACTTGCAACTGAAATCTGTCAGTTTGCCAAAATACGCGGTGTACAGTATGTGTACTTTGTCAAGAAACTTCAAACTCCAGCAAAATTGTATAAAGACAATGCATGGACAGATACTTACACACTTGACGCAATATACACAAAAGATTACAGCATTTTACCTGAAGATGTCGTATTTCTTGGTACCGTTGATGATTTGCGTTTCTACAGTGAAAAAGAAATTGGTGATTCACTGCTAGATGACAGTAGACGTTCAACTGTTGTTGGTGATATTGATGTGTCAGAACCGATAAATCCTGAAGATATCAAACGCGTACAAGACATGTATGAAAGCGATATTCACACAAGACGTGTAATTCGCTTAGCAGTGTATTTGCTAAAAACACAATACGGTATCGAATTGACTCCTGAAGACGTCATAAAA
>Ga0247611_10005824_pt1 | contig 16038 bp, 21 predicted proteins | sample 177DNAGHGhighgp2_FD_192422 | JGI IMG/M metagenome (GOLD analysis project Ga0247611, IMG submission 192422) | Sheep rumen microbial communities from Palmerston North, Manawatu-Wanganui, New Zealand - 1770 DNA GHGhigh gp2 | ecosystem: Host-associated > Mammals > Digestive system > Stomach > Rumen... | reverse complement strand
ACTAGAGGCATAAGTATCAAAGTTGTCGCCGCCAATCATCACGTTAATTGTGACCCATGGGTTAAAATTCCATTTTTCAAACGTCTTACCCGTTTTAGATTCATAAAGTTTTTTCCCCTCATTCTTGCCGACATAATTTGCGGGCAATTTATCGAATTTGCACAAGTACGCCGCCACAGAATCCTTTGTCGTATAGAGGCCGGATTCCTCCACCGCATCATAAATGCTCCCGGCCTTTGCACCAGAGGACTCAACGCTGGACAAGGACTCCAGTTCGTCATCGCCGTCGACAGATTCCCCCGTCGCCGTACAGGCCACAAAGAAAGCCGAGACAAAAACGGCAAGGAGTATCTTTATAGAAACTTCCTTCATGCTAGAAACGCACCTTTAAAAACTGTTCCGCAGGCATCGGACAGAATACCCGTTGACCTTGTACCCGTATTCCAGAAACGCAACGGTGTCGAAATGGCACAGATCCATGTAGTTCGCATTGATGCCTCCTATGCGATCGGTAGAACACCAGAAATACGCATATCGGCCATCCTCAAGAAATCCCTCATAAAAATGTCTGTAACCACCAGGCAACGCAGAAAAAGAAACAGAATCCGGTCCGTTGCCATTATTAAGCCAACCAGACTGGGACTTGAGCACCCTGCCAGCATAGATTTGTCCTCCCAACACCTTGAACAGGACTCTCCAATCTGTAGAATCAGGCAAGTGCCAGCCATCGGGACAGATCCCCTGAACCGGCGATTTCAGAGAACATTTCATATCATCCCCACAACCAGTCTTCACGGAATCCATTGCCGCAGCCCAGGTGTACAGGCGTCCCGTCACCTCGCAGTTGGCGGCAACATCCTTGAAGCACCAGCTCCTGCCCTTGAGGCTAGGAGTCGCGACACTGTCGGCATAGTTCAGGTTCTCCGCCATCCAGGTCTGTTCGCCTATGGTTACGGTCATATATGTCTTGTTGTCGCGAGTGTCAATCATTGTACCGTAGTCATAGTCAGGATTCATGCGGGCTTTCTTCGGCACGTTCCAGCTCCAGCCATCGGAAATTTCGTCATCTTCTACCGGGAGCGATGTCGTACAAGCAACGAAGAAAAGAGCGGTGAGACCTGCGAGTAAAAGCTTGAAAAAGGGTTTGTTCATGCAAGAAATATATATTCTTTTCCACGCTTTTGCTATTTTTGCGGCATAAATAACCTCGGGACTAGATCCTTCGACTCCGAGCCTTCGGCTCTCCGCTCAGGATGACACATCCCGAAACCAGCAATTCTAATAACTAGTAACTAATAACTAAGAACTAAAATCATGGACATTAACGAACTCGCACAAAAGCACATCTTGAACCAGCCGCTCTACGTGACCGGCAAGCCCATCGCCTACACCGCCCGCGAATTCGGCCTCGACCCGAAAGACATCGACAAGCTCGCGAGCAACGAAAACCCGTTTGGCCCAAGCCCGAAGGGCATGGAAGAGGCCCGCAAGGCGTTGGAAGAAGTGAACCTCTACCCGGATGGCGGCAGCTACGACCTCATCGGAAAGATTGCAGAGTTCCGCGGCGTGAAGCGCGAACAGATTGCCGTCGGTAACGGCAGCAACGAGCTCCTGGACATGATTGCCCAGGTGTTCCTCGGCCCCGGCGTGGAAGCCGTGATGGGCAAGCACAGCTTCGCTGTTTACAAACTCGCCACCATGGCCATGAACGCCAAGCTGGTCGAAGTCGATATGCCCGCCCCGGCCTACAATTACGACCTCAAGGCCATGCGCGCCGCCGTGAACGAGAAGACCCGCATCGTGTTCCTCGCGAACCCGAACAACCCGACCGGTTCTGACCTCACCGCCAAGGAAATCCTCGACTTCGCTGACAGCCTCCCGGAAACCTGCGTGCTCGTGATGGACGAAGCCTACACCGAATTCATCGAAGACACGCCGGAACTCGTCCCGGATTTCAACAGCCGCATTGCCGAAGGCAGAAACATCATCTGCTGCCGTACATTCAGCAAGATTTACGGCCTCGCGGGCCTGCGCGTGGGCTACTGCATCACCCGCCCCGAAATCGTGAACCTCATCAACCGCGTGCGTGAACCGTTCAACGTGAACAGCATCGCCCAAGCCGCCGCCATCGGCGCCATCGACGACCAGGAATACGTGAACAAAGTCCGTGAGCTCAACAAGAAGGGGCTCGAACAGCTCAAGGCTGGCTTCAAGGAACTGGGCCTCCCTTACGTCGATAGCCACGCGAACTTCATCGCCGTCAGCGGATTCAAGGACCCGATTGACGCGTTCAAGTTCCTACAGGCAAAGGGCACCATCATCCGTCCGCAGCCTGCGATGGGTGACGTGCTCCGCATTACCGTGGGTACCGAAGCGCAGAACGCAAAATGCCTCAAAAACATCAAGGCATACCTCGGCAAGTAACTCGCTTAACAACTCAAGCGGGAACGTCATGTTGAGTGAAGCGAAACATCCAAGCCGTTTCAACTGGATCCTTCGCGGATTCCCGCTCAGGATGACGTTTCTATGAGTGCATTCCATGGCGTAAAACAGAAACCCCACGGGGTTGCACGCGTGATTTCCAAGCGCGGATTTTGCAGCCGTAGCGCAGCAGAAAACCTGGTCCGCGAGGGCCGGGTTTCTTTGCGTGGTAAAATCGTGCGCGACCCCGAAACGCCCGCCTTCGAAAAAGACGAAATTCTTGTGGACGGCAAACCCGTCGAGGCTGCCCAAAAATTCTATTTCGCGATGAACAAGCCCCGCGGCATTGTCACCACCGCAAACGACGAAAAAGGCCGCAAGACCGTGATGGACCTTTTTCGCGAACAGTACGCCAAGAAGTTTCCCGGCAGACCCGTACCGCACATTTCGCCTGTGGGTCGCCTCGACGCCGCCAGCGAAGGCTTGCTCCTGTTTACGAACGACACGCAATGGGCAGACGCGCTTTTACAGACGAGAGACGAAAGACGAAAGACGAGAGATAGGCATCTCAAAATCTACCGTGTGCAGGTCAAAGGCCACCCCACTGCCGACGACCTCGCGAAAATGGAAAAAGGCTTCAACGTACCACCCCGCGTCTTCGGCGAAAGCGAAGAATTCATGCACGCCGAACGCGCAGTTTTCCTCCGCGAAAATGATAAAACGAGTTGGCTCGAAATCACGCTTTCCGAAGGCAAGAACCGCGAAATCCGCCGCATGCTCGCCCACTTGGGTTACGAAGTCATGCGCCTCGTGCGCATCCAGTTCGATAAATTTGCGCTCGGCGATTTAAAGCCTAGCGAAATTCGAGAAATCAAACCCAACTAAGATAACTCTACTTCCGTAACACCCCGTACAAAGCAGAATTTTGGGGTCAATAAAAATTCGAGTTTTGGCGAAAAAAAGTAAACAGCTTCCTAATTTACCATTTTTCCGCAGCATTTCTTGTACTTGAGGCCACTACCGCAAGGGCAAGGATCATTGCGCCCCACTTTCGGCATCGATCGATCAACAGAAGGATTTTGTTTCAAATCTCGCATTCCAAAGTCACTTTTTTGAGATGGAGACAATTCATTCGAAGTGTTTCCGTAAGTAACCCAAAGCCTAGCCTTATTGTTGAGTTCCATAATAGCACTGATAATAGGCGTAATCTTGTCCATATCAATGCGGGTAAAACCGATTTGCAGACGATACCTTTCAATAATTGCAGTAGGATGTTCCAGCCCTATGCGCAAATCATCCAGGAGGCACAACGCATCAAATTCTGCTGCGGCTGGATTATCCGAATGCTTTTTAAAGTGTTCGCGGATGGTTTTGAATTCCGCAAGATTTTCATTGATATCATCCGTATAGTCAAGCCACTCGTTAAATTCTTCGTTGGTCGGTCTATATGGACGATGGTGTTTACGACTTTCAATAATGTTATCCATCACAACGGGGGTTTCGACACTCCAGTTGCAAAGGCATACTCCATAGTTCGTAAAATAGCGGGTAAACAAGCTGCACTCGTTGATTGCCGCAATTCCTTGACTCTTTGTCAGAGGGTTATCGCTATGATTCACATTCCATTTGCTGATAACCGTTTCGGGATCGCAAATGCCATAAAGATTGGCATAGACCTTGCAATAATCATGGAATCCGGCCATGTGTCTTTTTGTATTACGGACGATTTCAGAAAATTCCTCAGGAACAACCAACGCCAAGTTGTCTTCATTTGTTCCAAAAAGGAACATAAACCCAATGGACAAATTCTGTTCCACGAACTTGAACACGCGTTCGTCCATGTTCGAAAAATTGAATTTTGTTGGATAACCTTCCGGGAACATTTCCTTGAAGGAAGACTTATCCGCGTATTCACCAAACAAAAAATCCAAGAACAGTGAATATTCAAAATCACCGGAATACTTGACAAAGCTCTCAAATATTTGAGGGATTCGCTTTTCAAGAATTTCAATGTACTCGACCTTGCGCAATTCTTCTTCGCAAACCTTGTCTTTTTCTAATTCCGGCGTCGTGCAAAAATGAATATCCTGGATAGAATCCTTCTTACAAGCGTCCAAAAGCTTCGCAAGAGTCTTCGACGGAATCGGTTCTTTGTAGATACAGTTCGTTTCACGGAGTAAACGACTACGGTAGTATTTCGGCAGAGAATTGATGTTCATTTTTTAAAATCTCCTGAACCACTTGTTGAATATGGGGTCGCTGATATAGAGGCCCGTTTCACGCTGTTCCACTATATCGCGGTCAATCAAGGCCTTCTTTATTCGGGGAATATTCGATTTGGTCCCGAGGCGATAGGTTTCCAGCACCTTCTGCGACAGGAAACCATTATGAATTCCCGCGGCAATCGCCCGGAGCATGTTCATCTGGTAACTGGAAAGCCCCTCTGTCTGCTGCATAAAGAGTGCCGCGTTCTGGGCGATAAGTTCATTCATGGCGGTGTCAATTATTTCAGAAGTAACTTCGCGTTCCGTGTGCAACATTACCAGCCAGGCAAGCTGTTGTACGTAAGAAGAATAATTTTCCACTTCGCCACAAATTCTTGAAGCCTGTTCCTTGTCGATACGAAGTCCGTGCTTCCTAAACTTATCGCAGATAAAGGGAACCCAATCTTCGGTAGAAATGACCCCCAGGTAAATCACGTCGCCAAACTGATAGAACGGCATGCTCTTGTTCTGGAAAATATTCGTAAGCAAGTGCTTTTTGCTACCAAATAGGCAGTACGATACATTCTGCTGCAACTGCCATGCTCCGCGAAGCCGTTTCTGGACAGAGAGCGAATCCGGAAACTCGCCCATCTGCTGAAACTCGTCGATGCAAACAACGATGCGCTTCTTTTGCTTTTTTGCGATACTTTCGGCTAATTCCAAAATTTGCTCGGGAGCGTATTCCTTCGGAGTGATACCCAGCGAGAGCGAAAATTCAGACGTCGAATCCGGCCCCATACTGATTTTAGGCGAAACCCGGCTCAAAAAATTCTTCGCATTTTGCAGGATAGAATCAATCTTTGACGAAGTCTGCTGCAAGACTGCGGTCGCAAGTTTATTGTAGAAATCGTATTCGCTGCGACAGTCAAAAATGTCCAAATAGACGACTGAGGCCTTTTTCGGATTCACCAAGCGGCCGACATGGCGAACCAGAGATGTCTTGCCGATACGACGATTAGAGATAAGCAAGGTGTTTACCCCGTGCTCAAAATTCGCCTTGAGCCTTTTGGTCTCAGCTTCGCGATCCGTAAAGTTTTCGCCCTCAACCGCATAACCATATATAAAAGCGTCGTTCATAGGAGCCTCCGCCTATAATATACATTATTTTTCATCGGTACACAAGGTCGTGCACCCAAAAGTACACAAAGTTGTGGCCCACAAGGTTGTGTACCAGGCGCTTGACTTAAATATACGTTTGAAGGCTTCCGTTTTTCCGTCGCAAATTGTAAAAGATGTCTTTAACGCTTTGGACGTAGCCTTTTACATTTCCCGTGCAAAAAACAATACTATGACAGGGTACGTCCAAACTACAAGGAAGAGCCGATTATGGAATACACATTTGAGGAAAAACGCTTTTTTCCCGAAAAAAAAGAATTTTTTTGCACTTTCGTGCGCTTTTTAGCCTTTTTTATGTTATTTTTAACACGAAATAGAGAGTTTAGCTATTGTTCTCTGGCCGAAATCTGCAAATTTCACAAGAACGGGGACAAGGCGAACGCTCACGCAGGTATGCCGTTTTGCGGTGTATCTCGGTTTGTCGTGACCGGCTTTTCAACCGGTCTTTGGTCGTATGACCAAGGGCAACAGCCCGTTTGGGGCGTGGGTCGTTTGTGTTTATCGTTCTTGGGCAATGCAGAGCCTCGGCTAGAAAAACGCAACGATCTGCGCCTTTTTTGTATCCTCACAAAATTTGGCACGGTTCCTTGCTGAGCAGGGGCGGACTCCGATTTTAAGAGAAGGAACTTGTATGGAAAGCGAAAAACTTTCAAATTTCAACAACGATAATAAAGATAATTGGTTAGAAGAGTTAAAAAATCGCATTATTGCTCATCGAGGAATGATTGAAGAGGCTGAAAGAAATCATACTGCGAATGAGTACACTCTTAAGGCATGGAAAGAGGAATTAAAGTCTCTTGAATCAGAGTGGGATTCGTTGACGAATTCCTCCGAAAATGAAATCACCCTTAATTTTGATTAACGAAACCATTTGCAAACGCAAAACGCGCCGTGTTGAAAACCGCGCGGCATGGCGCGCAACAGCCCAGCGGGATAACATACTCTCATGAGGTATATTATGAAACAACAAAAGAAGATGACTTACAAGAAGCCGCGTCTGATTGCAAAGAACAATCCGACCGGTAGCTTCGCTGCCGGTTGCCCGACTAACGAGCGTCTCGCAGATTGGCGTTGCGAATCTTGCGAGCGTTCTTCGTAAAAAACAAATCAATCTCCAACGTGAGGGAGCAACACCCCTCGCGTTAAAACTTTTAAATCATATGAAAAAGAAGTGTGTATGACAGCAAAAGAACAAGAAATCGAAAGTTTCCTAGATTCACTAAAAAAATTTTTAGAAGACACTAATAAAATAAAAAAAGGAGACCATAGCGAGACTACAATACGTGATGCAAGAATATATGCAAATCTATTGCAGAGTTACTCGCATTGCATTGACGAAATAAGAAAAATGATGATTGAATTAAACGAGGCTAAAGAAAAAATTAGAGATCTTGAAATAAGAAAAGGCGGATGGAAGAACCTTATTCCTTCTTGTTTTGGAGATCAAAGCGGAACTTTTAATGGAAATACTTTAAACATTGACATTGCAAATAAAATTCGTAAAATTGTTAGAGAGGAGAAAATCGACATAGAAATTGTTTTACATGAATTTAAACAAAGCCTATCCAAGACATTCCCGCACAAAGCTATACAAAATGAACAAGAAATGAAAAAAGTTGAAAAGTTCTTCAAAGGATAGCGGTCATTATGAATTTGGAGAAAAAGGCGGGAATGTATTTTTACGACGCTTTAAATTCTCTTGATTTTAGAAATGAATTGACAAAAATGTTCAATTTTCCATCATCAACTAAAATCAAAGAAGATGAAGATATAGATGAATTCATCAAAACTTTAGAAAAAAATGTCGAGGAAAAAAACTTTTCTCTAGTAAGATTAAAGCACGAAAAAAAACTAGCAGAAACCTTATTGAAGCGAGGTGATGCTCGACATGAAAAATTACAATCAAAAGCAACAACGCTGCTTGGATTTTCTGCTGCAATTTTCACATTCCTTTTAGGAACTTTTGCTCCATTTCATGACAGAATCGGCATCGCAAAAATGTCATTCTTAATCGAATTAGCCTCAATTATTCTTATAGGCATAGTAATTGTCTCATTAATAAAAATATCCAAGCCAAAGCCAATGCTAGAATTTAAAAATCTATTTGTAGAAAAAGATCAAGATGAAAAAAAAGATATTGGTGAAATAAAAGAAGAAACTTCTTTGTATCACAAGGAAATCGCAAATTACTGGACCGCTATCGGAATTCGAGATTATTCAAACAATCTAGTAGGAAAGTCAATAATGAAATTGACGTCAGTAATTGGTTATGCTCTGTTACTCTTGTTTGCAGATTTGATTTTAAAGAACATTGATTTTGTTCAAAAAATTTTCGTATGTCTTTATTGCAATTTGTGCTAATAGCACATAGAGGAAAAATCTTATGTTTTACCGTCAATCTCGTGATACATTCATTCGTTCCATCGGAGATTATGGCTACATCTATAGCCAGCTTACCAAACACGACCGCACATACACTCAGGAAGGTCGGGTCTTTTTGGAAGTTCTCTCCCGTGAACCCCAAAGTATCGAGACTTTGGCAACCAAGGCGTGCGAATATTTTGATAACGTAACGGCAGCGGACATCCAAGAAGATTTGAAGGAATTCCTAGATTCCCTTGTTGCGGACCGTTATCTGGTTTCTGGAGCAACAGCCGAAGAGTGCTCCTCTAAGGACACATACTTTAGTTATGCGGAAAATCCGAAAACATTATTCACTTACAACGCCCAGCAAAATCTCGACGACGACAAACTCTATGCCGATACACAAGAGGTACTAGGCGATTATTACCGGAAACATCCGCAAATCCACAGTTGCCAAATTGAGACCACCAACCGCTGCAACGAACGGTGTATTCACTGCTACATTCCACATGAATTAAAGAATGTGGTGTTGCCTTACGAAGTGATTGAAAGCGTCTTGCAACAATTGCACGATTTAGGCGTGATGGGATTGACTCTTTCTGGTGGAGAATTTTTCACGCACCCTGATGCGGAAAAAATTTTGCACAAGGCACGAGAACTAGATTTTAGTTTCACGATTCTTTCGAACATAACCTTAATCACTCCAAAAATGATTGATGTGCTAAAAGAAGTCAATCCTGGTCTTGTCCAAACCTCGCTTTACAGTGTCATACCAGAAGAACACGATCATATCACTCAACTTAAGGGAAGTTGCGAAAAAACAAAAGACGCCATTGACGCTTTAGTTGCTGCAAATATTCCTGTACAAATCAGTTGCCCCGTGATGAAAACCAACTATCACACTTATAAGGATGTGCTGAAATACGCATACGAGCGTAATTGCAAAGCTCAGACCGATTACGTGATGATGGCCCGTTATGATTTTACAACGGATAATCTGACAGAACGCTTGACAATGGAGCAAACAGAAGAGTTGCTCAAGGACATCATCCAGTTTGACAAGGATTATCTTGATTTTACCGATACTCCGGTTTCACCAGTTTCTCGCGAAGAATGGGGAAAACGACCATTCTGCGGTGTGGGCATGGACAACCTCTGTATTGCAAGCGATGGCATCGTTTACCCGTGTAGTGGTTGGCAGGGCATGGCTTGTGGAAATGTCCGTGAGCAACCCATTAAGGACATCTGGGAAAAATCTCCACAGTTGAACAAACTCCGTAACCTTACCAAATCAGCAATTCCGCAATGCTACGATTGCGAAGACAAACAGTTCTGCGCACCATGTCTTGTCCGTAACTTCAACGAAAGTGGTGGAGACTACTTGAAAGTGGCTCCGCATTTCTGCAAGACGGCCCATCTGAACCATAAACTTGTAGAAGCAGCTAAAGCCAAAATAAGGGCGAAATAGAATGCCTAAACTGAAAAATCTCGACTTGGAAATCTCCAACCCATGCAATGAACATTGTATTCATTGCTATAGAACTTGTGAACATACCAAGCGGGGATTTCTTTCTATTGAAGAAGTTGAAAAAATATTTGATGCTATAAGATTTATTCGTGATGAGAAAATCAATGTTCTTTTGACTGGTGGCGAGGCTTTATTAAACAGGGACTGGCGAAAAATATTGGTATGTTCAATAGAAGAAAATGCCAGAGTGTCTCTGTTTACGAATGGAACGTTGATGACGGAAGATGATATTCAATTCCTTTCAAGACTTAATGGAAATCCTAATTTTAAAGAAGTTCAAATATCTTTGTACTCTTTGAAATTCAAGATTCATGATGCCATAACAGGGGTAAAAGGTTCATGCAAAAAGTCACTCAAAGCTATAGACTCACTCAAGTCTGCCGGAGTAAAGGTTTTTGTTTCTTGCCCTGTAATGAAAGAAAATTTGGGTTCAATCGCCGATTTGATGCGATACATGGATAGAAATGACATAGGTAGTTGTGCAAATCCTTATATTTTCTCCAACTCTGATTATGAAGGTAGAAATACTGAACACAGACTTTCTGTTGAAGATTTAGAAACGTTCTATGCAGAAACCTCTAATAATAATTTTCAGTTGGGATATGTTTGGGGATACAATCAAAAAAAAGAAAACATCTATAACCAGCTTTTCTATGGAAGTGCTGCAAACGGCATCCTCGTTTCTGGTGATGGCAACATCTACCCGATGATTGGTTGGTATGAGAAATTGGGGAATATTCACGAAGACTCAATAAAAGAAGTTTTCTTAAGTCATCCGTTATTGGAAAGATGCCGTCAGATAAAAATCGGAGATTTTGCAGAATGCCGCAAATGTAATGATATCGGTTACTGTTCTTTTTGCCCAACGACACATTTGACAGCAAATAATGGCAAATTAGGAAAATTAAATAGCGATTATTGCGGTTTTGTCCACTTGGTTAGACAAATGGCGGAGCGTCGAGATGCCGCCAAAACGAAATTGAAATAGGGATAATGCTTTTCGATTTTCATGTGCATATAGGACAATATTTTGACGACTATTACACGCCGCCTCGAATATTACGCACGCTGAGCTTGGCTGGCATTATGCATTTTGCCTATTCTAGCACCAGTACTGTCGTTACGGATGACCCTAATTTTCTGCTAGAAGAACGTATCGCTATGTATGAACTTTCAGAAGGGCGCGCCAAGCCTATTTTGTGGGTGACTCATGATATGCTGAAACGTTCGCGAGACTTGTCTTTATATATGAGTGAAAAGGGTGGCAAAATTTGTGGGTTGAAAATTCACGGTGATTCCGAGAAATGGATACCTACTGCGTCGGACAAATGCTTTAGACGAGTCTTTGAAATTGCGAGGGAATTGGGACTGTTTGTGAAAGTCCATACGGGCGAAAAGAACGAATGGTGTAATGCAGGAAATTTTGGACATATTTGTAAAATCTATAGAGATGTTCCTGTAATTCTTGCACATGGACGCCCGCTATCTCCAACAATTTATGTTTTGATGAAAAATCCGAATGCTTATGTGGATACATCCTTTATGCCGCATAATCAGCTGCGGAATCTTATTCATGTTGCAAGAGAACAGGGATTTATTGATCGAATTTTGTTCGGGACAGACACTCCCATCCCTGGGCGTCATCTGAAAAGTTCCCTTCCGCGGCACTTGCGGGCACGAATTGCAACGAGCAAGCAAATTGCGGGTAAGGATTGGAAGAAAATTTCGTGGGAAAATGCGAGTAGATTGCTTCGGGGCAATCGCCCCTCTCAATGACGGAATGAATTTTTACAAATCCGATGCCAAAAGCGATATACATTTTACGAAACGTCCAAAAGCCCAAATCACGCAAAGGAGGCCCGCATGACCCTAGAAGAACTTGAAGCGATTATCCTGCCATATACCACCAAGGAAGATGGTTTCGGCCAGTATGAATACTGGTTCAACATCGACGAGAAGCGGCATCCCGAAAAACATGGCGGGATGACCATCCCTGACATTGCCTACACTCCGGAATATGGAGAACTGGCCACTTCATTTGACGTTTCAGGAGAAATGTTCAATAGCCTTGAAAAATTGACAGTTGAGGAATTTCAAGAAGTATTTGAAAAAGAAAAACTTGCCCATCAGTGAGGTTCACCATGAAAAGAGTTCTTCTGCTAGCACTCGCACTTTCGACCCTAGCTTTTGCCGACAAGCCGACCGGCGTGTGGCGTTTCGCCCGCACAAATTCCATGTATTCTACTGCATGGAACCATCCGGGAACCATAATCGACCTTGGCGACAAGGAGGTATGCCATTATGTCGGACAGATTAACTTCCCGGTGAACAGCGACGGGCAATGTGACAACATCCTCATACTGCACCTTGCGAAGGCACAGGCGATGGAGGAGAACGGCAAGATTGTCGGGCTGTATTGCGCCTACGACTGGTCATACCCTGACATGGGCGGCAATTTTCTGACCAACGACGTGTACCGCGAGAATTGCCCGGACATTTTGGCAACCGTCAACGGCGGGTTCGACGTAATTGGCGAATACTGGTTCAAGCCGAAGGAGAACCAGACCATATATTACGAAGATGGAACCCCAATCAGACAGACCCTGTCGAATACCAGGGAGGTGCTGGACAGGTTTGACAAGAAATACGAGAACCAGATAAGGTATCGCGACACATACGACTGGATACAGCTGAAGCCCGGCTACGGATGGGACCAGTGGGAGCGACCGGGGAGCGTGTATGGGAAACGGATGGGCAAATAAAAAATTTATCATCGCCTTTGCGCTTGCCCTGCTTATTTGTGCCTGCGCTACGACATACGACAGAGAAAACAGCTTCGATACGCTCGTTTCTGCCAGATTCAACAGCGTTGCGAAAATCCATTGCCAGGACCGAACGGCACTTTCTGAGGAAACGCAAGTTGACTTTCGTGTAAAGGTCTTGCAAAAAAAGGACGATCCGCTGCGAGTCTGTTATCGGATTTCTGAGTTCGAAAGGTGTTTCGATACACGCCTAAATTACACCTATACGGAATGCCGCGAAACGACTCCGCCTTACAAACACTGCCACGATGACCGTTTCGATGGAAACGAGATCTGGAAAATTTATCACATCGGGGCGGGCGACACCCTGATGCTCGGGAAAGACATTTTCGTAGCCATCACGGGCGAAGGATGCTTTGCCGCTGCTAAGCAATAGGTTATGGAAACTCTCTTTTTAGCAATGATTGTCGGCATCGTGACCTTATGCCTACTTGTGCTCCTTGTGGTGGCCACTATAAAGGTATTTTTTGCCGTTTTGTCGCTTTTGCTTGTTATTGCGGGATTTATCGTTTTGGGGGTAGTTGTTATTTGACAAACCTGCCGTGTACAGGATGTCCCACGAACGGGGGGACCCGGGGAAACATCGTCTGATTCACACCAAAATTGCCGATTTTGGTTCAAAATCGCCATTTTCACATTCAAAAGGAGCTGTCCATGAAGCAAAACGCAGGCGTCGAGTCCACCCAGGAAAACATAAACAGCCTCATCGTCGCCATCCAAAATGCGGCGACCGGACTCGGTAGATCGAGAAACTTGCTGCGCCTCTGGAAAATCGTGGAAGTCACAATCATGGACCAGATGGCCGGGAAATCCTACCGCATCAACTCCGATTTTGACATGAGGGGATTCTCCCTCAAGGAACGCCGGAAAAACCTGGCTGGAGACGCCTATCTTCTCTTTTTTATGGCGACCATGGATTTTGACCGAACTCTCGGAGTGCCCTTCCTGGCATACATCGTCCAGAAACTCGGATGGAAACTCGCCGCCGACAAGCGTGACAACGCCAAACGTGACGATTGCATAAAAATCAGTTCCAAAATGCAGATAAATGCCTCCGAAGAATTTGCAGAAGAAGACGCTTTTGCCGCCCTGCTGGAAAGAACTCCAAATGAAGAAGATGTCGAGGGCGATTGCTTCAGGAGAGACGCCATTCTCAGAATTAAACGCATTGCCGCTAGCGATCCCAAAATTGCCGCCTACCTTGAGACCTGTCAAGAGGTGTGCTATCAGGGGTACAGGGGCTCCGATGCCGAAGTCGCAAGGTTCATGGGCTGTACTCGGGCAAGCACCGGCAACTACCGTAAGAAGCTCGTCCGCATGCTTGCCGAAAAAGGGATGGATTTCAATACCCTTGTTGCGACGGCCGCATAATTCAACCTGAAACAGCACATTTTTTTACAAATCGCGTCTTTGTAACGATGTAAAAAAACGCCGCCACAGGACGGCAACACAAAAAGCAAGGAGTCCAACATGGATAACAAAATCGAAGGAAAGAAGGAACTCGACCAGAACAGCAAACCCGCAACCAGCAACATCAGGCGCCATCCGATGAAGGGCGAACCCGGCTACGACGAGTTCATGCGGGAACTCTTTAGAAGTGCAGGGTCGAACATGCTGCGGAACGACGAAATATAAAAGCAGACTGCAATCACATTTTTTTACAAATCGTCACTTAGAAACGATATACGGATAGGCTTCCAACGCAACAAGGACTATTCCTATGGAAAACTGCTACAAACGCATGCCGAACGATGTAGAAATTCCCGCCGTCAGTGATGATCAGCAGGCGTTACATATGGAAGAACGAGCCATTGCCGACATCTACAAGGCCCGCAGGGAGCGACGCGAGCGCATCCTTCGCGAAAGCGTGTCCCTATTCATCCGGAACAAGGAGCGAATTCTTGCAGACGAAAAAACGGCCCGTTGCCACATAGACGGCATCCGGTTTGGACTGGCATATTCTGGCGAATGGAAAATGCCGATGGCTTTCTTGGGCGGCTTGCTCCGTTTGTGGGAAAATCCGTTGTTTCAAGCGGAATGCCCCAAATGCCATGAAACCGCCTATTGTACGGGCGGTGGCGGGAGTCCTCTTTCGGGAGTGAAGAACATTGCCATGACCTGCGGCTCGTGCGGTCATCAATTCATGGCTCACTCTACGAAGGCGGACTTGAAAGCGGTCTCCTTTGGGAATGCGTTGGTGGCCGCAATCCAGAACTCAAATGCAGGCCTGGGAGAGATGGAAGATGAATGCCTCCCCATCGAAGACGTGGTCCACATGTTGGAACTTGAAGAATACAATGCCAAACAAAAGGAGGCTTAAATGCTGAACCTGTTCAAGCACCAGTGGCTCCCGGATTACATCCGGGAATACATCGTCAAGAAGTTTCCTACAGAAAATTTCAAGGTGACATTTGAGATTAACGGGCGTGACGTGCCCATGGACCAGGTTGTCGGCAACGAACGTCACATCCGGCGAGGGACCGTCACCTATACCGATACCGAAGGGAATTCTACAACGTGCTGGTTATTCCTGCGCAGGGGCGAAATAACCTTCGACTCGGTATCCTTTGCAGTAGACAGTTTCGTGCTGGAAGGCATCGAACCCGGCATACGCAAGCTTCCGCGGGTAGGCAAAAAGGACGAGGTCAACAAGTACCGCAAGATGCTCAAGAAAAAACTTTCGGAAGCGATGGACTATTGTCCCGGATCCTTCTTGGACCAGCTTCACGAATACCCCATTACCGACATGCCCCGCTGGCGTCGCAAGCGCATCTTGAACCTGCTCGCCAACATGAGCGAGGACGGGGTTCCCGCCTTTGTCAGTTTTGACCTGGACAATGTGGCACTTAGCCAGTTGGAACAGTTTAACGAAGAACTGGAATTGGCCTTGATGGTAGAAAACAAGTACGAACCGGAACTGGACGAAGAAGGATAAATATGAAGCGGCCCGCAATTTGCAGGTCGCTTTTTGTTTTCTGAAGTGGCGAAATTTATGTTGCTTGACAATGCCACATTGTTTATGTAGATTGTTTTCGTAATTCGATAATCCCTGCGACAGTCGGCATAGACCATTCGGTCCGTACGTGCATCCGCGGTGGGGTCCATCAACCTTCTTGTTGATGCTGTTGGATAGCTGGCAGGAACACGACCTGCTCGAGTTCACCCTTCCGGGGGTGGCAAGTAACGCCGGGGAAAGCCCCCGCCAACAACATCGCAAGATCATCCCAAACATTCAAAAAGCAACAAAGACGTAATGCGTTCTGTAATCGCAGGCGCATTCCCGCTGACATGTTGAGGGCATACTTCAACAAGGAGTTTTTATGTTCGAAGAAATTTTCGGAAAATTTAACGGGAGTCCAAACCCCAGCAATAACAACGGCATAGGGGATTTCGCCAAGACCCTGGAAGAAAAGGACGCTGAAACCAGACGGCTCAAGGAAATGGTTTTGCGGTGCCCGAAATGCGGAACAAAACTTCGTTATCCAAGGGGGTAAAACATGGAAAAAGTCCATTCTGGGAAAGT
>Ga0247611_10005823_pt1 | contig 16050 bp, 25 predicted proteins | sample 177DNAGHGhighgp2_FD_192422 | JGI IMG/M metagenome (GOLD analysis project Ga0247611, IMG submission 192422) | Sheep rumen microbial communities from Palmerston North, Manawatu-Wanganui, New Zealand - 1770 DNA GHGhigh gp2 | ecosystem: Host-associated > Mammals > Digestive system > Stomach > Rumen... | reverse complement strand
TTAAATTATAGAACAAGATGAAAGGAGGTTTATATATGGATAAATTATTATCTTCTTCACATACTTTAGATTTATTATTAGATTTAATTAAGAAGACACTACATAGAAATTTAATATTAAAATTTAATTATGAAATTGATAGATATTTATTTTATGATCCAGTTAAAAATAGTTACTTGAATAGTTACTATATAGATTATAAAATATTAGATGATATGTATTATTTATATAAAAGTGAGGTGTGAGTGTGGTAAAATATAGATATCAAATCATAGAATATGATTATGTTAAAATGACTAATAAAGAAGTAGAAGTTTGTAAAACATTACATAAGACTAATAGTAAGTTATTTTATTATATATTAATTTTATGTTTTAAATTAAATCATATTAAATACGAGGTGGTGCGTTATGACTGGAAGAGTGTATCGAAAACAAAGAAGAAAAAGTAGTTATGTTAATAAAGGAACAGGTTTTGGAAATGCAAGAAAAAGAAAACCTCCTAAACAATTAACTGAAAAACAAAAATTATATAGACAAACGAAACAACAAGTAGATATTGTTAATAAAAGATTGAGAAATTTAGAAAAGGGTGGTTTTACTGGAACATGGGCTTCTGGTAAACTTATTAATAGATTAAATGTTAAAAAGTTAAAAGGAAAAAAATTATTAACAACAAAAGGTGTTACAAGAGTTAAAATTAGCAAAGATTTATCTACTACTAATTTAATAGCTATAAATCAAGCTACAAGACAATTTCTTGAATCAAAAACATCTACAACAAGAGGAATAAAAGAAACTCGTAAGAGTGTTATTAAATCACTTAAAAAGACATTTGGCGATATGAATAATGAAATAGATTATAAACAAGCTGAATTAATGTATAATTTATTTGATGAAACAGATTTTGAAGATGTAAGTAGATATTCCAATGCTAGTGTTGTATGGACAGTATTAACAGGTTATATTAAAAAAGAAATAAATGAGGAAACATTATTAGACCAATTACAAAGATATGGTAATGTTAATTATAATAATGATAAAGATTTAAGAAACAAAGTTAATGAAATGATTGATTATATAAAAACTAATAGATAGGAGGATTTATATGTGGAAATATGGTATAAATATGAAGGACATGAAAAAAAGACATTTGGAAAAAGGGAAAAAATTGATAATAATATTTATACATTCGACATTGAAACAACTTCTTTTATAAAATATAAAGGTAAAATATATCCTGCTATTTATTATGATGAATTAACAGAAGAGGAAAGAAAAGAAGTATCATATTATTCTACTATGTATATTTGGCAATTTGGTATTAATGATAAAGTATATTATGGTAGAACTTGGGAAGAATTAAGAAGTTTTTTATTAATATTAGATACATTTATACCTGAAAAGAAATATGTATTTATTCATAATTTAGCATTTGAATTTCAGTATTTAAAAGGAGAATATTCTTTTAAGAAAGTAATGGCAAGAAAATCAAGAAAAACCATGTATGCTATTATGAATGATTATAATATAATAGTTAAATGTAGTTATTTTATGAGTAATGCGTCATTAAAACAGCTTCCTAAAATATATAATTTACCAGTAGAGAAAATGGTGGGAGATTTAGATTATAATTTATTAAGACATTCTAATACTCCATTATCTGAAAAAGAAATGAGATATTGTGAATATGATTGTTTAGTTGTATATCATTATATATTAGAAGAATTAAAAACTTATGAAGATGTAAAACATATACCAACTACTTCTACAGGACATGTTAGAAAAGAACTAGAAGAAATTGTAATGAAAGATTGGAAATATAGGAGAATTGTTAATAAAGCTATAAACACAGATCCTATAGTATTTAATCGATTACAATTAGCATTTGCAGGAGGTATAACACATGCTTCTTGGTTATTTGCAGATAAAGTATTAAAAAATATTGATTCATTTGATGAAACTAGTGCTTATCCTTATTGTTTAGTGGCTTTTAAATTTCCATCTAGTGAATTTAGAGAAGTAGAACTTCGTGATGTAAAAGATATGAGTAAAAGATTTTGTTATATTTTAGAAGTAGAATTTGAAGATGTTGAATCAAGATATTATAATACTTATATATCAAGTAGTAAATGTCAAAATATAACAGGAGCTGTTTATGATAATGGTAGAATAATTAAAGCTAAAAGTTTTTCAATGGTAATAACGGATATTGATTTTTATTTAATATTAGATTGCTATGATATAGGAAAATACACTATTAAAAGAGCATGGTTTTCTACTTTAGCATATTTACCTAAAAAATTTATTGAATTTGTATTAGATAAATATGTTAAGAAAACTGAATATAAAGATAATCCAGATTATGAACTTGAATATCAGAAAGAAAAGAATAAGTTTAATGCTTTATATGGAATGAGTGTAACTAATAATATTAGAGCTAATGTTATATTTCATGATGATACGAAATTATGGGAAGAAGTAGAATTAACTAATGAAGAAATAATAGAAGCTCTTGAAAAAGAAAAGAAAAAATCTTTTTTAAGTTTTGCATATGGTATATTTGTTACAGCATATGCAAGAGATAATTTATTTAGAAGAGTTATGGCATTAGATGATTATGTTGTATATATGGATACAGATAGTATAAAATTAGTAGAGGGATATGATAAGAATGTTTTTATTAATTATAATAAAGAAGTTGAAAAAAGAATTGATTATGTTTCTAATGCTTTAAGAATACCAAAAGATAAATTTCAACCTACAGATATTTATGGTAAAAAACATTTATTAGGTGTGTTTGAATTTGAAACTAATGGTTTAAATGAACATACATATAATAGATTTATAACACAAGGAGCAAAGAAATATTGTTTTGAAAGAGATGAAAAGGATAAAGAAACAAAGGAAATTATAAAGAATAAAATTTCAATAACAGTAGCAGGTGTACCAAAAAGTGGTAGTAAATGTATTAAAAATATTGAAGATTTTAATGATGGATTATATTTTCCTTATAGTATTACAAATAAACAAAGTGTTGTTTATATTGATGATCAAGAAGAAGTAGAATTAACCGATTATTTAGGTAATACAATGACTATAAAGGATAAATCAGGTTGTTGCTTAATTCCATGTAGTTATACATTATCTAAATCTAATGATTATAGAAATTTATTAACAGATAATTCAAGTGAAAGGGCAAGGTATAAAGAATGAGAAAAGAAAGTAAAGAATTAAAATTTATAAAAGGATTTTCAGCAACATCTATTAATAAAATATGTTCTGAATTAAATATTAATAGAGGTAATTTAATGAGTAATAGATGTAAAGAAGAAGATATTATAAAAGTATATAATAGATTAATAACTGAATTTTCAGATATATTAAAAGAATCAGTAAAGGAAGATTAATATGAGTAAACAAATATATTATAATATTGATCCTTTAGATAAAGAGGGTGCAAATATAAATTTAAGTTATGGAGAAAGAAGTAATGGTAAAAGTTATCAAGTAAAAGATAAAAAAATGTTTCACCCATATTTACATGATCATAAAAGATATATTGCAAGTTATAAAAATAAAGATGATATAATAGAAGAAGATATAAAAGCAGGAAGAAGATTTATGCTTGTATGGAGATTAGTTGAAGATATAAGAACTGAAAAAATAGAACAATATTTTATGGATATGGATATAGTAAAATTAACAAATAATAAATATAATACTATTGATATATATCGTAGACAAATATTTTTAGCTAATTATGATATAGATAGTGGTAGAATTATTAGAGGAGAAAAAATAGGTTATGTAGTTGCTTTATCAATAGAGCAAAATTATGCAGGAGGAAGTTATCTTGATGTTGATGATATTATATTTGAAGAATTTATGTCAAGACTAGGTAATGGAACAACTTATTTATATGATGAGCCAAATAAATTAATGAATTTATATTCAACAGTTGATAGAAAAAGAGGAACTACTAAATTATGGTTAGTAGGTAATACTATTAATATGGTATGTCCTTATTTTAAAGACTGGGGATTACAAGAAGAAGTAAATCATCAAAAACAAGGAGAAATAATAACAAAATGGGTATCTACACATAGTTTTGATGATGATGGTCAAGAAATATTTGTTAAAGTAGCTATAGAATATTGTAAAGATTCAGGTAAATCTAGTTTCGTAATTGGTAGTCATTCTAATATGTTAAATAAAGGAAATTGGCAAAGTGATCCTCAACCTCATTTACCAAAAAGTTATAGAGAATATAAATGTCTATATAGAATGGTATTCTTTTATAAAGGATTTAAATTTTTAGCAGAATATTTAAAAGAAAAAGATGGAAATGAATCATGTTGGTTTATAAAACCAAAGTATAGTAAAATAAAAGATAAAACTTTAGTGTTTAGTGATATAATAAAGACAAGTAAATATTGGCAAAGAGATATTTACAATCCATTAATAAAGAATGATAGATTAAGGAGATTTTTGTATCAGTTTAGAGAAAATCAGATATTTTATGCAACAGATTTATGTGGAACAGTATTTAAAAATAGTATAGATTTTGAAATAAGGAAGTGATTAAATATGATTGAATTTTGTTTAGGATTTATTATAGGGGTATTTTTCGGTGGTATAATAATGGCTTTTATAAGTGTAGGAGGTGGAAAAGATGAATAAAGATAGTAATATAGTAATATGTAGAAATATTAAATTAGATAGAGAACATAAAAATGTATTAGATTATACAGAGCAAGAGATGGTAGAGTTATGTTATCAAAATGCAGTAGCTCAAGAAAATAATTATAGTTTTATAAAACATGGAGTTAATGAAATTGAAGTTAATTTTACATATCAACAATGTTTACAATCTAATTATATGGCTTTTCAAAATAAAGATTATTCTAATAAATGGTTTTTTGCTTTTATAGATGATTTAGAATATAGAAATGATGGAACTACAAGAATTAAATATACAATAGATAATTTTGCTACATGGTTTGATTATTGGAATCCATCAAGTTGTTTAGTATTAAGAGAACATGTAAATAGTGATGATATAGGAGAACATACATATCCAGAGAATTTAGAGCATGGACCTTATATAGCTAATTATTATGATGAGTTAGGTGGTTTTGATGTAGAACAATGTAAAGTAATAGTTGGAACAACATGGTTACCATCTAACACTCCAGGTTTACCTAATACTCAATATTATGGTGGAGTATTTAGTGGAGTATATTACATGGCAATGAGTTATCAAAATGCTAAAGATTTTATATTAGCTGTAGATGGACTTGGTAGAGGAGATGCTATTGTAACAGTATTTATGGCTCCTAATATTCTATGTCCAGGAGTTGAACATTCAGCTACAATACATTCTAAAAAGAATAATGATGATGGAACTACATCAGCTCAAGATTATTCTATTACATGGACTTTAATACCAAATAATTATGGTGGAGTAATGATATTATCAGATTATAATATACCAATAAATAATGCTTTAAATGGATATATTCCAAAAAACAATAAACTTTATTGTTTTCCATATAATTATTTATTAGTAACTAATCAAGTAGGAGCAAACGCAGAATATCATTATGAAGATTTTATTGATAATTTACCAGTATTTAATATAATAGGAACATTATCACCTGGTTGTAGTATAAAATTATATCCTGAAAACTATAAAAAAATAGCAGATTCAATATCTAATCACCCAGGATTTAATGATGGTTTAGTAGGTGCTAAATTTCCTACTTGTTCGTGGGCTAACGATTCATTTACTAACTGGGAAACACAACAATCAGTAAATATTAAAATAGCTCAAATAGAATCAGCATTTAAAATAGGTGGAATGATAATGAATTCACAAGCTGGTGAGGGTAATCCTGCAAGTAGTTATGTAGGATTATTTGAACAACAAGCTCAACATGTGTCAGAAAGATATCAACATGCTTTAGTACCACCTCAAGCAAGTGGCTCTTTAAATGGTGGAGATGTTACATTTGCTAGAAATGAGCAAAATTTCGGATATTATAAAATGTCTATAAAACAAGAGTATGCTAGAAAAATAGATGAATATTTTAATAAATTTGGATATCAAGTTAATGAAATAAAAATACCTAATCAAACAGGTAGAACTTATTGGAATTTTGTTCAAATAGGTAGTTATGAAGAAATAGGTTATTCTAATAATTTAGGAAGTGTTCCTGCTCTTGCTATGGAAAATATTAATAATATTTATAGAAATGGTGTTACAATATGGCATAATCATGATAATTTAGGAAATTATAATTTAGATAATTCATTGTAAAATAAAAGAACTCAAAATTGAGTTCTTTTTATTTAAATAAAATAAGGTGTTAAATTAATTGATTCACTTGATATATTATTTGTAACAGTTCCATCATTATTTAATTGAATAGCTGTTAATAATTTAAAACCAATTTTATTATTTGTATAATCAAAATAACAAGCTACTTCATAAAAATATCTATTTATATTAAATGAAAAATTACGAACAGGTTCATTTCCATCATGATTAAAATCTATAAATCCTCTATTATATCTACCATAATAATTAATTCTAATAGTTCCTTTTTGTTTTAATAAGAATTCTTTTAATGGTAAAGATGGACTATCAATTTGTGTATTATTAACATTTAATCCATTACATATTTTATTAGGAATAGCACAATAAGGTTTTTGATTATTAAATGAAAAATCTACATCTGAATCGTGAGGAATTAAAGTTGTTTCTGTTTGACAATGAAATAAAACATGATCAGAAGTTAATTCATAAAAATCTATTTCACATCTACGAGCATATATAGAAGCACTATAATCACCTAAAAATTCTATTATTGATAATCTTAATTTAGAATAATCTGCACTTAAATCGTAATTTTGTGAAGTTGATGTATTTAATAATTTAATATTTGTTAAAGAAATATTAGTAGCATGTAAATTCATACCATTTATAATAATATTAGGATTATTACTAATATTTCTAATATCAATTCTTTGTTTATTTCCTTTATAATCAACAAATGGATATGTACCATTTTCAATTAAAATTGTAATATTTCCATCTAATTGTTGAGCATATTCTAAAGCTTCAGATATATGTTTAAATTTATTACTATTAGTTCCATTTGGATTAATTGAAGTTGAATTAATATCAACTTTTAATTCAAATTCATTATTATTCCATTTTGGCATAATATTATTATTTATATTATAAAAAACATTACAATTAAAATATTGAAATATATTATAAAATCCATTATCACATTCTAATCTATTAGTTCCAATAATAAAATCTTTTTCTTCTAAATCATATTTTAATGATATATTTTGTAATTCACCTATACTTGATCCATTTGAATAATTTGGAATATTATAAACATTATATAATTTATTATTTTTTAAGTTAAAACATAATAATACTTGTGGATTATATTTTAATATATATAAATAATCATTATAAACTAAAATATCATTATTATAACTTTTATTTAATAAATTACTATAATCAATTAAATTAATTTCTGTTAATGTATAATTATTTATATTCATTTCATATAATTTTAAATTATTATTATTATTTGTTTCTTCAGTTGCAATATAATATTTATCTGTTTCAATATCATAACTAACTGAATGAACTCCCTCTGTTAATGGTACATTTAAAGAAATAGTAGATTCAAGTGTAAATGTTGTATAATCTATTACATATAAATATTGTAATGGTATATTTTCATCATTTTCATTTATCAATAATGATGTTATATATAATTTTCTATTATTTGGATTATAAGCTATTGAATTAGCATGATTTAATTGTAAAGTTGTTTGTCTTATAATTGAACTATCATATAAAGATATTTCTTGTAATAATACTTCATTTAAATCACTTCTTCTTATTCTTGCAATTATCATTTTATTATTTCCTGTATAACAACCACCCTGTAATATAGCATAATCTTCTCCACTAACATGTTCAGGATTATTACTATTTCTTTCAAAAGTTCTTAAAATTCTATTTAAAAATAATTCATTCATTGTTTGTGGATCACTTTTAATTATAGCATTATTAATTTTTTCATTTAAATCATTAAAAATTTCAGTATTAATAATTTCTGCTAATGTACCATCTTCAACCATTTCATCTAATTTATTATTAATTTCATCTTGTACATCTAAATTTTCAAAATAATTATCTACATAATCTTTTAATTCATTAAATGCTGTAATTAAAGCTGTAACATTTTCATCAAGTATTTTTTGATTATCACTAATTTTATTTAATTCTTCTACTACTTTACATAGTAATTCGTAATTTGTTAAAGCGTCAAAATCTTCTTCTATATAAGGAAAATTTGTTAATGCTTGTATGCTTAATCGCATTAATTTTTTAAAATTTGGTTTATCCATGTATTATCACTCCTTTCTATTACATAACTAAACCATAAAATAAATCATCTAAATCATTAAATATCATTGTATATATAGAGTTTACATCATCTTGAAACTCTTTATATAATTTTATTTTATAACTTGGAGATCTATTTATTGTTTCATTTAATGTTCCATTATCATTTATACTATTATTACCAGTCATACTATTAGTATCTGTATCATAATTATAATCAGTAATATATTTACCATCTTGAACATCTTGTATTCTATTTTGAGGAAGTTCAGAGTATCTTCTATCACTAATATTAGTACCATTAGAAGAACTTATAGAATTGGTATTTCTTGAATCAATAACATTTCTTGTTTCTTTTTCTCCATCATTAAATAAATCCCAACCATCTAACATATTAAACATTTTATTATATTTAGGCATTACTTCATTTAATTTAACTTCAAGAGCATTTTTAAAAGCTGTCATTGTTTGATAACCTATTCTATACATTTTAAATTTTTTAAGTATTAAAACTTCAAAATCTTCTTTATTAACTTTATCAGATAATGGATAATTAAAATCAAATATTTTTTCTCTAGCATATTTTTCTAGTTCATTTATTTTTACTTTTTCTTCTCTATCATAATTAACAATAGAATTCATTATGTCATATAGAGTTGGAGGAATATCATAATTAGTTGGCAACATCATCGGAAATATTAGTGGAAACATTATTATCAACCTCCTTTTCTTCATTATTACTTGGAACTCCATCATAATATTCTATTTCAATCTCAAGATTCCATTTTTTATTAATTTCATCTATAGCTCTTTGTCTAGGTTCAAATCTATTATAACGACTAGCTACAGTTCCACCTTGTGAAGCATTAACTTCATCAGTTATTAATCGTTCTTTCTTTTCTTGAACTACAGAAGATATACCTATCATTCTATAAAAAGAAGCCCATTCTTTTTCAAGATGTAAATCAAGTTTATCTACAATATATGGAGCAGGTTCTGAAACACAACTTAAATCATCTAAATCAATATTATCATATGCTACTACATTTTCAACCATTCCCTCGACTTGATTTAATATACCTTTAACAGTTTCTTCTTTATCTTTAGAAGTTCTCCACATTCTTGGAGTTCTTTGTTGAGCTATATTAATATCTTGAGTTCTAATTGATAATGCTATACGATTAGCTCTTTGTATAATTTTAGGTAGAATTGATATTTTTCTAGCATTGTCATACATTATAACAAATTCGCCTCTTTTTAATTTTCTATAATATCTACCATTTTTAGCTCTAGCCATAATTTCTAATGGTCTACCATATATATCAAATCCATTTAATACATCATAAGGTAAAGCTAGAACAGATTCTAATACATCATCATAAAACCATGCAATAGATCCATTCATAAGTAATACTTGATTAACATAACCAACATCAATATATTCAGGAACTTTTTTTAATTGATATACATTTTCAGCAAGTTCAATCATATCATCAAGAACTAACCAGTTAGTTTTAGCATTAGTTAATTGAGCAAGAATTAAATTTTTTCTCATATATATTCTCCTTTCTTTAATATTAAAAGAGAGGGATTATCTCCCTCCCTTATAGGAATTATACATTTGTTGAAACTACTGTTACTACAGCTTCAGCAGATTTAGTAGAATCTGCAATTGAAGTAGCTGTTACAGTGATTTCAGATTCATTAGTCATATCGCTTGGAACAGATAATTCACCACTTTGATTTATCTTAACTCCAGCTTCTGCACTTGTTGAATCAACACTCCATAAAACAGATTTATTAGCAAATCCTGTAGTTACTACAGAACTTGATAATTTTAATTTTTGTCCTGCATATACAGTTGCAACACTTGGAGATACACTAACTGAAGTAACTCCTACTTCATCTTTAGTAAATACTACAGCTTGTTTCATTGGGCTTGTAGCTTTAACTCCCCAATAATGTAACCAATGATTATTTTTAAGTGTTTCAGGATTGTAGAATGAAGTTCTCTTTATACCTGCAGAATTAGAACTCATAACTCCCTCAAGTTCAGTTTCTGCTACATTATCAAGAGCATATGTTTTATTTTGGAAGAATTCATCATCAATTATACTTACTGGAACATTTGCTAAAGCAGTTAATTCTTCAGTAGTAAATGGAATGAATTGATCTCCTAATACTTCAGTTAAACGAGCAACATCATGATTTCCATAACCATCAATTAGAGCTAATCTAGTTTTCATTTCTGCGTCATTTCTGAAGAATGATGTAGCAAGTACATCAGTTGTCATATCAGCTTCAAAATCAGTATTTAAAATAGCTATTTGTTTTTCAAATGGAGTAGCTATTCTTAATCCCATTGGGTTATAATTTGGATTTCTAAATATTAATTTATTAGAAATTGATTTTAAGAAACTAACTCTTTGTCTAATAGTTAAATTGTCATAATCAGGAATTTGAACAGATGTAATAGTTCCATCAACAATTCTACGACATAACATATATTTATTAACTATATATTTATCATATTTATATCCTTCCCATAAAGAAGATATAATTTCATCTACTAAACTTAATAAACCACCTTCAGTAGCAAAAGCCATAGACATTTGAGCATCTGAAGTAGTTGTTTTGTAGAATTTTTGATAATTAATTCTATGAATATATTCATATACATTTGGAACAACATTTTCTAGGAAATGATCTGGATCATTAGCAAATTCATTATAATCATAAACATCAGCTATATCAACAGCCATTTCTCTAAAACTATCACCAAAATACATTATTCCATTATTAGTAAAGTTTTCCCATGGATCTTCCCAATAATTTCTGTGAATTAAAGTTAAACCAATAACATTAACAGCTTCAATAAAAGCATTTTTAAATCTTTCATTATTAACTATTAATTTACCGATTGGAACTAGGCTTTCTCCTTGACGAGGTAAATCAATTTCCTCTCTTAATTCTGGAGAAATATTAATAATATAAGAAAGTAATTCACTATCATTTCTTACTTTTAATTTATCAGTAATTGGCATATTATCACACTCCTTTATATTTCTTTTATATCAATTACTTCTTCATCTTTTTCTTCTTCAATTTTTTCTTCTGGACTTTCATAATCTTCAGTTTCATAGAAACGAGATTTATATCTTTCTCTTAATGAAGTATTCTCTTCAGTTAAACGAGTAATATCTTCTTGAAGTTTTGCTATTTCTTCACTTTCATCAGTTATAGAATCAGCAATATCTTCCATTAGAGAAATTTTAATATCATCATCAATTTCTAAATCATTAACTCTTTTTGACAAATCCTCTCTTGAAACTTTTGGCATAATATCATAACTCCTTTCTACCTAATAAATAGCATAAAAAAAGAAATATGTCAAATATTTCTTTCTCTAAACTTTTGAGCATATATAGCCCATGGAAATTTTTTCTTCTTTTTTTCATCACCAGGTTGTGGCTGTATTCCCCATGTTACCCATGGATAATTTTCAGGTCTTAATAAAACTGTGTCATCAACATACATTGCATTCCACATATGAATAGCTCCAAATATTCCAATACCTGTTCCTGGATTCCAATATTGTGTTGATTTACTAGAAACATGAGCAACTTCCATATGTAAATGTTCTCCTTGGCTCTGTCCATAGTTTCCTGTTCTATAGAATAAATCACCTTGATCATAATGTGTATTTAATACAGGAGCTTGAAATGAGTGAGCAACTAATACTCTACCATATTCTAAAGAGCCATCAGGCATGTGTACTAAATCATCACTTTCTAAAATACAATTATGATCATTACCAGTATAAACTATTTTACCAGTAAAAGGTGCATAACATGGCATAGCTGTAATTCTCCCGCCTGCTATATTATAAGGTAAAAAGTCTAAAGCTAATACATCATGTTCATCAGGATCTCTATCAGGTGTTAAATATAAAGCTTCACATGGAAATAAACATACTTCATATCCATCACTTGCTACTAATCTTTGATTAGCTCTCAATTATTTTACCTCCAATAAAGGATTACATGCTATCCAATAATCTTTACCATCTATTCTAACTAGTGCTGTATCATCTTTGATATTTACATCAATTACTTCAAATCTTCCTGGTATTTCAACATGACTACCTTTATGTATTATTTGATCTACTACTTCACCAGCTGGTACATCAGATGTTTTTTTCCAGTTTCCACCACTACCATTTATTATATTAGTATTATCTACAAAATACATATCATCTAAATCAACTTCATTATTAAATTGATATATACCATAACTATTTTTATACCATGCTGTATCATCACCTTGTTCAGTTTGAATATGACAGTGTACTCCTGTTGCATTTCCTTTATCACCCATATTTTCTAACTGCCAACCTTGTTTTACAACTTGACCTACATAACAATCTTGACTATTTGAGTGAGCAATCATAAAAGTAACTTTTCCTATATAACCATTAGCACAACGCACATTATTAACAGATTGCCACATACTTTGACCACTTTCAGGATATACTCTTATACATCTACAAGTACATGGTGCATAATAAGGATATCGAACTCCTGGTTCAGCACCTCTTACATCATTAGCCATAATTCCCATATGAGTAGGATACATATGACTTCCTTGAGTAATAAACATATCAGTAAATGGACATAAAAAATCTTCAATTCCACCTCTAACACTTGTTTGACCTTTGTACATATATTACCTCCTATTAATTACTCTATTATAATCTCTTAAAAATTTAGCTTGTTTATCTTCTTTATTAGAAACTACTTCTACTTTAACATCTTTTAATTCACCCTTATTATCTTCTTTAAAAGTAGCTTTTATAGTTGTATTTTTATTAGTTTTCTTCTCTTTCTTCATTATTATCACCTTTTTCTAAAGCAACAATTCTATCTTGTAATTTAGCCATTTTTTCTTGACTTTCATTCATTACTTCAATTTGCTCTACCATAATTTCAAGTTTTGATAAAAGTTTAGATTCATTAACATCTAAATCTCTATCTAATCCTTTCATTACATTATACATTAATTTTACTTCTTCATTTCTTATCATTTTAATTTTCCTCTTTTCTATTTATTTTTTCTTCTATTTTATCTATTCTATCTGTCATAGTAGCCATACTTATTTGTATTTGAACAAGTGTATCAGCTATTTTTTTCATTGATTCATTATTTTTATCTTGATATTTAAAGATAAATATAATTAAAGCAATAAAACTACCAATACCTAATCCATTATCAACTACTACTTTTATAATTTCTTCCATATAAATATACAACTCCTTTCTAATATAAATATACTAGAAAAGAGTTGTTTTTGCAATTATTTTACATAAACTGCTTTTAAATATTTATGTCCATCTTTTTTAGCTGGAGCTTCTGAAAATTTAATCTTAATTGGATTCTTTTCAGTTGGCCAACCTTTTACTGTGCAAATAAAATCTAGACTTTGATAAAAAGCATTACTTCCTGTTACATAGATTTTACCATCTTTATCAAATAATAAAGTTGTATAATCTCTACGAGTAAATATTTCTCCATCATCATTTGTATCTTCGTTTTCTCTACGAGTGATATAAACTCCAATACATTCTATTGTTTCATTTTTATGTTCATTAATTTTTAAAACATTTTCATTATCTTGAGTAGCAAGTAATAGATCCATGTTTTCTTCTTTTTCTAAATCTAATGAAACAAAGATTTTTTTGTTATCTCCTTTCTCAACTTCTAATAGTTGATTATTAGCTTTTACTAAAGCATTTTCCATAAAATTAACCTCCTAGCGATTGGTCGCCACCCAATATTTTATTGGCACCTTATAAGTACCACAGGACTATTAATTAAAGTATGCGAGGTATTAATAGCCCTATGCTACATATTAGTAGCTTAACCGATTAGAAATTTTGGAGCTTAATAGCTCCTAGGGATAGATTAAGAAACATAATAGGAGATTAATAATCTATCCCTAGCAACTATTAAGTTAGTTGCTTATTTAAATAATAAAATTGAAACTGCAAATATTATAATAGTTATATTTATTATGTATAAAATATAAATTCTTTTTAATAGACAATTCATAACATCATCTAATAATTCTAAATTTCTTATATCATTCTTTAATAACATACTTATACATTCATAAGTTGTCATAGGTTCTTCATTATTCATTTCTCCATATAATGAACTAATTCTTTTCTTCATATATTTTCTTTTCTATCCTTTCTAATACATATAATATATTTTCTAATGTATTTGATATATGTAATAAATTATCTTCTTTATTTTTATTATTTATAACTTCTATTTGTTGTATTACTCTACAAATATCTTCATATATTTCAAGTGATGTCCAATTTTTACCTGAAATATCTATACCAAATCTATCTCCATCATGTGCATAATCCCAACCAATATACCATCTATTACTTTTATCAACAAATAAATCACTATCTGAATATGTTAATCCTCCATGTACATCAATATCATATTTATCATTTATTTCCCAATAACTTTTATTATATAAAATATCATCATTAGATATTTCAATATAAGCAGTTGGATGTGTTCCTAAATCAAATATATACCAATTATAATTATGATATATACCACTTTCTAATATTTCACGTTTAGCATATTTTTGATATTTTATATCTTTCATATTATTCTCCCTTATTTTTCTACAACTTCTACTTTGTCATTCAAATCTAATTTATTAAAACATATATATACATCCATACCATCTTTTTCATATTTGTACCAACAACCTTCCCATACCCAAGTTCTAAACTTATCTTTTAGTGGTCCTGTTGTAATCTTTACTTTCTTTGGTACTTTTTTGCCTTTTGCTATCTTATTTAATAAATCTATTACTTTCATATTATTCTCCTTTATCTAATATTTCTAAAACATTACCTAATACTGTGTTTACTTCTAATTCAAAATCAGTATCAGGATTATCATAAGTCATTTTTTCTATATATTCTCTAACTTCTTTTATTATGTTTTCTTTATCATATAATTTACTTTTTAAGCTAGTATTTTCTTTCTTTGTTTTTTCATATATTTTTAATAAATCCCAATAATCATACATTAATTATTAACCTCCTAACTATTTCCCCAATTCATATCACTTGAATCTTCTATTACTCTTAAATAATCTATATGTTCTACTTTTCTTTTATATTTATCTTTTTCCCATTCAGTATCGAAATATTTAAAATATGAATATATATGATCTTTATCTTTATAATTTTGTATTAATAAGTATATTTTATTTCTCATATATTACCTCCATAAATTAACAGATATATTTTCTGTTCTTCCTGTTTCTTCTATAGTTTGTATTCTTGTTGATTGTAATAGTAAATAACTTATTAATATAATCTCTAATAAAATTAATAGTAATAATGTCTTTACCCAACTTCTTAATTTGTATCGTTTCTTCATATTAATCTCCTTTCTTATAATACCAATATACTACATATATTATTTAAAGTCAAGCATAAACTAAACAAAATATGTAAAGTTGACACAATTGTTAGGTTGACATAGTTGACAGTGTAAAGTAAATGTCAAGTT
>Ga0247611_10005822_pt1 | contig 16051 bp, 12 predicted proteins | sample 177DNAGHGhighgp2_FD_192422 | JGI IMG/M metagenome (GOLD analysis project Ga0247611, IMG submission 192422) | Sheep rumen microbial communities from Palmerston North, Manawatu-Wanganui, New Zealand - 1770 DNA GHGhigh gp2 | ecosystem: Host-associated > Mammals > Digestive system > Stomach > Rumen... | reverse complement strand
ATATGATTGGCATCATAGGTCGTGCCCTGGCCGCCCACAAGACTGGTGCAGTAATAGAACATATAATTTGAGCTCGTCACGGCCGCTGTGCTCCAGCCATTGCCTACATAGATGGTCCGCAGATTAGGGCAGTAATAGAACATCCAGTCCATGTCGGTCACCTTGGCGGTGTTGAAACTGCTCAAATCAAGGCTCGTTAAGCCAGTGCAGCCAGAGAACATTTGCTTCATATCTGTCACCTTGGACGTGTTGAAGTGGCTCACATCAAGGCTTGTCAATTTTGAACATTCCATGAACATCCAGTTCATATAGATCACCTCGCTGGTGTTCAGATACTCGATGCCCGTGATGGATTGAAGGTTTGTCATACCATAGAACCAATCGCAGGTGGTCGTCGGGCGGGCGCCTGCGAACGAGGGGTCAAAGACCACCTTGGTCACACTGGTTTTGGTGCCATCGGTGTCCCAACCGGTTTCGTAACTGCCCGTGTTCAGGTCGTAAGTCGTGCCCGTGCGGCTGCTGCGCTGGTTGTCGTAGTAGAACGTCAGCGTCGTGTTCGACGGCGTGTAGCAGGCATAGGCTTCTTTCCACTCGGTGAAGTAGCCCGGGTTGCTCGGGCCGCCGTCGATGTGGGCATAGGTCTTGTCAATATGGTTGGCATCGTAGGTCGTGCCCTTACCGCCCACGAGGTTGTAGCAATAATTGAACATCTCTGTGGAACCCGTCACAGCCGCAGTACTCCAACCATTGCCCACATAGATGGTTCGCAGATTAGTGCAGCTATAGAACATGCTACTCATCATGGTCACGTTGGACGTGTTGAAACTGCTCAAATCAAGGCTCGTTAAGCCAATGCAGCCAGAGAACATATGATTCATATTTATCACCTTGGACGTGTTGAAGTGGCTTACATCAAGGCTCGTAAGTTTATTACAATTCGTAAACATCCAATTCATATTGGTCACCTCGCTGGTGTTCAGGTAACTCATGCCCGTGATGGATTGAAGATTCCTCATGTTGTAGAACCAACTATAGGTAGTCGTCGGGCGGGCATTGGCAAACGACGGGTCAAAGACAACCCGGGACACATTGGCATTGGTACCGTCGTTCTCCCAACCGGTATCGTTGGCGCCCGTGTTCAGGTCGTAGGTCGTGCCCGTGCGGCTGCTGCGCTGGCTGTCGTAGTAGAACGTCAGCGTCGTGTTCGACGACGTGTAGCAGGCATAAGCCACAGGCGCAATGGTGAAGTAGCCCGGGTTGCTCGTGCCGCCGTCGATGCGGGCGTAGAGACGGTTCACATGGGTGGCATCATAGGTCGTGCCCTGGCCGCCCCTGATCTTGGTACAATTCAGGAACATTTTATCGGAATAGAAGTCGGTCACGGCGGCTGTGCTCCAACCGCTGCCGGCATAGATTGTTACCAACTGGCTGCAGCCAGAGAACATGTACCACATGAGAGTTACCTTAGAAGTGTTGAAACCGCCCAGGTCAAGACTTGTCAGTCTGCTGCAACTAGCGAACATATTACCCATGTTAGTCACATTGGACGTCTTCCAGTTGCTCACGTTGAGACTCTCCAGGGCCTGGCAGTTGTTGAACATGCCTTCCATATTGGTCACTTTGGACGTGTCAAAATTCCTCAGGTCGAGGCTCGTCAATGACGTACAATAATTAAACATGGATTGCATATCGGTCACCTTGGACGTGTTGAAGTGGCTTACATCAATGCTCGACAATGCATTACACTCATTGAACATATAACTCATATCGGTCACATTAGACGTGTTCCAATTGCTCATGTTGATGCTCTCCAGACTGATGCTTTCATTGAACATGCCCTCCATATTCGTCACATTGGAGGTGTTGAAAGTGCTCAGGTCAAGGCTCGTCAGGTTATAGCAGTAAGCGAACATCTCATTCATGTCGACCACATTGGAGGTGTTGAATGAGCTTACATCAAGGCTCGTAAAGCTACTGTTGAGGAACATGCCCTCCATGCTTGTCACGTTGGAGGTATTCAGGTAGCTCAGATTCAGGCTTGGCAGACCGCAATAGGCGAACATGTAAAACATGTTCGTCACCTCGGACGTGTTTAAATACTGCATGCCCGAAACCGACTGGAGGTTGGCCATATTAGCAAACCATGCCTGGGTGCTACTCGGGCGTGCGCCGGCAAATGACGAATTGAACACAACGCGCGTGACGGATTCAGCGGTACCATCCGACATCCAGCCGGGCCAATTGTTACCCTCGTTCAAGTCGTAGGTCGTGCCCGTGCGACTGCTGCGCTGGGTGTCGTAGTAGAACGTGAGCGTCGTGTTCGACGACGTGTAGCAGGCGTAGGCCTCGGCAGCGGCGGCGCCGAGGGCGCACATCATGGCCGTCACCAGGACGGCTGCTTGGAGAAGAAGTAGTTTAGCTTTCATCATCGTATTCTTTTAAAGGGTTAGACAAGAAAAAGTTAATCATGTGCCAAATATAGTCACTTTTCTTCACTTTTTCAAACAAATTGACAAAATAATGGCGAAAATGATAATAAATCCGAGAAATCACCAGGGCAACCGCGCGAAAATTAACATTTACTCATTAGTTGACAAAATGACAATTTGACGCCCGAAGGGCGGCCGTCTGATTGCTGAACACTCGGTTTTGCAAGTGACCCCATATTGTTCGTGAGCCACTTTTTCAAGTGGACTCAGTTTCTTGAAGAAGGAAAGCGGATTCCTCATTCCTAATTATTCAGCGCCTGGTTGATGTAGTCACGGCTCAGGCCCAGGGCGACGGCCTGCTCGATGTCGCGCTCCATGTCATCGCGCTGGAAGCGCAGCTTGTACAACTTGGCGCGCAGCAGGTACAGGTAAGGGTCATTGGGGTCCATCTCGAGGGCGGTGCGTATGTCATCCTCGGCGTCATTCAGGCGCTTGGTGGCAAGGTAGCAGTCGGCGCGGTTGCCCAGCAGCTGGACATTAGGCTGCACCTTGATGACCTGGGTGAACAGCTCGGCGGCGCGGGCAAAGTTTCCCTGACGCTTGTGCAACAATCCCATGCCCTCGTGATAGAGTCCAGAATTGGGATTAATGCGCTTGATCTCGGTGAACAGGTCCTCGGCACGCTTGGTGTCGCCCCGCTCCATGACCAGCACGCCCAGCGAGTAACGGGCCTCGGTATTATAGATATCCAACTCGCACACGCGCTCAAAGTCATCCATAGCCCTCCCGACGCTATCCATCTCGACGTAGAGGGCCGCACGGTTGAGCAGCAGCGTCACGGCGTGGGGCGTCATGTCGAGGGCCAACGAGTAGTTTTTCACGGCTTCGGCAAGCTTGCCCTGGTAGCGTTGCAGTGTGGCAATATTGCTCAATATCAGCGAGTTGTTAGGATTATCGGGTTCAGCCTTGAAGGCCGTCATGAGCCATTGCTCGGCCATGGGCCAGTCGTGGCTGTAGATGTAGTTCTGGGCCGAGTCGATGGCCTGGAAATAGGGCGTCTCGGTGTCCAGGTCGGCGATGTAGGGGCTCGCGGCCTTCTTGGGTTGCGGCTTGAGGCCCTGCTCCACTTTCATGTTTTCCTCACCGATCGAGTTAATCACCTGTGTCCCACCCTGTTGCCATACCGCCATCGCAACCGCTAAAGTCACTGCTAATCTTGCTATTCTATTCATTGTAAACGACGTTCCAAAAAGCTAAAAGCTAAAACCTAACCATTAACATGAACGTCCACTTGCGGGAAGGGGAAGCGGATGCCGTGCTGCGGCAGCTGCTTGTAGATGCGCTCGTTCACGTCATAGAGGACGTTCCAGTAATCGGCAATCTCGGTCCATGCCCTCACGACGAGAGTCACTTGGCTATCGTCCAAGCTCTCGACCCACACGCCAGGGGTGTAGTTGGGCTTGGGGATCAAAGCCGCCAGCTTGGCCTCCTGCTGCTCGCGCAACTCCTCGGCGCGGCGGCGGTGCCAGTGGAACAGGCGCTGCCACCACGACAGTTTCACGTCCTGCTCGGGCTGGGCCATGGTCTGTTGCGTCTGCTCATCGGTTTCCTTGACATCGGCATCGGTGTGCACGATGCGCGTGTCGGCTGCAAGGATGTCCAGAATGATCTTGCGGGCCACGTCCACATCGTCGCCATAGCTGATGCCCACACGCCACTCCAAGCGGTGATAGGGCTCGGCACTGAAGTTCTTCAACGAGCTGGTGGCAAGTCCTCCGTTGGGAATGACGATGCGGTCGTTGTTGTAGGTGTTGATGATGGTGTTAAAAATCTGGATTTCCTTGACGGTACCCTTCAACTCGCCCTGCTCGATGTAGTCGCCCACCTTGTAGGGCTTCAACAGCAGGATGAGCACGCCGCCGGCAAAGTTCTGCAACGTGCCACTCAAGGCCATGCCGATGGCCACACCAGCACTGGCAAAGATGGCGATAAACGAGCTCGTCTCGATGCCCAGCAAGCCAATGACGGTGATGATCAACAGGAACAGCAGCGTGATGCGGATAAAACTCAGCAAGAACGAGATCAGCGAGCGGTCAAAGTCTTTGCGCACCATGATGGCGCGGGCCACGCTGTAGATCTTGTTGATGATGAACTTACCGACGTAGAAGATCAGGATGGCCGCCAGAATGCGAAGGCCCAGCGAGATCAACTGGCTCGACAACGAGGTGACCAGGCTGCCCAAGTCAAGGTACTTGAACTGGTCAACCAACTTGCCTGGTGTCATTGCTGCAATCGAGTCGGGACTCAACTTGTTAGCCAGCGAGTCCACACTCGAGGTGACGACTTGCGTCGCCTCCTGTATCTTGTTGGCAGCCGCTGTGTCGGTCGCCACCACAGGTGCTTGCAGCAAGAACTTGTCCATCATTGCTTGTGCAAGTAATTGAGAGCCTTCTTGCAGATGCCCTCATGACGTGTCACCATGTAGATCAACAGGATGTTGAGCACCACCACCTCGAAGGCAAAGTACAACCACGGCATGTCGATGAGCACAGCAATGAAGCAAGCGATGATGCGGGTATTAAAGGTCAGGATGTTGGTGTACTTCATCAGCGGCAAGCTGAGCTTGCGGAAGTAGTCGCGGAAATCCTGCGATGGCACGCCATCATCGCCATACTGCTCCTTGAGTGCAACACACAAGCGCTGCATGTTGGGCGTCATGCGCTCCTGGTTGGCTGTATAGGCACGATAGAAGAACATGGGCAACTTGCTCCAGAAGTTTTGACCCCAGCTCAATTGCTGATATTGCTCATCAAGTTTGGCCGTACTGTCAAGTTCGCTGCCCTGTTTTCCCTTGAGGAAGAACAGATGGAACTGACGATAGTAGTCGGCCATTGCAGCCTGCAGGGCATGGCTGATGCCCGAGAGGATGGCCAGCGTCCATATCTGCCACTGGTGCTGCGCAAAATAGTTGGAGCCCAACAGGCTATCGCCAAAATCCAGTTCCCTGAATACCAGTGCAAATGAGATTGCCGCAAACCAGAAGTCACCGCTCACACCATCCAAGATGCGTCCCATGCGGGAATACTGCTGCGTGAGCCTTGCCAACTGACCGTCGGCACTGTCAAACGTGTCGGCCCAGGTAATGAGCAGCATGCCAATCCAGTTGAGCCAAGCCATTGTGGGTTGGCCAAAGTAGAGCAGCACACCACCGGCAACACCCATAAAGATGCTGGCTACGGTGATGGCATTGGGGCTTACCCCCAATTTGGCAAACAACTTGGCCCACAGGAAACCCAGTGGGCGATGAAAGTGCAGGTCGATCCACTCTTCGGTGTCCATCGACTTGAGAGAGGCCTGATATTCTTCTCTTAATGTCATGTTTTTCAGTTTTTCAGTCGTTAGTCGTCAGTAGATTGAGGATGCCAATTCTTAATTCTCAATTACTTATTTCTCACAATCCCATATGAGCCTTGGCAAGCGCCAACACAGCCTTGGCAATGTGGGGAGCCGACTCGTTGCGACAGGGGGCAAAGCTGGGCCAGTCGTTAAAGTCGATGATGCGGATGGTGCCATCAGGATCCACGATGCAGTCGCCGCCGTAGATCACGACGTTCAATTCCTCGGCTGCGCGTGAGCAGATGTCTTTCAACTCCTTGAGGTCGATATCGATGCCCTGGCTGTGTCCGTTCACCTCTTCCCAACCATACTTACTGTGACCCTCATCAAATGGGTAGAACCAGTAGAAAAATTGCGATCCCTTAACGCCATAGAATTTCACCAGGTCACCCACGAGATGCACATTGATCACGGCACGCGTGATGCCGCGATAGAAATACTCTTGCAGAACTTCCTGAGCCTCCTCGGGATGACGCACATAGCTCACATCCTCCTTGTGCATGGCATGGAAGTCGCCACGTTTAATCCAGCAGCTCTTGAAGCCTGCCTTCTTGAGCTGGTCCTTAATGTTCTCGTTGGTATTGACAATCAAGCTCTCGGGATAAGGGATGCCATTGCCCAACAGGATGCGAGTCATGCGCTCGCGGGTGCAGTTCTCAATACCATAACCCGAATTGATCACGAGCCGGCCCTCATCCTCAAGGCGCTGCAGCTTGGCTATGCTTTCACGCTCACGACACATGGCGAGCACGACAGGCTCTTGGATATCTTGCTTGTTGAATTGTTCTTCACTATAAACATTGACCTGGCAACCGCGCTTGCGCAGCTGCTCGGCAACCAGATTAAAAATTGCTGTGTCGTTGCCGATGTGATTGGGCGAATAGGCCCCTGCGCGCATGATGCCCGCGATAGTGATATCTGCCATTTTTATTCTTTTCTGCTTTAAAAAAAATTGAGATTATTTCAAACGAGTCGCAAAGGTACAAAATTAATGTGACATATTACCTAAAAACCACAAAAATAGCACTCAACGACCTTCAAAGAGATTGCACAGGAAGACCCCAATCTGCTCACGGATGCTCGCTTGTGAGCAGGTGAAATTATTGACCAGCACGGCAAAGGCATAGCGGGGTTCACTGGCCGGATAATAGCCCACAAAGCACTGAACATGCCGCATACTGCCCGACTTGAGCACGATCTCGTCGCTCAGTGGGTTAGCCTTGAGCGTCTTGCCGGCTCGCCCTGCGGCAGTGGGCATGAGGTCACACAGACGTGTGCCGTCAAACCGACGATGAGCCATCATCGTGAGCATGTCGCCAAAGAAGTTGACCGAGGCCTTGTTGGCTCTCGCCAAGCCGCTACCGTCGCGCATGAACAATGGCTCGGTATCAATGCCTTGCAACTCAAGCCAGTGCTTGACTGCCGCTACCCCGATTGCATCGAGATTAGACGGCATGCAGTCCAGATTCTTCATTTCCCAGTCTCGCGCTCCAATGGCACGCAATAGCGCGTGAGCAAACATGTTGTCGCTGCGGTCAAGCAACGAGGTGATAATTTCGGTCAGCTCGGGGGACTTGTGGATCACCAGCAGGGATCGCTGTGCATGCTGGGTCTCATCAAGGGCATTGACATCATGCTTGTATTGGATGCCGCTGGACTTGATAGTCCGCTCCACGCTATCGACAAGCATGGGGGCCGGCGTGGGGTTGGCGTAGGTGTTGCGGTAGCTGCGGGCTGTGGTCTCACCGGTGAGCACCAGAGCCGGGACACTATAGTCCATATAGGGCGTGATGGCATTACGGCCACGCGAGCCACGGCAACGGCTGATGACCTTCAAGCCTGGCACTGGAGGGGTGGCTGACGAGTGCGCTACACGGCCTCGGCCATCCAGCTCAAAGGTGATCGTCGCCAGATTGTCGTGAAAATTCAGGGCATGCACCGCGGCACCATAGTCGTAGGCCAAATCTCCCACATCCCAGTCCTCGTCGAAATAGGGAAAGCTGTAATAGCTATCGTCTCCAACAATGGTTCCCTCGACCTTGTGAATGCCATGAGCTTGCAGCGCGGCCACAATCTCCTCGACAAGATTGGCTTGCTGTGGCAGGAACACCGAACCGATCGTGGGGTCACCCAGGCCGCGGATAACAATATTGCCCTTGAAGGTGCCATCCTTGAGCACGCCCTCGAGATAGACGGGTGTCTCAAATCTGAAGTGAGGTCCAAGCAGCCCCAAGGCTGCCGACGAGACCACGGTCTTCATGGTCGAGGCTGTGATGTTGGCTTGCTCGGGGCGGTAACTGGCAATGGATTTCGCCGAGTCAAGATCAATAACCTGAACGCCCACCGAAGCATAGCGCAACGAGCTGTGAGAGATAAACTTGTCCACTGCCTCCTGCGGTGTGTATGCCTTGCCGCACAATGATGCCGCAAGGGACAATAAGGTCAACAGGATGATTCGTTTCATGATCATGATGATGCTTGTATTTGATTTAATTGTGACGATGTGAACGACGCTTCATGTAGAAGCGCCACGCATAGCGGGGACGATTGTGCAAATACTCCAGATTGCGCTGGTTGGCATAGGCCTCGCGCTCAAACGAGATATTGTGATAGGCATTGCCACGCATGGGCAACCGCACTATCCATTCTACCACATAGGCGACAAAAAAGAACACAAACAGCATCTCGCGCTGCTGGGCTGTGTGGATGCGCTCGTGGTTGATCATCTCATTGCTCAAGTAAACCCCATGGTGTACAAAAAGCACGCCCATCAAATTGATGGCCGAGAATCCATGGAAGGGCAATATTGATGTCCGCACAATCTTCACCGGTGCAAAGTTACAACAATATTTGCAAACTGCGTTGTTCGATGCCTGGCGATTAAGCCGAAAACGCATAATGAAATCACAATTTATCACAAAATCTATTGTTAAATTGATAAAATGATTTATCTTTGCCGCTAACAATACTTTTTCCTATCAAACTAACCCACATGGAACGTGCAATAAAAGTGATCTTGTTGGCATTGCTGTATGTAATAGCGGTAGCTGTTGTTGAACTATTAGGCTTTTATCACCCCTTCGGGTGGACCTACAGCGCGGTGTTTGCTGCAGTGACGGCAGCATGGCCTTACTTCAAACTGTGTCAACGCTACCCCATGCCTGGCATTGCCATCCTGTGCGCCGTGATGTTGCTGATTTTGAATTTTGCCTTTGGACAAGGGCATGAGTATTTCGCACTGGGATGCGTGGGATTTGGTTGTGTCGCCGAGCTCTTACGCAAGGTGATGGGCAACTATCGTGGGCGTGCCGGCGTGATTGCCAGCTATGCAGCGATGTCATTGATTCCTTTTTCCAAGAGCATCGTCCTGTGGATTGACCACAATGCTGCGATGGACCTGATCATCAGCCAGATGGGTGACATCTATGCAGCTGTAATGGGCCGCATGTTATCCAAGTACATGTTTGCAGCCATGGTCGTGCTCACGCTCATCTTTGCCGTGACGACCATGTATATCCTCACCCGCAACTGGCACCCCCGCGATAAGTATGACTTGATTATCGAGTGACGCGCCACAAGGGCACAACCGCGACCCTAAATGGCTGGGCCGACGCTCTATCCCCCATTTTTTATCATTGTACGCAAAAGTTTCACTACGCCACGCAATGAGCCGAGATTAATACCGATTTAGATATACGATTATCAAAACGGGATTACCTCTGTAGCAAACTGTTGGGCCTCGCCTTGGCGCGGTCGCTGCTGGCATATTATTTCGGCTCAGCGGAAAAAGACTGGGAGCTGCAGTGAGGTCGAAGACCCCACCTTTTATCGGGTGAGACCAAATAGCTTCATATTGCAGTCCTAACACTGTGCAGCCACGCCCCAGGGCGAAGCCCTACATCCTTCAGCATCGCCGAATCGTCCCCGGACACTACTGATTCTTTTCCTGAAGCACTATCTGCCGCACAGCACGGGAGACACGCATGAGCGTTAATCCGTTGTCCATAGCATCATCCTGCGACAAACCGTCACTCACAGCGACAGCCTGTTTCAAGCCTGACGATTCCATGTTAAAGCCTTGATCGACAATACCACAGACAGCAACCACAGGAATGTTGCGCTGGCGTGCCATAGCCATCACGCAGCCCGGCCCCTTCCCCATCAGGGTCTGGTTATCGAGCCGGCCCTCACCGGTGATGACCAGGTCGGCACCCTCGAGAGCCTCGTGAAGCCCGCTGTTTTCCAGCACATGTGATGCTCCGGGCATCAACTCACAATCCAGCAGATACATCATCAATGACGGTATTCCCCCAGCTGCACCGCAGCCCGGCAGGGAAGCGATGCCCTCACCCACGATGTGGGCCACATGATCCAGACCTTGTCTCAAGGCTTCGACCTGTTGGGGGGTGGCTCCCTTCTGCGGAGCAAAGATGCGGGCCGAGCCACGCGGGCCGCACAGCGGGTTATCCACATCGGTCAGCATGGTGAAATGGCAATCTTTGACTTCCTGGGGAACACCACGGGTTTCGATGCACGAAATGCTTCCTAAGGATTCTCCGCCAGGAAACAGGTGACGTCCAGCAGCATCCAGGAATTCCACACCCAGGGCACACAGGATGCCCATGGCTGCGTCGCAGGTGGCAGTGCCGCCCAAGCCCAAAACAATGTTGCGGCTCCCGCGTTCCATGGCATCCCTCATCAACATACCCGTCCCTAACGAGGTCGCTTTCATCACATCGTTGCTTCCGACTGGCAACAGGGCCAGGCCGCTGGCGGCGGCGACCTCGATCAACGCGGTGCCGTCTTCACACAGGTAATACTGTGCGGCCACTGGCGGTTGCTGGAGCTGTGGCCCCATCGTGGGAAAGGTGACCCAGCTACCGCGACGGTTCATGGCCAGGACTGCAACGGTGCCATCACCTCCATCGGCGACGGGCACACACACGACCTCAACGCCCTCGCCACAGTCCCTAAGTGCCTGTGCGGCCGCATCATTGAGCTGCGGGGAGGTCGCTGAAGCCTTAAACTTGTCAAACGCAAGGACGACCTTCATCAATCCACCTTGATGACAAGGAAATTAGACTTCTCCCAGAATCGGTTAGCGTTGAGGATGTGTAAGGTCTTGACATTACCATGGTCCACGATTTCATAGGAGCCATGAGGATGTGACGTCATGAGCTGTGCCTTGCTGCTGTGCAAGGGAATCTCGCTCAAGGTGCGGCGGTCCGCCTTAGTGAAATAGGACATTTCATAGTCACCTTCCAGAATCTTGGTCTTGCGCAAGAAGCCCGTCTCGATGATCTTCTGATTCTTGAGTTCACTCTTGGAACCCACCACATAGTAGCACACGTTGAGGTTGTCCACTTCCTTGGCCAGCTCTTGGGATTCCTGTTTGGCGGCTTCACGCTCTTTTTTCACGTTCTCGTTGACGGCATTGAGCGAGTCCACACTCTGGTTCAGGTTCTTGATTTGGATGTGGGCTGCAGCAAGCTGCTCAGTCAAGGTGTTGATGGTAGTCTGTTGCTGCTCGAGCTGTTCCTTGAGGTTGGCGATGGTCTTGCGCATCGAGCTGTTGTAGCTGGTCGACTGGCTGAGGCGCTTTTCCAGCTCGGCAAGGCGCTGCTTGTGCTTGTTTAGCGACTGCTGGATGAGCACGATGTCGTCGCGCAACTGCTGCTTGCGGTCTGGGGTCTCGCCTTGCAGATTGTTAACCGACACGATATCCTCGATTTCCTTGATTTGGGTCATCCCGTCGGCAACATCGGCCATGAGTTGCATGAGGCTGTCCTTCTCGGCATTGGCTGTATTGATGGAGTCTTGCAGCACGGCATTGATGGAGTCCTGACGCATGGCATCGCGCTCCAGCTGGTTACTGCGCTGGCAGGCTGGCATCAACGCCAAACCTACCGTTAGCCAAACAAAATAAGCGATCTTTCTCATACTTATGTTTTTTGCATTATTATCTTGACAAATTCTCATTCAATAGATCAAAACATGCACATTCACACCTTGGCGTTCTTGCCCTTGAAGGCGGCATACTTGTCAACCTTCACATTCTCGACTGGCGGACATCCAGCGACGACGATAACAATCTCGCCTCGCGGTGCATTGTCTGTGAAGTGCTTCACCAGCTCATCCAGTGTGCCGTTGTGGGTGGTGTTGTGCAACTTGCTGATTTCGCGCACAACGCTGGCCTCACGATCGGCACCAAAGACCTGGACAAATTGCTGCAAAGTCTTTAACAGTCTGACGGGTGACTCATAGAATATCATCGTCAACGGCTGGGACTTGAGTTGCTCAAGAAGGGTTGTCCTGCCTTTCTTGACGGGCAGGAAGCCCTCAAACAGGAATCGGTCACATGGCAGCCCCGAGTTGACCAGTGCCGGTACAAATGCGGTAGCACCCGGCAGGGTCTCGACCTCGATGCCATGACGACGGCATTCTCGCGAAAGCATAAAACCGGGGTCACTGATGCCTGGAGTACCGGCATCACTGATGAGTGCCATCACCGCTCCTCCCTGCAGCTGGGCCACCACGGCTGCGACGGCCTCGTGCTCGTTGAACTTGTGATGGCTACGCATGGGAGTCGCAATGCCAAAATGCTTGAGCAAGACTCCGCTGGTGCGCGTGTCCTCGGCAAGAACGACATCAACGCTCTTGAGCACCTCGATGGCACGGGGCGTCATGTCACTCAAGTTACCGACTGGCGTTGGCACTATGTAGAGTTTGCCTGCCATCTTGTCAATGCTGGAAATGATTGCGGACGATGGTCATGAAATCCTGCACCACCTCATTGTCTCGATCCCAATGCAACTGGCTGAAGAAGTACAGCTCGGCGTTGCCATAGCTGTTCATCATCTCGATGTGATCAAGGGCAGTGTTCATCGCACTGGCACTGCCAGCAAACAACTCGCGCTGGAAACGGAAGCGGTCATTGATCGAGATGGCCTTGCGGATGTCGCGAGAGAGGTCTCGCTGCAGCTTCTCGTCCACACGCATGGGGCCTGCAGGCACCTCGTGCGCCATGGGAACGTCGGTGGGGACGGGCGGTATGGGCATCTCATCCTGAGGCTCGGGAACGATATCGTCTTGTGCCTCGATAAACTCAACCGAGATGTCTGGCAAGTCTCGATCATCCTCGGGAACGACAGCGGGGTCGGGATCGGGAACTGGCTCGTCACTGGTGTCGATGGGAGCACGGAACACTGGCGGTTGCACCGTGGAGGCCGCTACCTGCTGGGCGACCGGTTCGGGCTGCGTGGCATCATCATCGGGAGCCTCGATAAATTCCACCGTGATGTCATCGTCGGGCTCACGATCGGCAACGGGCACTTGTTGGGGATCTGTCACGTCATGTTCGGGCTCGCGGTAGTCGAGAGCAAACACTTCCTTAAACTCTTCTCCATTATCATGCTGCCATGTCTCATCGGCATCATAGTCGTCCTCGGGCAAACCGACAGGATTGGGCTCGCCCCCGGGTAACGTCTCTTGAGCATCAGGGTTATGAGAAGGGCTCGTGACAGGCGCCGACTCGGGCTGCCCCGCCAATTCCACACCACACATCTCGGCCAGTTGGCGCACCTTGCGCTGGATTTTATTGGTAATGACCTCAGGGGTATTCTCCTCACCCAGACGTCGGGTGACGAGCATCAGTCCTTCTATCTCATAGACATGAGATAACATTTTCTCTATCGCAATGTTCATAATTATCTGATATTTCGTTGCTTAGCGACACATCGCCAAGGATTTGCTTTACATTTAACCTGCAATTTTACGAACTTTTTTTGGAACACCAACTATTTTCCTCCTTAAAAAATACTTTTTCCAGTAAAAAACGGCTCCTACAATGACCATTAGGGCTTTCGTCATTATAGGAGCCAGTAAAAGCAGTTTCTGTTCAAGGTCTATCAGTACTGTTTTTGATTGATTTCTGAACAGATGTGTCTAACCGGGCGGCTGTGTCTCAGTTATGGAAGATCAATGCCGACTGGGCAGGGATAGTGATTGAGCCTCCCTTCACCCGGTCAATACCCGCCGGGCTGCACTTGATGTTGCGGCACACGACAGTATAGTCACCCTCGGGCACCTCGATGACGCGCGGTTGCTTCAGGGCATTAAATGCCACATAGATGTCACCCCACTGTTCACCGGGCACATTGCGGCCATTGATGTGGAAAGCGACCAGGCAGTTGTCGGTGGGCAGGAAAGTCAGATTGTTGCGCACCGCTTGGGCTTCTCCCATGTGGAAAGCCGGGTGAGCCTTGCGCAGGGCAATCAGGTTCTTGTAATAGTCCATCACTTGCGGATAGCGCTCCAGGTTACCCCAATCCAGGTGGTTGATGCTGTCGGGACTCTCAAAGCTGTTGTGGACGCCCTTCTTGTCGCGCAGCATCTCCTCGCCACTGAGCATGAACGGCACGCCCTGGGATGTCATCACCACAGTCTGGGCCAGCAGGTCCAGGCGGATGAGTTCATCCATCGTGATGCCCTTGACGCTGACCTTGAGACGGTCTACCAGGCACATGTCGTCATGGCAGCTCACGTAGGCGATCATCTGGGTGGGTTCGGTGGCATAGGGTGCCTTGCTGTAATTCACCTTGCTGTAGTCCACGCCGGGATGCTGGATGGCACCCACGATGCCAAACTTGATGCTCTCCTCGTTGCCCTTCACACCGCCCAGGAAGGCGGCCTTGCTGTTGCTGTCCCACGGACCGCGCAACGCGTCACGCATCTCGTCGCTAAAGACGGCGATGCCCGGCATCTTGCTGATGTTGGCCTTCATGGCCAGTTCACCCGAGTAGGCGCAGCTGCCGGCACTCCAGCCCTCACCATAGATGAAGATGTCCTGCGGTACAGCCTTGCGGATGGCGTTCATCGTCTCGATGTCGTGCACACCCATCAGGTCGAAGCGGAAACCATCGATGTGATACTCATCAACCCAATACTTCACACTCTCGACCATGAAGTGGCGCATGGCCTCACGCTCGCTGGCCGTCTCGTTGCCGCAACCGCTACCGTTGCTCCATGTGCCATCGGCATTCTTACGGTAGAAGTAGTCGGGGCGTGTGCGCTGGAAGTTGCTGCCCTCGATGTTCCAGGTGTGGTTATACACCACGTCGAGGATGACTTTGATGCCTGCACGGTGCAAGGCCTGCACCATCTGCTTGAACTCGCTGATGCGCACCTCGGGACGGTAGGGGTCGGTCGAGTAGCCGCCCTCGGGCACGTTGTAGTTGACGGGATCATAGCCCCAGTTGTATTGCGGCTCATTCAGGCGTGTCTCATCGACCGAGGCATAGTCAAACGACGGCAGGATGTGCACCGCGTTCACGCCCAGCGCCTTCAAGTGCTCGATGGCGCGTGGCTCGGTCAGTGCCAGGAACTTACCCTTGTGCTCAATTCCGCTTGAGCCGTCAACCGAGAAATCCCTGTGGTGCATCTCATAGATGATCAGGTCACGGGCGGCAATAACGGGGCGCTTGTCGGCACCCCACCCTTGCGGGTTGGTCCCGTCCATGTCGATAATGGCTCCACGCTTGCCATTCACGCCCACGGCAGTAGCCCAGATGCCTGGACATTCGCCACAGAACTTGCCGTCATATTTCACATCAAAGGTGTAGAACTTGCCCTTCAGGTCACCCTTGACCTGGGCTTGCCACAGGATTCCAGTGGCCTGATCGCGCTTCATGTTGATGGTCTTGACGGGTTTGCCGCCCAGCCCATCCTTGTAGATGCGCAATTTCACCTGTTGGGCATCATCGTTGGTCTCAACCGAAAAACGGCTCGCGCCGGGGGTGTAGTTCACCCCGGTGCGAGCGTTGATGGATGACGGTACGAGTAATGCCATGATTATCGTTACCAGTTGCAGGATGTGTTTCATTATCGTCCGTTTTGAGTGATCAGATCCTTCACATGAGCATTGAAGTCGCGTTCTTTCATCAGCTGCTCAATGGTCATGTGCATGCGATAGCGCCAATAGTGACGCGGGTTGGCAGGGATATTGATGCGTTCGGCATCGGCATCCTCGAGGCGCAACTTCTCATCGATGGCCAGCCAGTCCTGCAACGAGAGCAGGCACAGCATCGACGGGCATGCAAGATGAGCACGCACGATGTCATCGGCAAGCCAGCCGGGCAACGGATGGGGAGCGGCGTCGCTGTGCCACAACACGGTGTTGTAGTACTCCTGGGTGCGATCCCAATCCTCGTCCCACCACTGGCGCATTG
>Ga0247611_10005821_pt1 | contig 16052 bp, 13 predicted proteins | sample 177DNAGHGhighgp2_FD_192422 | JGI IMG/M metagenome (GOLD analysis project Ga0247611, IMG submission 192422) | Sheep rumen microbial communities from Palmerston North, Manawatu-Wanganui, New Zealand - 1770 DNA GHGhigh gp2 | ecosystem: Host-associated > Mammals > Digestive system > Stomach > Rumen... | reverse complement strand
GGGTAGAGTAATTACATTAGAATATGAAGATTTTTATTTGGTAAATGTATATGTGCCTAATTCTAAAGAAGGTTTATTAAGACTTGATTATAGAATGGAGTTTGAAGATAATTTTAGAGCGTATCTTAATTCTTTAAAAGAAAAGAAAAATGTTATTTTGTGTGGCGATTTAAATGTGGCCCATGAAGAAATTGATATTAAAAATCCGAAGACTAATCTTCGTAATGCGGGATTCACAATAGAAGAGAGAACAAAGTTTACAGAACTTTTAAATACTGGATTTGTAGATACATTTAGATCTCTATATCCTAAAACTATAACTTATTCATGGTGGAGCTATAGATTTCACGCAAGAGAGAATAATGCTGGCTGGAGAATTGATTATTTTGTTGTAAATGACAAATTTATGTCTAGAGTTAAAGATAGTTTAATATATACAGATCAATTTGGTAGTGATCATTGTCCTGTTGGACTTATAATCGAATAAATTTGGACCAATTTTGTAAATTGGTCTTTTTAATTGTGGGATAATTTTGTTATTTTTTAAATCTATTTAAAAGATAATTTCAAGGTCTTTTATATATTTTTTTATGTTCTATAATAAATATAAAAGAAAGGGGTCTTAATATGAAAAAGAAACTAGGATTTATTTTTCTATCAATGTCCTTAATATTATTATATATATTGGCGAGCTGTAAAGTATTTGTGACTAAACCAAGTGTATCATATAGTGATATTAAGTTTAATTCACTAACTAGTAGTGTAACTTTTCAATTAGACATAACTGATAGTGAATCAGTTGGCTCTAACTACATAGTTAATTTAGCTAATCAAAGCGACACTTCTTCAAATACGGAAAGCCAAGAAGTGAAGAATTTAAGTGACAAATATACTTTTGAAAATATCGTTGTTGGTGATACTTATACAATTTATGTAAGCTGTACAATTGATGGCCAAAATATAGAACTTAATAATAAGGCCAACTTCACTGCAACAGATGAGAGTATATCTCAAAGTCTTGGTATTTATTTTGAAGATGAAACTGTTGAATATGATAAATTAAGACATTATTTATATTTCTATTATGATGATAATGCGGTGAGTGGAATACTTAAAATTGGTATAAATGGTGTCTCTTATAAGATACAGTATGATAATTCTAATGTGTATCAAACTGAACCAGGTGAATATAAATATACAATAAATATTTACCAATTGAGTGGTAATTATTATAGTCTTGTAGAAAGTATAACCAAGACTTTAATTATAAAAAAAGCTAGTACTTTATACACATTTAATGATATTGTTACGGAATATGATGGTAATAAAGTTAAAGAACCTTTCACATATGAAGGATTAACATATAAATATTATGACTCTAACAATAAAGAGGTAGAACCAATTAATCCTGGTACTTATACAGTAGCTTATGAATTTACTGGTGATAATTATTATGAAGCATTGAGTGGTACTTATACCTTAACTATTAAGAAGGGTACTATCACTTCATTTATTAAAAATCAAACTATTAAGCTTGGTGAAGTGAATGAATTAAAGATTGATGATGAATCATTCTCTTTAAGTAATGTGGATTATACAGTCACATATTATGACTCAAATAATAATGTTGTTGATAAAATTAATAGTGTTGGTAAATATAAAGCCTATATCACTATTTTGGGAAATGAATTCTATTATGGCCTTGAAACTATTGTAGATTTAAATGTTGTTGATGAATTAAAAGATTCAATTATAGTTTCTAATGTTTCAAGCTTCAGTGTTGAAACAGGAAATTATATGCCAGGTAGTAAAAAAAATATAAATTATTATAATTATATTCAAATTTATAATAATTCATTTGAAACTATTGATTTATCAAATGTTTCACTTGATGTGTTTGGCCAATCTTACACATTATCTGGTTCAATAGATAGTAATAAAACTTATACCGTATTAATTTATTCTAACAGCTTAAAAATAACAATCAATAATTTTTATTTTGGAGCTCAAAAAATTGATTTTTCTAAATATGCGGATCAAGTAATAAAATCAACTTCAAGTTCAAAATTAGCAAGTGTTAAATTAATTAATCAAGATAATACAATAGATTTAACATTTGATACAGAATATGATGATTATTTTGCGACTTTAAATAATAATAAATCTACATTAGGAAAAAATTATGTATATAATTATTCATCTTGTGATTCGTTACAAGAAGTTGTTGAAAAATTAGCTAATTCTACATTTACTACTTTGACACCAACTGTTTCGTTCAATGAAATTTCAAGTATTTCTCAAACAAGAATAAGTGAATTATATGATGTGGTTGCAACTGACGCTTTAGGCAATAATATCAGTATCACAAGTGATATGATTGACTTATCTAATTTGACTAATGAAAATATTGGTCATAATGTAGCTGTCACATATAACATTTATGATAGTTATGGTAATGTTTTAACATTTGAAAGAAATATCTTATATGTTGATGAAGAGGCTCCTGAACTTAATTTAAATGAAGATATATCTCGTAATGTTGAAATTGGTGCTGTTGTTGATTTAACAAAATATTTTGAAGCATATGATACTGTTGATGGAAATATTAAGATTAGTGATTCTATGATTGAAACTGATTTAGATTTAACTAGTGAAGGTGTATATCATGTCACTTGTAAAGTTAGTGATCAATCTGGTAATGTTGCTTCATTAACAATTGTTGTAAGAGTAGGTCAAAATTATAAGACTTTATCTGGTATATCAAAAGAAACTGTAAGAACTAATGATACAGGTGAAGCCCATGCACTTCCTTCAAAAGGAAATGTCAAAGGATTGGTAATCCCTGTAGCTTTAGATAGTGCTACTACGGTTGCAAATAAACCTATTTCTAATATTAATGCAGCATTTAATGGTAATAGCGCAAATGTAAGTTTTGAATCTGTATCTAGTTACTATGCTAAGTCTAGTTACAACAAACTTAACTTAACATTTGATATATATCAAAGCTGGGTTAAATTAACTAGTACAAAATCATATTATGATACAAATATTAAATCACTTTTAAAAGAAGCTTTAGAAAGTGTATCAAACACTTATAATCTTGCTGATTATGATAGTGATAAAGATGGATATATTGATGCTGTATGGTTCGTATATGATATTCCTTATGACAAAAACACTAATTATTTCTGGGCTTGGACAAGCGATTATTCAGACTCTAATTTAGAATTTGATGGTGTAAAATTTGCAAAATGTGTATTTGCGTCATATAGTTTCTTAGATTCAAATGATTCTTATAATTCAAAATATAATGGAGCTGGTTCAAGCAAAGTTACTGCTCGTACATATATTCATGAAACTGGTCATTTGTTAGGCCTTGAAGATTATTATGATTATGATTATGATCAATCTGTTGGCTATTCACATACAATGTATGGTATTACAATGATGGACCAAAACTATGGTGATTTAGATGCTGCTAGCAAGATTTTACTTGGTTGGCTAGATCCTGTTATTATTTCAAATGATGATGTTATAACTATTGGATCAACCGCACTTGATAGTAATAATGCGATTATCATTTCTAAATCAATTGAATCCAAAGGTACAATTTTTAGCGAATACATAGTTCTTGAATTCTGGACTCCAGAAGGATTAAATGCGTATGACGCTTCTAATACATTTGGTACTGATGCTTATGGCGTTAGAGTATTACATTTAGATGCAAGCATTAATTATGTCAATGGTAAGGCTACATTAACTAATGGTAAGAGGCCATCTTATTTCAAATATAACAATACAGATGATGATTCTAAGAATTTCCTTGAAACATTGGCAAAGAATAAAGATGCTATCTATAATCGTTATACTTCAGAATATGATGTAACTAATAATGTATTATTTGAATCAACATCAACTACTTTTGGTGTAGATATCTATTCTGATTTCACTTACAACACTGGTGATAAGCTTGATTTTATTTTCAATATTTCAAGTATTAGTTCTACAAGTGTTACGATAACTGTCGATTTTAAATAAATTTAAACTCACTCTAGATTGGAGTGAGTTTTTGCGTTATTTGTTATGATTGTAAAAAAATGATGTTTAAAGTATAATAAAGTATAGTAGGTGATTATTATGTTCTTTAATAAGAAAAGCAATAAAGAAAATGAAAAAAAAGAAGATTTAGTTGAAGAAACTAATAAAGATGAGGAAGTTTCAAATGTTTCATTTGATGCAACTGAAACTGATGATAAAAATATAGATGAAAAGGAAGAATCAGATGCTTCAAATGATAATCAAGAAGAAGTAAAAGATAATTTTGAAAATGAGCAAGAGGAAGTATCTGATATAGATAAAAAAGATGATATCAAAGATACTCCTATTACTGAAATAGTTTCTCAAAAAGATATTTCTGATAATGAAAATATAAAGAAAGACGAAAAGAAAGCAAAAAAAGAAAAGAAATCAAAGACTCAATTTGTCACTAACCCAATTACTTCATATCGTTTCTGGTTTAAGATTATTGGCGGTGTAATTTTATTAGGATTAACATTCGCTTTAATTTTTGTAAAAACTGATAATGACCAATATTTGCGTGATCAATTAGCTGTAGGTATTTTTGGTGGTATCATTTTAGTATATGCTGTTATCCGTACTATTCCTTTATTTAAGACATTAGAAAAAGGTTGGTCTAAAGGATTAAATATCATTGAAGTTTTAGTTGATGTAGCAGTTGGTGCATTCCTTGTATCTGGAGGATTTAATTTCTCTAGTTCTTCAAGTGAATATGTAAAATTTGTGCTAAAGTATTTTCGCTTTTTCTTAGGTGGAGTATTATATCTTCGTGGTTTGGTTTACTGCATTACTTCAATTATATTTGGTGAGAAATCTGATAGTAAACAATTCGTTGCGAATATCGTTTGTTTCACTCTTGGTGTTGCAATTTTCTGCTTAGAAAAGTTTAATGTTTCATATCTAGGTTGGATTCTCGTAGTATTAGCAGCTTTATCAGGTGGATATCTTGTTGGTGAAGGTTCAATCAATTACTTTAATTATAGAAAAGAATTTGCTGAAAAGCGTGACAATAAATCAAAGAGTGATACTAAATCTAGCGAACTAGGTGATAAGTCTAAAGATGAAAATATTGATAAACAACCTAATTTAGATAGAGATAATATTGAAAAAATTAATCCAGAAATCATTTCGGATAATGATTCTAAAGACAATAATTTATATAGCTAATTAGATGGGATAAATTCCCATCTTTTTTTATAATTTAATCCACTTTTTGGTAAAATTATCTAATAATAAATAGGTCCTATCTCTTTACTTTTAGTTATATATTTGATATACTTTATCCGTGTGAAATCATAGTAAGAAATTTGGAGAATTACTATTTTGAAGGAGGAGCAGCATTTCCCACATTTGTGTGGTCTCCAGCTGCGATATAAAAATGAATACTGAATTTTTAGCAGGTAGCAAAGCTAAGGTTACTTTTGAAGTACAACCTGAACAATTTGAAAAAGCATTAGACGCTGCATTCGTTACTGAAAGCAAGAACGTATCAATTAAAGGTTTCAGAAAGGGTCATGTTACTCGTGAAATGTTTGACAAGTATTATGGCGAAGAAGCTTTATACAATACAGCTCTTGACAACTTATTCAATGACTTCTATAAAGAAGTATTAGCAAATAAGGAATTAGCTAATAGAGTTATTTCTCAACCAATGCCAGGTGTTGAATCTAAGATTGAAAAGGGTAAAGCATTCACTGTTTCACTAACATTCGATGTATATCCTGAACCAACTTTACCAGCTTACAAGGGTGTTGAAGTTGCAAAGAAGAATGTTGAAGTTACTGATGCAGAAGTAAATGAATCAATCAACAACATTTTAAAGAGCCAAGCTAAGTTAGAAGAAAAGGCTGAACAAGTTATCGCTAAGGGTGACACAGCTAACTTCGACTTCGAAGGATCAGTTGATGGCGTTAAGTTCGAAGGTGGAGCAGCTAAAGGTTATGAAATGGAAATCGGTTCTGGTCAATTTATTCCAGGATTTGAAGATCAAATGATCGGTATGAAGAAGGGTGAAACTAAGGACGTTAAGGTTACTTTCCCAACTCCATATGCTGCAAAGGAATTAGAAGGTAAGGAAGCTGTATTCGTTGTCACTGTTAACTCAGTAAAGACAACTGTTTTACCTGAATTAAATGATGAATTTGTTAAGACTTTAAAGAGAGAAAATGTTAATACTGTTGAAGAATTAAAGGCTAGCGAATTAGCTAACTTAAAGGCTAACAAGGAAACTTCTGAACATAACAGACAAATCGATGAAGTTGTTAACAAGATCCTTGATGGTACAACTGTTGAATTACCAGAATCATTAGTTAAGACTTATGTTGAAGCTTACAAGAACCGTTATACTGAACAAGCTAAGGCTTACAACATTCCACTTGAAACATTATTACAATTATCAGGTTTAGACCAAGCTACATTCGAAAAGAATGCTAATGAAATTGGTAAGAGACAAGCTTTATTCCAAGTTGTTCTTGATAAGGTAGTTCGTGATGAAAAGCTAGAACCAAGCCAAGATGCATTCAAGGCTCGTGTTGATGAAGTTGCAAAGAACACTAACCAAAAGGCTGATGATGTTGTTCGTACTCGTGGACAACAAATCTACTCAGAAATGGTTTATGATGCATTCATTAACTTAGTTCTATCTAACGCTAAAGAAATCTAAGTTTTCGAACCAAATTAAGGCCTCCATTTGGAGGTCTTTTTCTTTAGTTGAAAATAATAATTAACCGAATTGGCAAACTACTTGCAATATTGCCAATTATGTAGTAGTATATAATTACTAGCAAATAGCTAGGCTAATTTTTCTTTGAAAAAGAGGTGGGAAATATGGCAGAATTAGAGAATAAGGCCTATCCAGCAATAGCATTACGTGGAATAGTTCCACTACCACATAATGACTTTAGAACTGAAGTAGGTAGAAAAAGTTCAATCTATGCATTAGAACTTGCTGAAAAAGAATACGACAATAATATTATTCTAATCATTCAAAAAGATCCTCTTGTTATCGATATCAAGCCAGGTGACGTTGAAAAGATTGGTGTAAGAGCACATATTGATTCTAAATTGACATTGCCTAATAAGAATTATAGAGTAAAATTCTCTGTTATTGAAAGAGTTAATCTAGATACTATTAGTGAACCAGAACCATGTTTCATGGTTACTACAAGTAATCTTGAAAGTGTTGGTGAATCTGTTGAAGAACAAGCTGCATTAGTTAAGACAGTTATTAGTGAAATCACAAATAATCGTTTCTTATTAAATAGTCCTGAAGAAGTAATGAGACAAATTTCAAGTGGTATGACTACTGAAGATTGCATCGACATTATTGCTGGTCATTTAAAGACTTCAACTAATAAGTATCGTTATTTAGCCGAACCTAGTCTTTCTAAGCGTATGAAATATATTTTAGAAGATATCAATAGAGAAAAAGAAATCTCTAAGATTGAAGATAAAATTAATGAAGACGTTAAGAAATCAATTGATGAATCTCAAAAAGAATACTATTTACGTGAAAAGATGAAGGCTATCCAATCAGAACTTGGTGAATCAGGTAGAACTGAAGAAGAGATAGACGAGTTAAAACAAAAAATAGATAATTGTGGTATGCCAGAAGAAATTCATAAAAAGGCATTAAAAGAATTAAAGAGATATCAAATCACTTCAAGTCAAAATGCAGAATCTGGTATCATTAGACAATATTTAGAGTTTATGGTTTCTCTTCCTTGGAAGAATGAAACTAAAGATAATGATGACATTAAGAAGGTTGAAGATACACTTAACAAGAATCACTACGGTCTTGAAAAGGTTAAGGAAAGAATTCTTGAATATTTATCAGTTAAAATTTTAACAGGTAAGAATCCACAAACTATTCTTTGTTTATACGGACCTCCTGGTGTAGGTAAGACTACATTAGCTCGTTCAATTGCCGAAGCTCTTGGTAGAAAGTTTGTTAAGGTTTCACTTGGTGGTTTATCAGATGAGGCTGAAATTAGAGGACACCGTAGAACTTATATTGGTGCTCTTCCAGGACGTATCTTAAAAGGTATGCAAGATGCTGGTACTACAAACCCAGTATTCTTACTAGATGAAATTGATAAAGTTGGTCAATCTAGTTATAGAGGAGACCCTTCAAGCGCATTACTTGAAGTCCTTGATCCTGAACAAAATGCACACTTTAGTGATAACTACTTAGAAGAAGATTATGACTTATCTAAGGTATTATTTATCACTACTGCTAACTCACTTGATACTATTCCAGGTCCATTATTTGACCGTATGGAAGTTATCACATTATCAAGCTACACTGAGTTTGAAAAGACTCATATTGGATATGATTATTTAGTACCAAAGGTACTTGAACAAAATGGTTTAGCTAGTGATAAATTTAAGATTACTGAGGATGCAATGCATGAAGTAATTGAATCATATACTAGAGAAGCTGGTGTTCGTTCATTACAAAGAAATATAGGTACACTTGTTCGTAAAGCTATTAAGGAAATCTTAATGGATAAGAAAGAAAGTGTAGAAGTTAATAAGGATAACTTAGAAAAGTATCTTGGTAAGAAGATTTTCTTCAGTAATGAAAATAGAGAAAAGAACCAAGTAGGTGTTGTAACTGGTTTAGCGTACACATCATTTGGTGGAGATACTTTAGACATTGAAGTTACAACTTATCCAGGTAAAGGTGGATTAGTCTTAACTGGTAAGCTAGGGGACGTAATGAAGGAAAGTGCTATGGCTGCCCTATCTTATGTTAAGAGCCATGCTGCTGAATACAATATTGATCCAAAGAAGTTCCAAGAAGAAGATATCCATGTTCATGTGCCTGAAGGTGCTGTTCCTAAAGACGGACCAAGCGCTGGTGTTACATTAACTACAGCAATTATGTCAGCTTTGACTAATATTCCTGTAGATTCTCATCTTGGTATGACTGGTGAAGTTACTCTTCGTGGTACTGTTCTTCCAATTGGTGGTTTAAGAGAAAAGTCAATCGCTGCCTTACGTAGTGGATTAACTACTATCTTAATTCCAAGAGAAAATGAACGTGATCTTGATGAGGTTCCAGATGAAGTAAAAGCTAAGCTTAAAATTATTCCTGTTCACAATGTTTCAGAAGTACTTGAAAAAGCTTTAGTTAAGCCAACAACAATTAATTAATCAATTAGGCTATTCTTAGAATGGCCTTTTTCTTTTCTTTGAAAATAAAAAATTGTATAATTTATTTAGGAAGTGATTATTATGTTATTTATCCATTATTCTGTTGATAACGAGGAACATATTGGTATATTTAAAGACCATAAGATTTATAGAACTAAATATAAAAATATTTTTGAACTATTTAATAATGATATGGTTGCTGAATCTTTATATGAAGAAACAAGAGATATAAAAGAAGAACCTATTATTAAATATCCAAGTCAAGATATTTTATGTCTTGGGATGAACTATCGTGAGCATAAAAACGAGTGCTTAGATGCAGGTCTTGATACAGAAAAAAAAGAAACTTCAGTTTATTTTTCAAAGCGTTGTAGCGAAGCTATAACAAGTGGTGACTACATTGATTTGCATAAAGGCTTAACAAAATTTGTTGATTATGAGGGTGAACTTGGTATAATCTTAAAGAAAGATTTATGTGGAAAAGTTACAAATAGTGAAATCAAAGATGCGATATTTGGTTATTGTGTCATCAATGATGTCAGCGCTCGTGATTTACAAAAGGATCATCAGCAATTCTATTTTGGAAAGTCTTTAGATACATTTACAGTTATTTCAAGTACAGTTTTAACTCAAGATGAATTTAAGACTTTTCCACATTTAAATATCAAAACTTATGTTAATGAAGAATTGAGACAATCAGATAATACTCGTAATATGATTTTTGATATTCCACATTTTATTAAAGAACTAGCTAAAGGAATGACTCTAAAGGCAGGTACAATTATTGCGACAGGCACTCCAAGTGGTGTTGGCAAAGCTTTAGGCAAACCATTAAAGACTGGTGATATCGTTTCGGTTGAAATTGATTACATCGGTCGATTAATCAACGTATGTAAGTAGGAGAATGTATGAATTATACTATAGTAATCGATTACCAAAAGGATTTTATAGATGGGGCTTTATATAATGAAGAAGCCATAAAAATTAGACATAATGTTATTAAAAGAATAAAAGAAGGTATTGGTTGTAAAAATAAACTTGTTTTCACCCGTGACACGCATAATGAAGACTATTTATCCACTAACGAAGGAAAGAATCTTCCAGTTATCCACTGTATAAAAGGCTCAACGGGTCATGAATTAGATAAAGAAATGATGTCCTCATTTAATTATCCACATGATATTATTGATAAGCCTACATTTGGATATAAAGATTGGAATTTAGATAATCCTGAAAATATCTATATGCTAGGAGTTTGTACAGATATTTGTGTGATTTCTAACGCTCTTATTTTAAAGGCGAAATATCCTGAGGCTAATATTTATGTATATAGAGATGCTGTTGCTGGTTTAAGCATCGAAAAAAATAATGCAGCACTAAATGTGTTAGAAAGTTGTCAGGTTAAAGTTATCTAATGGCCACTCCTATTATTTATGAAGATAATCAAATATTAGTTTGTTATAAAAGAGAAGGAGTATTATCTCAAGAAGATATTTCTAAAGATCCGGATCTTTTAAATGAATTAAAAGAATATATTAAAGTAAAATACAATAAACCAGGGGCTGTTTATTTAGGTCTGGTTCATAGACTTGATAGAAATACTAGTGGCGTAATGGTTTTTGCGAGAACTAGTAAATCGGCAGCTAGATTATCTAGGCAAATTAAAGAACATGATGGCTTCAATAAGAAATATCTTGCGGTAGTTGAAGGTAAGATGACTAAAGGTGAAACTAAGACTTTAGTAAATAAACTTTTAAAAAATGAAAAAGAGAATAAGAGTTATGTATCTAATTCAAAAGACGCGAAAGAAGCTATTTTAGAATATAAAGTTCTTGATTCTAAAAGTATTGAAGGAAAAGATTATAGCTTATTAGATATCAGATTATTAACTGGTCGTCATCACCAAATTAGATGCCAATTATCTTATATAGGCCACCCTATTGCAGGTGATATGAAATATGGCGCTAAGCGTAATGGTGGTAATACTTATAATTTATCTAGCTATAGCTTAACATTATCACATCCGGTTTCTAAAGAGATTATGACTTTCAATTACTTCATTCCTAATCACTTATTTAAACGTTTTTGTGATTCAAAAGATTTTTTAAAAATCTTCCATTTAATTTAAAAAAGAGTTTTACAACGCTTATGTTGTAGAACTCTTTTCTTTATAGTATTATTTTAACTATTTTGTCAGACATATTAGAAATATATAAGGGAATATTATGGATATTTAAATTATTTAATATGTCTTTTTCTTTAGTGTTTAAATTATATAATTCCTTTGTGTCGCTTGAAATAGCTATTGCGACGATGTTGTGTGCTCTATATCCCTTGTTAATTAAATTATAAATAGCACTTTCTAACGCGCTTATATTCAATTTTGAATCTTCAAATTCAATATTAGCACCTGTTACAATTCTATTATCATCTAATTTGATAGCCGCTCCTATTTTAATAAAACTGTAAAGAGCGTAAGAATTTACTCTTTGTTGAGTCGCTTCTAAAATTAAATTATTATCGATCATAAAGCCACCTTATTGTAGTCTTTATAAATATCAAATGTTTCTCGTTCTTTTAAATCTTCAATTAAAATATCACGTATTAATGCATGATCATCAATAGCTTCTGTTCTAATAGAATCATAATAAGTACCATTGTATACATAAGATATTGTAGCTACTTTAATAATGTCATTACCTGTAAGGGATACTCCAGGTCTTACATAACAAAAGTCGTAATTTGATTCAGAATCCATGAATTCTTTGACTTTTGAAGCTTGTTGGTTATGAACAAATATATTATTATCAAAAGGAATATATGAATAGAAATCAGATTTTTTTATTCTTCCTTGTGGCAAAACCACTCTTGTAGAGCCATAGTTCATAATAAATACATCAGCACCGGTTTCTTTTAATGCCACTCTACCCATCCATTCTTGAACACGTATATCAGTAGCTTTAGGTAAAGAAGATGTTAATAATGTTAAAATGGTATCATTATTTTCAAATTCTTTTGTGTAAGTATCAATTATATTTTGAACTTTTTTATCATAATTATCTTTAGCGCTGCTTACTTCATTATGTTTTATGGTAGAAGATATAACTTTTTTAGTAGAGTTATCTATTTTTAAATCAATTTGCCCAAAAGAATATAAATGATTTGATTGATAAGATTTAGATTGAACAACTGGTACATCTAATCCGTTTGGTCTTTCGATATAGCCATCTTGATAAGTGTGAGTGTGGCCATTTATTATAGCGTCAACTAAGTAATTGCCATTTTTATCTTTCGCATTTGCAAAAACTTTATTAGGATTATAGTAGTTTACTCCTGTAGTAGAACCACCATGAATGGATACAACAATGATGTTTGCTCCATAATCTTTTAGCTTTTGACCTATGTTTTCCACACTAGACTTATAATGTGTGTCAAATATATAATTGCCTAGTTGTTGTTGGTCTATCGAATTTTTCACATCACCTATGTATTCAATGACACCAACCTTAATGTTTGATTTATCAAATATATAAGAATCATAAATCTTACCATTATCAATAGTTAATAAATTATTACCATCATATATGTTGGCATTTAGTAAAGGAAAGTTGGCTTCGCCATTACTTTCATTTCCATCAAAGTAATTTAATATTTTATCTAATCCCCAATCAAATTCATGATTTCCTATGCCTAAGCAATCGAATTTCATTTGGTTCATAGCGTCAATCATAACTCTTCCGTAGGACTCTTTTACAAGAGCAGTACCTTGGAACATATCGCCATTTCCAAGTAATAATACATTATCATATGTTTCTCTAGCTCTAATATTATTTATAAGATAACTAGCATTAGATAGTCCTTGCATATTGTATTCATCTTGAGAAATGAAACCATGAACATCGTTGAATTCAATTATTGATAAATTAGTATATAAATCTTTAGAAATTGATTCAATATTTGATTCGGTTTTTGATTCTATATTTGGTGTAGTACTTGATTCAACACTTTGTACACTAGTAGAGGATACAGATTGACAACTTGTAAGAAGTAAAATTGGAACAAATAATAATTTCTTTTTCATATATTATAATTTTTCGTATTTAATAAAGTTTTCATTGATGTCACTCAATTTATGGCAACCACATAGAAGCATTGTGTCTTTTAATTCGCCAATAAGCTTATCAGTGTAAAGCTTAATTCCTTCGCTTTGTGCACCATAAATAGATACTACATAAGGTCTAGCGATAAGGACAGCATCAGCACCCAGTGCCAACGCTTTAAAGATATCTGATCCACTACGGATACCACCATCTACAATTAATGTCATCTTACCTTTAAATTCTTTAGCTATATCTTTTAAAGCTTCAAGAGTAGAAATGGTAGATTCTAAAATTCTACCACCATGATTTGATATTACAATTGCACTAGCACCAGCCTCATAAGCCTTACGAGCAGTTGCTAAACTAAGTACACCTTTTACAATGAATGGAACTTCGGCTCTTTTAATAATATTTTTAAGCTCAGCTACTGTCTTAGTACCTGCTGGTGGATTTTGATTTTTTAAGAATGGTAAACCACATGCATCAATATCCATGGCTATCGCTTTAGGATTAGCTTTTTTTACTAAATCGAGTTTAGAATAAACAGTATCCATATCCCAAGGCTTAATAGTAGGGATACCAAAACCATCTAATTCAGAAAGTGTTTTAGCTGCACTTTCCATGACACTAGGATTTTTACCATCACCAAGACAAGCTAAAATATTAGCTTCTTTAGCGCCTTTTAGTAGCATTTGATTATATTCTAAATCATCATATAAGTCACCATAATGACTTTTCACACTACCAACAGGTCCAATAAAGATAGGAGCGTTTAATTTGGTTTTAAAGAAATTGAATGTTGTGTCGGCTTCTTTAACATCATTTATTGGGTCAGTTAAAATTCGATAGTTTTGCCAAGCTTTATAGTTATTGATAGCGTTGTCACCATTACCTTTGGCACCTGGTCCTGGAATTTGATTACGACATGCAAGACCGTTACAAACTAGACAGGCTTTACAGTATGGTCCAATATTCTTTTTCGCGTTTTCTAGCATATCTTGATATGTCATATTATAATTCCTCGGTTTTATTGTTTTCTTCTCTTACATGTTGAAGTAGTTTTAATAAATAAAGTACTCTTTTTGATATTGTTGCGTAAGCATTAGCTTTCGCAGCAAGCTTTAGAGCTAGATCGGTTAAATCTTTATCATCATTCTCTTTACAGTTCTTTAAGCTTTTTAGTGTTTCGTCGATAGAACTTTTAAATGCGTCTTGATTTAAATCAAGATATTTGTTGTATTCTTCTCTGTAGTTAGATTCTTTATATTCTACATCTAGAATTTGTTTGATTTCAGGTAAAGAAAGAATTTGTTTAAGATAAACCACCTCACCTAATAGCGATAGTTGTTCACGATTATATTTCTTAGCCTTTGGAGCTGGTACAATGTGAGCTTTTACATAATTATTAATCATAGAAGAAGTAATTTGTTTGTCCTCACTATGTCTAGCTAATACATTTGATTCTCTTTCTAGATAAGTTAATAATTGTTCCATATATAAATCAATATCTGGAAGTCTATCGTAATCTGGTAAGTTAAATGTATCTAAATCATTTAACCACTTTTCAATTGTTTTATTTACATTAATATCCATGTTAATCCTCCCGTTTAATTCATTATAACATTAAGCTGTTTAAAAGAGAATATAAATTAGATATAATAATATGATTAGTAGGATAAATAATTATTAAAACTAAATGATGTAAAAGATTCTTAGATTTTAAAAATGTATTTATAGTACTGATTTATATCCATAGATATATTTTCTTGATAATGAAAATGATTTAATTTATAATATAAAGTAGTAAAGAAGGTGTTTGTATGTTTCTTGAAAATTTGAATACCGGAGCAATCTTTGGGATTGTTCTTGCATGTGTTGCAGTAGTAGCAGGAATTATTGTTATACTACTTACTAGAAAAAACAAAAATAAAGTTGTTGTTGACGAACAACTTGTGAATAATATGATTAGCTTTCTTGGTGGAAAAGAAAATATTTCTACTTATAAACAAGAAGCTGGTAGAGTTAAGTTTGAGGTCATTGATTTAAATAAAGTAGATCTTGAAAGTTTAAAAACAATTTCGTCAAAGGGTGTATTTGTTACTGGTAATAATGTTAAGACATTATTCAAGTATGATTCAAATGTCATTATCAAAATGCTTGATAAGACTTTAAAATAGGAGGGATAAATTTATGGCAACAAAAACTTATAAAATTACAGCAGAAACTGGCATTCATGCTCAAAGTGCAGTTTACCTTGTAAATGAGGCTATTAAATATAATAGTAATATACTTCTTGAGGTTGAAGGAAAAAAGATTAATATGAAGTCAATCATGGGTGTAATGAGTCTTGGTGTTTACCAAGGGGCTATCATTACTATTCATGCTGAAGGTAGCGATGAGGAACAAGCAATCGCTGGTATCGAAAATCAAATTTATCAATTGAAGATAGGAAAAGAATACTAATGAAAAAGTTTTTACAGAATTTGGCTAAATTCTTTGTATCAATTTTTAACGGATTCTGTATCGGACTTGCAAATATGGTAGCCGGTTTGTCTGGTGGTACAATCGCAGTAATTAGAGGCGTTTATGATGATATGCTAGATTTGTATTCAAATCTAGTAACTCACCTATTCAAAGCTGTTCATAAGCATTGGCGTCTTATTGTTGGTATTGTGATTGGTGTTGTAGTTGGGACACTTACAATTTCTAAAGCATGGA
>Ga0247611_10005820_pt1 | contig 16053 bp, 11 predicted proteins | sample 177DNAGHGhighgp2_FD_192422 | JGI IMG/M metagenome (GOLD analysis project Ga0247611, IMG submission 192422) | Sheep rumen microbial communities from Palmerston North, Manawatu-Wanganui, New Zealand - 1770 DNA GHGhigh gp2 | ecosystem: Host-associated > Mammals > Digestive system > Stomach > Rumen... | reverse complement strand
ACCCTTCTCAAGAGCATCGCAGACTGCCAGCACGCGGTCAATCTCACCGATGACATAGCGAGCACGCTTGTATTCAACCTCGCTGATTTCACCCTTCACTTCGTCCAGCATTTCCATGTTGGCATCACGCAAAGTCTCCACTTCGGGGTGGTGCTTCTTGATGATTTCGGCTACATGCTCGCATTGCAGACGGCGCTCGTTGTAGGGAGAACCAGCCAGTTCGTGCTTCACACAAGAGTTGACGAGCATCAGCTTATAGCCCTTGGGGTTCCAGGGGAAGTAGGCAATCTCGCCCGAACGGCAGTCCATACGCATGAGGTGACCAGCCTTGCCGAGGCATGAAATTGCCTGGTCCATGATACCGCAGTTGCAGCCGATGTACTTGTGCTCGGTGCGCTGACCAACCTTGGCAAGTTCCATGCGGTCAATTTTGTTGTCGCCGAACATATCGTTCAGAGCGAAAGCGAATGTGCTCTCCAGAGCTGCAGAAGAACTCATACCAGCACCAAGGGGAACATCACCGGCAAAGGCTGTGTTGAAGCCCTGTACGGGAACACCCAGAGCCATCATCTCGCGGCATACGCCGTAGATGTAGCGTGCCCAAGTAGCCTTTGGTCCCTTATCATCGTCAAGTGAGAACTCCACCTTGTCCTTAAGGTCGATAGAGTAGGCGCGCACATTGCGGGTTCCGTTTGCTTTCAGTTCGGCAATCATGCCCTGCTCAACAGCTCCGGGGAACACATATCCGTTGTTATAGTCGGTGTGCTCACCAATGAGGTTGATACGGCCTGGAGAAGCATAAACGTTTCCTGTGCTTCCGTCGAAGTGCTTGATAAAGCGGCTTCGAACATCTTCAATTGTTAGTTTCATAGTAATTTATTTAATGATATGTAAGATTATTCTACTGGAATGTCGGTATTCACGTTCTTGCTGCCAATGAGAGCATAGTATAGGATGTAGGCTGCACAGAGCAGGGGTACCCAGTATGAAATGAGGTAAGAACCGGTCCAGTCTGCTACGAGACCCTGAATGGCAACCATGATGGCGAAACCTACAACCATTGTCATGAATGCACCAGAAGCAATAGCGGTGTACTTACCAAGACCTTCTGTTGCGAGGTTGAAAATGCCGCCCCACATAACGCTGGCGCAGAGACCTACAAGCAGGAAGCAGAAAATGCCAACGGGAACATCGCCCCACAAAATTGCCATATTTGTGTAATCGATACCGGGAACGCTAACTGCTGTTGATGTGGGCAGATAAATTCCCAGCAGCAAAAGAACGATGGCTGTTGAGCTTACGAAGGTCATCATGGCCTTTGTGCTAACCTTACCACCAACGCTGGCGCCAATGAATCGGCCGATAAGCATGAAGAGGAAGTAGATGGAGCCCAGTGTTCCTACGTAGCCGGCATCCATAGCCAAACCTGGTGTTGCTGCATCACCTGCTGCTGTCAGATATTGTAGAATGAATCCGGGAATACCCATCTCAATACCACCATACAAACCAATGGCAAGGATACCGAGGTTGAAGTGACGGAAAGAGAATGCGCTGTGTGGGTCTTTTTCACCATTCTTTTTTTCAACGGGCTGCTGAGGCTCTTCAATCTTAGTAAAGAGGATAACTACAAAAGCAATGACGAAGATAGCGAGAGCTATCATTAGGGCAGGAGTTGCGTCTGAAATCTTTGCCTTTGCTGCATCGCCGATGAGGGCACCCATGATGATGTAAACAGCAACGGCTGCTGTAGAGTTGAATACGCCACCGGTTTGGATGAGTTGGTTACCCTTGTTGCCACCACCACCGAGGATGTTCAGCATTGGGTTTACAACAGTGTTTAGAATGCACATGCAGGCACCTGAGATAAGTGCTCCGCAGAGGTAAACTGCCATACCGCCCCAACCTGATAACCACTGGACGATAATACCTGTGATACCTACTAATAGGCCGACAAGTGCTGTACGCTTGTAACCCCAGTGCTTAATCATTAATCCTGCGGGGAACCCCATCAGCAGGTAAGCACCGAAATTACCGTAGTTACCAATCATTGCCATAAAGTTGGTGGTGCCGAATTGGTTCTTAACGATGACACCCATTGGCGAACAAAGATTCGTCACGAAGGCAATCATAGCGAACAGGGCTATCATGACGATGATAGCACCCCATTGTTTCTTTTCTTGACTCATAGTTTATTAGATGTTTTAAATGGAATTACAATTTAAGGTATTATTTGTCAGTTCCGAACTTATAGATTGTCTTTTGAGTGTATAGTTCTCCTGGACGAAGAACAACACTGGGGAAATAAGGACGGTTGGGACTATCGGGGAAGTGCTGAGCCTCGAAGCACAGAGCTGAGCGTCGGGGAGCCGTAGCACCGAACTGTAGTGGATAGCCAGTTGCCCAGTTGTCGCTATAGAACTGAACACCGGGTTCTGTTGTCCAAACTTCCATAGTACGTCCGCTTACGGGTTCTGTCATTTCTGCAGCCAATGAAAGTTCTCCTGGTTCCTGCTTGTTCAGTACGAAGCAGTGATCGTAGCCTGCGCCGTTTATGATTTGTACATCATCGGCATCAATGTCCTTTCCTACAGCCTTTGGTGTGCGGAAATCAAATGGTGTTCCGTCAACCTTTAGGATTTCACCCGTTGGAATCGATGTGTCGTCAATGGGTATAAAGTGGTCGGCATTGATTCGCAGAATTACGTTTGTAGCCTCGGGAGTCGGGTTCTGAATACCGCAAAGCGAGAAGTAACCATGATGAGTCATGTTCACAATGGTCTTCTTGTTTGTCATACCACGATAATCGATAACCAGTTCATTGTCATCAGTCAGTGTGTAGCGCACTGTCATCTTCAGCTCACCGGGGAATCCTTCTTCATAGTATGCAAAGGTGTAGCGCAGTACGAGTTCTCGTTCGTTTACCTGTTCGGCATCCCAAACTCTTGCATGAGCTCCTGTAGGTCCTCCGTGAAGGTTGTTGGGGCCGTTGTTGATAGCCAAACTGTATTCTTTTCCGTTCATTGTGAATTTACCCTTGCAAATACGGTTGCCATAGCGACCAATAAGGGTAGAGAGGAATGGTTCGGGACTTGCTACTACGTCCTTGATATTGTCGTGTCCCTGAATAACGTTGGCAACTTTACCATCGCGGTCAGGTACCATTATAGACACAAGAGCACCACCATAGTTGGTGATGTCTACTTCCATTCCATTATTGTTCACGAGAGTGTACAGGTCAGTCTCTTTTCCTTGTACAACGGCCTGAAAATCTTCACGCTTCAGGCCCGAGATGTGTTGTGGTGTCATGGTTGTTTTGTTTAAGTTTGTTAGTGAATGTGCCACAAACTTACCAAAACTTTTTGACCTGTGCAACGAAACTTGTGAAAAAGTTTCAAATAAGTAAGTATTTATATTATTGTAACCATGTGTCGAGGTATCGTTGTGCCACAACTACAGGGTCGTGATGACGGCGAACATATTCGATACTATCGAGTGACAATTGCCGCACATCATCCGGATGTGACAGCAGTCGTGATTCTATCTGTTTGACCACATCGTCTTCTGTCGGTTGAACGTTGATGATGGGTCTCAGTTTTTCTTCGCCTAATAGCTTATAGTGTTCTTCTTCACCACCTCCCACAAGTACCAATCCTCTTGACATTGCTAAAAGACCGTTCATGGCAGGAGTGTATGAATACAGTTGGTCGAGTAATATATGGCTGTCTTCCAGCAGACGATTGTATTCTTGGAATGGTACATCTGTGACTTTGACAATTTGCATTTTATTGCCATATTCGGCTTGCAGACGTTCCAAGGCCCTCAGCATAATATCTGTACCTTTGTATTCACTGCGTTTGCTTTGTATTCCGATGAAGAAACGCAGAGGGGAATACGAGTCAGCAGGTTTTGTCTGATGTTTCGGAACTGCACATGGGAAAGGAATGTATGTGAGTTTGTCTGCGTATTTGACACGACAACATACATACATTTCATAAAGACCCGCAATTATTCCATCACAGTCGTTTGCGATATAGTCAAACAAATCTCCTTTTGCCCCCTTGAGCCATACGGCTTCCATGTCGTCTGTAAAGGAATTGTGTCGTCGCTGACCAAAGAGATAGAAATCACTATATCGGAATGTTTCGGGCTTTAGCCCTTCTTCTACCCAAGGTTTGTCTATTCCTAACGAACCAAGAAACATACGCACATTCTGATTGCGTAACTGTTTGTAGTAGGGTAGTATGCGCTCTGCTCTTAGGTCGAGGAATACAGGGTTTATAAGTTGCACCACATCGTAATCGCGCAATTTGGGAATGATTCGATGAATATCATAGAGATAGCGAAGGGTATCTATTTTGCCAAGTGAACGACGGCGAAGATCGATATCACGATGATAATTCTTCCACACATCGCCATCGCTGACAACAGTCACTTCATGACCGAGGGCTCGCAGTCCCTCTGCCAGCCCCCAGTGCACGTTACTATATTCCCCTAATAGGAGTATCCTCATTTTACCACTACTTTCTTTCCGTTCTTAATGTACAATCCACGCTTTAATTGTGAATCTCCAACGCGGCGTCCGCCCAGGTCATAAACGGCTCTATTGTCAATTATCAATTGTCCATTGTTTATTACCTCAATACCATCTGGCAACGGCTCCACGTATTCCCAACGAAGACCGAAGTCGTCGGCACTCCACCATGCGCTGCCGCTCGTGTTCTTTGCCTGCATACCAATGCGCAGAGTTTCACCGGTGCGTACAATTACTTGCGGAGTTTCTGCCAACTGCCAACCTTTCTGGTATGGGCTGCCGTCTTCGCTGACATTTCCTGTGGGAGTGATTGTGGCTGTCTTTTGTTCTTTCTCCTCACCATTTCCATTGAATACTGTTGCAGAAAGTGTAAATTCCTCGTTTGTGCTACCGCGAAGCAGTGCTTTTACACTATATTTGCCTTCAGGAAGATAGTTGATGTCCTGTGACATTGTGCTGGTAAATGCACTTCCTTTCCACAGATTCCAATATACATTTGACGCATTTCCGTCGCTCGCTTCACCTGTGCCAGTACCAGAATTTTCTACTGTCCATCCGTATGTGTTAGAACGTTTACAACTTGGATTTATGATGTATGCCGAAGCATCTGTGCCTTCTTGCTTGAAGAAGAGTTCGCGAGCACGTTGCTCGGCAGAACGTCGCGCCTCCATATATTGTTGATGTTCGTCACCTGTTAGTTCGGCAATACGAACCAGCTTGAATTCATCGCCACCGGCCCATCGACCACCCATTTCGCCAATGTTCTTAATACCGATGCGTATCTTTCCGCCCAGTATTGCTATTCCTGAAACTGTGGTTCTGCGATTGTAGTCAATTTGACTGTCCTCTGTGACAGGAGTGGCATATTGCACGCTGTCGGCTAGTGCATACAGAACTACGCTACCATTCACGTTATTCGTTGTTCCGTCTGCTGTATTGAATACGGCTGCAGATAATTCATATATTCCTGCCGGCAGGTCCTCAATGTCCTGATAATAGTCGAAGTGCATACCCGCTGCAGTTTCGTTCCAAACTTCCATATAGGTATCTCCTGTCGCTTTTGTATATCCAGCAGAAGCGTCCTTAACGCAAGTCCAACCTGGCACTTCGTTCTTACTTGATACAAGGATGTTGGGGTTTTGAACATATCCAGTGGTTACAGGAGCACCTGTCACCTCGTCGCCAACTGTACGCTTTATATAGAGCCGCAGTTGAGTATTTTCAATGTCGAAGTCTGAGAGGGGGAAAGAATATTTTAAAGTCTCGTTATCGAACTTGTATCGCAAGGTTTCTGTGTAATAATCCTCCCACGTTCCCTCTCCATTAAGTCTTTGGATGGTGAGAATATCTGTGAGATCACCATTTTTGTTCTCTATGTTGACTACCAGTTCATTGTCAACTTCGTTTATACGGGCAGTCATAGTCGGAGTCTTTATGCCAGGTTTCCACCATATGGGGGTAAATTGAACCTTTGAGTTGTAGGCGAAGTCCGACTTCGAGTCACGGTAGACTCTTCCTGCTGGCAACAGACTACCATCATCCCAATTGATGGCACAGCGGTAATATGTATCCCAATTGTAGAAGGCATAGCGCTCAACGAACGAACAAGTGTCCAGGACGTTAAGGATTTCCTTCATAGCCTTGCGTTGCTTCTCGAGTTTTGCGCTATAGCTATCAGGCCACGATTCTGTCGTCCACGATGCACCGTTATTCCATTCTGTAATCCAAATAGGGCGTTTGGTGGAGTCGTAGATACTCTTCAGCTTATTGTACCAAGCCTGCCCGTTGGTGGCCTCATTAGTGCCCCAATATGCATGGAAGGCTACGAAGTCGCAGCGGTAAGCCATATTGTTGACGTTAGTTATATATTCCGTTAGCCATGAAGCGTCTGTAGGGGCGGGACTACCTATGCGCATACCGGCTACTTGGAAATCAGGAGTTTTTTCACATGCTGTCCAAGCCGAGATCGTTCCGCCACAGGCACAATCGGTGTGCTGCTCGCTGTGTTCTGGTTCGTTGAATGACAGACAAGCTGTTGCACTTGTATGTCCAGAAATGTCACCAATAGAAGGCCAGTATATATGCTGACGGATGGGAATGTATTCAGTATCGTATGTTGAGGCGCGATCGGCGCTCCATGTATAGAACCATGTTGCACGCACCTTAGAGGTCTCTGTGGCTATAGCGCTATTTGACGTGGTGCTGCACCAGCCTTTCTTGCTTACATACTGCCACTTCTTTATTATAATACTTGAAACGCGTCCTCGCAGAGCATCGGGCAATACAGGTACTTCTATGTCGTTGTGGTCAGCCACATACACTCTGCTGTATCCGCTTCCGGATGTTCCAGTTGCCAGAGTCGCCATATATCCGCGTTTCAGGCGGAACGAACGCATACGGTTTGAATTCTTACCCAGCGTTCCCGCACCTCCGACTTTGTATTCTATTGCCTCGCCTGTAAACTGTTCACCATCGTATCCAGTCAGTATAGCACTGTTGACGTATGGCATCACTAATGCTCCGTTCAGATAGATTACCACGCGGCAGTTCACATCCACCTTTGCTTCCACTCCATTGATGCTGATTTGTGAAAGGTAGTTCTTTATGACATCGCTTGGACGATTGTTGTCGAATATAAGCCAAGCTTTTTCATTTACGAGGTTTATGTTACACTTCGTCAACGGAGCGCTCTCGGATATGATGTGCAGATCTATCTGTTCATCGAGGTCCATCTTAGCATTCTTCAGTAAAATTACTTTGCGGGTGTTGTTTCCATATTTGTCCACAGTTACACCACCGCCAGTGGTTACGGCCTTTGTTTCGCTCAGCAGTTCTGGCATATAACTTGCTGCATATGTTGAGCGCATAATTGTCCATTCGGCCTCTGTACCTTGCATTGAATACTGGGGCAATGTGTATGTGGAGATTTCGTCGATTGGACTTCCGTTCAGATATACCTTTACTTTATTTGTCTCGAATGTGAATACATAGTTGCCAGGCTGCGACATAGTGTAACGCATGCCTTCTCCCTCTTTGCTGCGAATCAGAATATATACGGAGTCTGATGCATTTGCCTCGTTAAGTGCAAAATCGGAAATTCCAAGTGAAAAACTGCTGCCGAAGTCGTCCATCTCCGTAGCCGTCAGCATTACGTTGCTAAATCCATTTATCATATTTGCCACCGAGTCACGCAAGGTGGTGGCGCGATCCATGAACTGTTCTAATGTGTATTCGGTTTCATTGTTAATCCAGTAACGGGCGTTCAAAACGCTTTTTGGCATTTTGTTTCGATAACTGAGTGGGTATTTATACCCAGTATTCATTTCTTGGTCGATGAAGTCCACAACGTTGCCGAGGTCCCTTATCGCCCATGCCTTGCGGCTGGCTTCCATTCCGTTGTCGTTGCTTGGAAATATGTGGAAAAATGTTGTGCTGTCACCTTGTGCCTTGTCGTACCATACACCAATTTCGTCGGTAGTTTCGTCTCTGTCAACACCTAACGTTGCACTGGTGTTTTTACGATTTACCAATTGACCATTCTTGTCCATTCTAATGCGCCAGTCGTAGGTCGCGCTTGTACTGGGTGCTTGATTAAGTATAACGCTATAACTATTCGAACTACTGGCAGCCATGTATTTGCCGCTTGCCTTATGGCGTAGTTTAATAAATCCGTTTATCGTTGACTTTTCTGCGGTAAACAAATACTGCTCGTCGTTTTCGGCATTGTACTCTACAAGTCGCGGACTGTCTTGCGTCGAAGAAGGAGCCAGTATACGATTGTAGTATGTATTATAAATGTAGTAATCCTGTCCCTCTACAATTGTGTAGATGGAATTGTCTTCAGCTTTTACGGCGATGTTTGAAACCATGCACAAGATGGCAGCAATAAGGGAGATTCTTTTCATAATATTAGCAACCTATTGAGGGCAAAGTTAAGAAAAATATTTTATATCTTCATAATTTTTCGGAAACAAGGTCTAAGATACAACGTTTTTCGGATTTCCGTTTATGAATGCCACAAGATTTTCCACAGCTACATCGATTAGTCTTTGACGTGATTCGCTGCTTGCCCATGCAATGTGCGGAGTCAGGTAGCAGCGAGGCGCTGTAAGCAGTGGGCAGTCCTTTCTCGCAGGTTCAATAGAGAGAACATCAGCACAATAAGCCTGTATCCTGTTCTCGTTCAGAGCCTTTGCCACATCTCGTTCGTTTACAAGTGGACCTCTTCCTGTATTTATGATAATCGCAGAGGATTTCATTAAGGCTAAAGTCTCAACATTTATTATCTCTCGAGTTTCCTCTGTAAGCGGACAATTTAACGAGAGTATATCGGCTTGTTTCAGGGCCTCGCTCCATGTTGCACGCTCAATGTCAGAGGGGAGGTCTGTGCGATTGCTTACAGCCACCACCCGTATGCCCATTGCTTTAGCTATATTTGCTACCCTCATCCCAATATTACCCATGCCGCGAATAACCATAGTCTTGCCCTCCAACTCTGTTATTTTGGTGTCCATCCACATAAAATCGGGGCTCTGCGTCCAACGTCCCTTGGAGTTCTCTTCGGCATAATGAGCCACGCTATTAGTCACATGCAGAAGTAATGCGAAAACTAGTTGTGCAACAGAAGGAGTACTGTATGCAGGAATGTATGTAACCGTTATACCATGCTTGTGTGCTGCCTCTAAATCTACGACATTGTAGCCGGTTGCAAGTACTCCAATATAGCGTAGCTTTGGCAACTGCTCTATGATGGCTTTGTCGAATACTATTTTATTAGTGAATACACCTTCTGCTTCGCGGCTACGTTCAACCGTTAGGTTAGCTGGCGTGCGTTCGTATGTGGTTAGTTCTACGTTCGGCAACTGCTCAAGCTGATGCCAGTCGAGGTCGTCTTGCCTCACCGAATGATCGTCGAGTATGACAATTTTCATGGTACGTCTTTTGCCGTTATCCTATATAAAGTTTACTTCTGGATGTATGTCAATGCCGAATTGTTTATTTACGTCTTCTCTCACAGCGTTGCAGAGTTTTAAGATATCTTCTCCACTGGCACCTCCAAGGTTCACAAGTACAAGGGCCTGACGGTCGTGTACGGCGGCTTTCCCAAGTGAACGTCCTTTCCATCCGCATTGTTCAATCATCCATCCTGCAGGAATCTTTACATGTTCTGCGTCTACATCATAGTGGGGCATATGCGTGTATTGTTGTGCCAATTCTTCATATTTCTCACGACTTACCACGGGGTTCATGAAGAAACTGCCGGCATTGCCAAGTACTTTGGGGTCTGGCAACTTTGAACGGCGAATTTCAATAACGATGTCACGTAACTGTTGTGCTGTAAGAGTGTCTGTGCCGATGCCCTTTCGCTCTAGTTCTACTCTTATGCCTCCATAGTCCAGCCGTGGTGTGAAAGTATCGTACAACTGGTATGTGACATACAATACAGCCCATTTCCCCTTGTATTCGTCAGTCTTAAAAATGCTCTGCCTGTATCCATATCTACACTCTTCATTGCTGAAGATTCGACGTTCTCCAGATACCAAATTCATACAATCCACTTCAACTATAAAGTCCTTTGCTTCGCTGCCGTATGCTCCGATGTTTTGTACGGCTGAAGCTCCAACCTCGCCTGGGATGAGTGAGAGATTTTCCAATCCATACATATTGTTCTGGATGGTATAGTCCACCAACTCGTCCCATATCACTCCTGCTCCTACGCGTAAACGACAGTCTTCAAGTTCCTCTATTGTCGTGATTCTCGAATGCAGAATGGTACCCTTGTAGTCATCGAGAAATAGCAAGTTGCTGCCTCCTCCGATATGCAAAACGGGGCTTTGTCCTATTACTGATAGAAGTTCGTCCGGAGTGTTATACTCAATTAAAGTGTTGCATTTGGCGGAAATTCCAAATGTATTAAGACTCAGTAGGTTATAGTCATGCTTAATTTTCATAAGACATTAGTTTCCATCCGCTGTTATCTCGACGAAAATCAAAGATGTTCATCATGCTGTTCGATATTCCGCACTGAAGCATTAGTATATGGGTGGGGGTTGGATAATCCTGTCCGAAATCGATGTTTACAAATCTATTTTCTGGCATCTCTGGGCGGAATGCAGGCCATTGTCCACGTTCTATTGTCCCCACAATTTCGTCTTCTTCCTCTTCTTCTTCATCGCCGATTTTTACACGTAGTTGTTCGGCAACGTTTTCCAACTGGAAAACACTATCAGCAACAAACTGTCCGTAAAATTTCATAAAATCGCTAAGTTGCTGAGGTATTCCTGTGTGGTTGCTGCTGGTCAGATACCAACGTCCATCGTTACGAGTGAACTTGTAACATTTCATATTCTGTTGCTCCAGTTCAATCACCTGCATCGTTATGCAATCCAATATTGTGTCACTTTCCAGCATTTCCATCTGACTGCGGTCTCCCAGTAGGATTGTGTAGTAGTCGTTACCAGGTAACAGAAATTCGCTGCGAAACTGCTTTCCGCTATTCAGCGTGCGCTCTGTACCATTAAGTTCTGTAATAGGTAATGGAAATCGCACTCGTTGAGCTTGGAAACGCTTGTCGTGTGTGAAGGCAAAAATAAAATCGCCGAAAACCTCGGTAGGCACTTCTTCCATTGACAGTCCATCGTTGTCTTCTTCAAAGAATAAGGTAGAGTCGTTGTCCAGTGAGTCGGCAATTTCCAACGAATCTGCTGTTTGGTTATCTGCACCTGTGTTTCCTCTCCCGCACGATATTACTGCCGCCGTTATGATGCAAAGCACGAGAAATCTACTAATTTTACCAATCATTGCTTATAAAGCTGTAAAAAGTTTTGCAAAGATATAAAATAATTAGTAAATGGTAAATGGTAAATGGTAAATTATTTGTATTTTTGCCGAGCAAAAACGAATAATACAATATATACTATGATAGAGAAGATTAAAGCACTTATTGAGGAAATCAATGCCCTGCATGCTTCTAACGCCGAGGAGGTTGAGGCTCTGCGCATTAAATATCTTAGTAAAAAGGGCGAGGTGAATGCCTTGATGACCGATTTCCGCAATGTCCCCGCTGAGATGAAGAAAGAAGTGGGAATGCGTATCAACGAACTTAAAGCATGTGCCTTGGATAAAATCAACTCCCTGCGTGATGCAATGCAGGTGGCAGAGGTCGCTGGTGGCGATGTTGATCTTACTCGTACTCCATACCCCGTGCAACTTGGCACACGTCATCCGCTGACACTTGTCAAAAACGAGATAGTGGACATTTTCTCCCGTCTTGGATTTACTTTGGCAGAAGGACCAGAAGTAGAAGACGATTGGCACGTTTACTCGTCTATGAATTTTGCTGATGACCATCCAGCACGTGATATGCAGGACACATTCTTTGTGGAGGCCCACCCAGATATAATTCTGCGTTCGCATACTAGTTCGGTACAGGCACGTACAATGGAGCGCCAGCAGCCTCCCATCCGTGTTATCTGCCCTGGTCGTGTCTATCGCAACGAGGCCATTTCTGCTCGTGCCCACTGTTTCTTCCACCAGGTAGAGGGACTTTATATCGATAAGAATGTATCGTTCGCAGACCTTAAGCAGGTTCTGTTGCTTTTTGCACAGGAAATGTTCGGTACTGATACCAAGATACGTCTTCGCCCATCTTATTTCCCCTTTACAGAACCTTCTGCTGAAATGGATGTATCCTGCACCATTTGCGGAGGCAAGGGCTGCTCGATGTGTAAGGGTGCCGGTTGGTTGGAGATTCTGGGCTGCGGAATGGTTGACCCTGCTGTTCTTGAGGCCAATGGCATTGATAGTTCAGTATATACCGGATATGCCTTTGGAATGGGCATAGAGCGTATTGCCAACTTGAAATATCAGGTAAAAGACCTGCGTCTATTCTCTGAGAATGATGTGCGTTTTCTCGATGAATTTAAGAGTGCCTGATTGACAAATATCAAGAAAACTGCGCATTCCTGCATAAAGGAGTGCGCTTTTTTTTGTGCATTTCAGAAATGTCCGTACCTTTGCATCGTCATCAAGAAATAAAGAGATAGTTTAGTTAGTAAATTATAGTTGTTAGTTTTTAAGGTAAGATTGTTTTCATGGTTTAGCCGTTCGATGTCGTGAGATATCGGACGGTTTTTTTATAAAGAACTATAAATGATTGTGGGGATAGGGGGGTAGAACTATATCTTTGCAAGGCCGCCTTGAGACGTTTCCTTGTAGAGAGATGGGAGGTCGTGACCAGTTTGCTTCATTACTTGGACTACACGGTCGAAGGAGACACGGTGCTGTCCGTCGGAGAGTGAGGCATAAAAGTTTGCATCAAGAGCACGTGCAGCCGCGAAGGCATTGCGCTCGATGCAGGGGATTTGCACAAGACCGCACACAGGGTCGCACGTCATACCCAAATGGTGCTCCAGTCCCATCTCTGCGGCATACTCGATTTGATTCACGCTTCCACCGAACAACTGGCAGGCTGCCGCTGCCGCCATAGCACTGGCAACACCGACCTCACCTTGGCAACCTACGTCGGCTCCGCTAATACTTGCATTGTGTTTAACTAAGTTGCCTAAAAGCCCGGCAGTAGCGAGTGCATGTAGGATACGCTCTTCGCTGAAGCTATGACCGCTACTGAGATGATATAGCACGCCGGGGAGCACGCCACACGAACCACACGTTGGTGCAGTGGCAATTACTCCACCAGAGGCATTCTCCTCGCTGACAGCAAGTGCGTAGGCAAATACAAGTCCTGCGCTCTGCAGATTAGCTTTATAACCCTTAGCCTTGGTGTAATAGACAGGAGCCTTACGCTGAAGACCAAGTGATCCGGGTAGCACTCCCTCGCGATTGATACCGCGTTCCACAGCCTCCTGCATAACCTTCCATACCTCACGCAGGTAGTCCCAGATCTCTGTGCCCTCGTACTGTTCCACGTATTCCCATAGTGAGCAACCTGTTTCGTGGCACCAGAAGATAATCTCGTCCATAGTCGTCAGCGGATAAACCTGCCGGTGGTCAATCTCATCACCTGGACCTTGCGACAGCGCACCTCCACCGATGCTATATACAGTCCACTCATCGAATAGCGAACCGTCTGGCTGACGCACTGCGAACTTCATAGCATTTGGGTGGTATGGTAGCCGCGTCTGAGGCTCCCAATGCAGGTCCACAGGACCTTGTTGCTCAAGCACTCGCAAGATAGCCACATCAGTCATGTGTCCCTTACCCGTAGCTGCCAACGAACCATACAATACAACATCGAAGGCCGTAGCCTCGGGATGTCGTTCGAGATAGCGCTTGGCTGCCGATTGCGGCCCCATAGTGTGGCTGCTTGACGGTCCAATTCCTATGCGATATAAATGCCTAAGCGATTCCATTAATTAGATTAGGTATTGGTCGCTGATGCTCTCATTGTTGATGACACGACTTATAGTTGATGCTATAAGATCTGCCACGCTCAACTGCTTCACCTTCGCACATTTGCCTCGGTAAGGAATTGAGTCAGTGAACACCATCTCCACGAGCGGGCTCTTCTCAACTCTCTCGTCTGCAGGGTCACTCATTATGCAATGACTGGCGATTGCGCGGACACTCTTTGCACCATTCTCCATCATCAATTGTGCAGCCTTGGTAATAGTACCACCTGTATCCACAATGTCGTCCAGCAGAACCACGTTGGCATCCTGTACTTCACCGATAATCTGCATAGTGGCAACCTCATTGGGACGGCGTCTTGTTTTATTGCACATCACCAGCGGACACTGCAGGAACTTACTGTACGTAGATGCACGTTTCGAACCGCCGACGTCGGGAGTTGCAATCACCAAGTTCTCGAGGTTCAGGCTCTGGATATAGGGTAGCATAACGCTGGAGGCATAAAGATGGTCCACTGGAATATCAAAGAATCCCTGCTCCTGGTCGGCATGAAGGTCCATTGTAATCAGGCGATGAATGCCTGCTACGCTAAGCATGTCTGCAACAAGTTTAGCACCAATGGCTACACGGGGACGGTCCTTACGGTCTTGACGCGCCCAGCCGAAGTATGGAATCACCGCGTTTATCGTCCGTGCAGATGCACGCTTGGCGGCATCAACCATCAGCAACAGTTCCATAAGGTTGTCGGCGTTGGGGAACGTTGACTGAACTAAGAATACGTCACGTCCACGGATGCTCTCCTCGTAACTTACGGAGAATTCACCGTCGGCAAAGCGGGTTATTACCAGATTGCCCAGAGGACAATCCAAAGAGACACAGATTTTTTCGGCCAAATAGCGCGATTTTGTGCCACTAAAGACCAGAAATTGTTTGTTCTGCATAATGATATTGGTGGAGTGTTTTATATTATCTTTTACCCTTAGCAACTAAACTTACTCGGTTATTTGACGAAGTTTGCGGAAGTGAGCGATGAGGTCCTTGAAGTCATAGCCCCGGTGTATGTTGAAGCGCTTCCAAAGGTCTCCACGTATAACCACGCCGCCAAAGCCGAACTGCTTTATCTCATTGATATTTTCAAGCGATATGCCTCCCTGAGCCATCACGTGCTTGTCGATGATGCCTTGTCTGGTGGCTAAATGCAAATCTTCAGCGGTGAATCGTGATACATACGTTGGTTCCGATATGCTGTCATATACGTTCTTCAGTATTACGTATTTGCTTTTGGGCTTCAGTTCCTTTACCTCTTCCAGTGTATAGCATGTACGGCTCACCATGTCGTGATAGTCGGGTGGAGCTGTCGGATTATGGTGACTCAGATGTATCCCCATGAGGTTGAACTCCTCTTTCAGGTAGAAATGGTCGTGAACCACTATGCGTTTGTGGTACTCTTCCGGAAGTAAGGTGAGTAATCGTTCGCAGAACACCGGCTCACTATTAGGTTTACGAAGATGCAGAATATCCAGTCCTTCCTCGAAGAGAGTCAACAATATCTTGTCTTCCTCTATAAAGAAATCGGGTGATGTAAGTAGGATTAGTTTCATGTCGTCCTCTAAATTCTTGGGCAAAGATACAATTTCGCGAGCGATTTTCCAAAAATATTTGAGCCTTTTATTGCTGCGATATGTTTTTCGCCACTATATAACCTGTAGTCCAGGCGGCCTGAAGATTGAAGCCACCTGTTATTGCATCAATGTCCAACACTTCACCGGCTGCGTAGATATTTGGGAAACATTTCAGAGCCAAAGTCTTGGAATCTATTTCGGAAAGTGCTATGCCTCCGCAAGTTACGAATTCTGCCTTGTGCGCACATCGTCCTGTCATTGGGTATGTGTCCGCCGTAAGCACGCTAGTCAATCGGTTCATCTCTTTTTGATTAAGAGCATTCCATCTCTGGCTTTCAGCTATTCCTGCACGGTGCAGAAGATACTGCCAGTGGCGTGCAGTCAAGTGGCGAGGATGCTCATTCGTCACCATCTTACCCTCGCGAGCATATTGCCTTAGTCTCTCACGCACCTCCTCTTCGTTAGCTCCCCTCATCCAGTTGACGTTCAAGGTCGCTTTGTACCCCTGTTCTGCCAAGTGTCGTGCGGCAT
>Ga0247611_10005819_pt1 | contig 16055 bp, 17 predicted proteins | sample 177DNAGHGhighgp2_FD_192422 | JGI IMG/M metagenome (GOLD analysis project Ga0247611, IMG submission 192422) | Sheep rumen microbial communities from Palmerston North, Manawatu-Wanganui, New Zealand - 1770 DNA GHGhigh gp2 | ecosystem: Host-associated > Mammals > Digestive system > Stomach > Rumen... | reverse complement strand
GAGCTCGCCCCAGAACGCCGGGCTCTCCGCCGCCGCGGGAGGCGCGGTGCTGACCGGCTCCTTCACTGACTGCGGCTCGGGCTTTTTCTCCGGCAGCGCCGCGCGTTTGGGAAGCTCGTCCTCGGGCTGCGGCTCGGCAAACTGAGCCGGGTCGAGCTCGTCCGCCTCGTCCTCCCACGGGGCACGCTGCGGCGCCGCGGGGGCAGGAGGCTCCTCGTTCCAGGGGAGGTCGTCCTCCTCCGGCAGCGGCGGGCGCTCCTCCTCGGACTCTTCAAACGGTTCTTCGTCCGCTTCACGGGGCGCGGACGCCGGGCTTCCGCCTCGCGGGGCGAGGGAGAACGTTCCGGCGGCAAGCTCCTCCTCGATGCGGGAGAGGCGCGCGTTGAAGTCCGGCATATCCTGCTTGAGCAGGCTGGAGCACAGGGTCACGAGACACAGCTCCGCGCTCGTGCGCGGGCTGCGAGCTGATTTGGCCGCGACGAGCGCATCCTGCAGCGTTCCCATACCCGCCGTCAGCTCTTCGCTCGTCAGGCGCGCGGCATAGCGCCGCAGCAGCGCGATCTCGTGTCCGCCGGAGATAAGCTCCGCGCCGCCCTTGGGCGCCACGCGCAGCATCAGCACGTCGCGCATCAGTGTGAACAGCTCGCCCAGCGTGCCGATCGGGTCCTTCCCGTCCATCCACATTTTTGAGAAGGACTTGAGCGCGCTCTCGGTATCATGGTCGATGATGCGGTCGAAGAGCTCTTCGATCCGTCTCTTTCCGGCCAGACCCATCGTTGTATAGACGGCATCGACGTCGATCTTTTCATGGGCCGAGCACTGGTCAAGCAGGCTCAGCGCGTCGCGCACGCCGCCCTCGGCGAGGCGCGCGATCAGCTCGGCCGCTTCGTGGGTGATGGCGAAGTGCTCGGCGTTCGCCACATGCTCGACATAGGCGGCAAGCTCCGCCGTGTCGATGCGCCGAAAGCTGTGGCGCTGGCAGCGCGAGAGGATCGTCGCGGGGACCTTTTGCAGCTCCGTCGTCGCGAGGATAAAGATCAGATGCTCCGGCGGCTCCTCGATGATCTTCAAAAGCGCGTTGAAGGCCGAGGCTGACAGCATGTGCACCTCGTCGATGATGTACACGCGCTTTTTCACCGCCGCGGGAGAGAAAACCGCCTCCTCGCGCAGCGCGCGCACATTGTCCACGCCGTTGTTCGAGGCGGCGTCCAGCTCGACCACATCGAGGATCGAGCCGTCCGCAATGCCGCGGCAGGCGGCGCACTTTCCGCAGGGGTTGCCGTCGACCGGGTGCTCGCAGTTGACCGCACGGGCCAGGATGCGCGCGCAGGTCGTCTTGCCCGTTCCGCGCGTACCGATAAAGATATAGGCATGCGACAGGCGGGAGGAGCGGACCTGGTTTTTCAGCGTTTCGGTGATATGCTGCTGGCCGATGACGTCGTCAAAGGTCTGCGGCCGCCACTTCCGATACAGGGCCTGATACATGCTCTCTCCTCCTTCGCAATGGGTATAATAGTTTGTGACCCTTGACAAGACTGTACACCCGGCTCCGAAAAATCTCCTATGTCCGTTACGCCGGCAGCCGGCTCGGATCCGGCTACCCTGCGGCACACGAAAAGCACCGCTTAATGCTGCTCGGTTCCCCGCCTGACATGGTTCACGGGTTTCCGTTGCGCAAGACCGGATCGTCATCACTGCTTACCGGGGTCAGACGACACAGGAAACTTCCTCGGCCGGGAATTCGTCCCTGCTGTAGCGGATTGCAGGTTACAGGGCACCGCTGGCTCCCCAACTAGTACAGCCTTGTCAAAAGTCACGAAGATATTATAGCGCAAGTAAAAAAGATAATCAATATTTTTCTTTACAAATGGAAAATCTGTGATATAATACATAAGGCTCTTGAGAGAGGGCAGAAAAAAATATGGGCTTGTAGCTCAGCTGGGAGAGCGCACGGTTCGCATCCGTGAGGTTCGAGGGTTCGATCCCCTTCAAGTCCACCAAAAAAGAGACAGCACCCATCGGGTGCTGTCTCTTTTTTGGTGCTTGGAGGATGATCGAATCATGTCCGCACACGCCTCTTTGCGTGTGCATGAGACAGTGCGCACACTGTCGAATACCTTAATCGGCGCAGCCGATGCAAACGATCATCCTTCAAGTCCATCCGTTCAGAGCCGCGACGGAGGCCTCCGCCGCAGCGGAGGTCGATCCCCTTCAAGCCCGCCAATCAGTGGCGCGACGGCGTCAATCGATGTCCCGGACCACTGTCTTGCCGGTCGATGCGTTGACTTCGATCTTATATTCCGTGCCGTCCTGGTTCTGATACTCGACGTTGTAAATATAAACGCCCTTGAACAGGCTGCCGTCGTGTCTAAGCCTCCGGCTGATGTAATCCACATAAAAGCCCTGGGCTGCCTCTTCCCCGACCAGCTCCCGGAAACGAGCCTCGGCCGCGGCAAGCGCTTCTTCGCGGGAAACGCTGACGGTTCGCGTCGCCGAGACAGCTGCCGGAATGAAGCAGATCCCGCTAAGCACAACAGCCGTCAGGAGGATCCCCAGCACGGCTCTCAGGATGGGCCGGATCGGTTTTCTGCGCTTTTCCGGCGCGGGCTTTCCGGCCTTTTCTTTGGCCTCTGCGTCCGGCTCGGACTTCGCAGGCGTCTGCAGCGCGCGATAGAGGCGGTCATAGAAGTCATGCTCCTCCATGCGGTACTTCATCAGCGCGAAGATATTCCCGATCTGCAGCGCCATTCCCGGCGTGAGGGCGGCGTCCTCGAGGAAAACATTGATGGTCCGGATCCCCTTCGTGACCGCATAGTGCAGTTCTTTGCGGCAATTGTGCGAGGCTGCGTAGGCATTGGAGACGAAGGCGATCATCGTATCCGCCGCGGCAAGACGCGCGGCGATATACTCCGGCCACTCGCTGCCCGCCTCGATCCCGTCGTCGTACCAGAAGCGCACGCCGTTTCGCTCCAGGTTTTCCAGTACGCTCCCCACGGCCTGTTCGTCGGCGTGGGCATAGCTGATAAAAATATAGGGTTCGCTCCCCGTATACGGTTTCAGCCCGTTCATCCTGCACCTCTGTTTCTGCATTTTAAAAACTCCGTCTTGTTATTATAATTATTTCCCGCCGTGATTGCAATACCGAACGCAGGGGTCACGCGCAAAGAAGCGGTTTGGAGCGGTATCTGACGGTTTATTCCCTCTTTTTAAGATCAAATCCTTTTCTGCTGTTGCCGCGCGGCAAAAGCTATGATAAACTGATAGTAATTTAATAAGGGAGGCATTCCTATGATTCATCTTTCTTACGAACAGGAAATCACCCTCATCAAACGGCTTGTCATGGCGCAGGGCGTTTCGGAAGAAGACGCCGCCTCGCTCGCCGCCGTCGTAACCCACTCGGATTTCACAGGTACCTATTCCCACGGGCTGTCCCGTCTGTGCATCTATCTGCGCCAGTATATGGCCGGCGCGCTTGTGGCCAAGCCCGACTTCCGCTGTGTAAAGGATTCTGACGCCTCCCTCGCCTATGACTGCGGCGGCGGCTCCGGCATCGTGGCGGTGAACCGCGTGTACGACGCGGTGCTCGAGCGCGCACGAAAATTCGGCGTTGCCGCGGGTGTCGGGCGCAACAGCGCGAACATAGGCTGCGGCGGCTATTACGGCCACCGCATGGCGGAGGACAACGTGATTGGCATCGTGGTGAGCAACACCTATCCCTGCATGGCGCCCTACGGCGGCGCGGACCGTCTGATCGGCACGAACCCGATCATCCTCGGCTGCCCGACGACAAACCCCGATCGGCCGATCGTCATCGACGTGTCCACCAGCGGCGTCGCCATCGGCAAGGTGCAGGCCTATCGCCGCGAGAACAAGGAGATGCCCGCGGGCTGGGCCAACGACTATGACGGCAACCCGACCACCGATCCGCACGTGGCCTATTGCGTCCGCCCGATGGGCGACCACAAGGGCTATGGGCTGGCCGTGTTCGTGGACATGTTCGGCGGCGTGCTGTCCGACGCGCTCACGAGCCCCGAGATCCCGTTCGTCGAGGACATGCGCCCCGAGGAGACCGGCTTTGCCGTGATTTTGCTTGACATCGCGCACTTCATCGACGTCGACCGCTTTAAGGAGCACGCCTCGCTGTATGCCTCGCTGATCAAGAACAGCCGCACCGCTACCGGCGTGAAGGAGATCTTCATGCCCGGCGAGATTGAGGCGCGGCTCATCGAGGAGCGCAAGGTCACGGGTCTCGACTTCTCCGACGCGCTTGAGGCGGAGCTGACCGAGCTTGGCCGCAAGTGCGGCGCTCTCGGCGCGGAGGGTGTGCTCACGGATCTGATCGACTGAAGAGAGGAAGAAAACGAAATGAAACTGGTCACCTTTATCCGCTCCGGCTCGGAAAAAGAAGAGCTTGGGCTTCTGCGCGGCGAGGGCGTACTGCCGCTCTCTGATCATGGCTTTTCCTATGCCGACATGAACGAGCTGATCTGCCGCTCGACCGCCGAGGAGCGCGCCGCCATGGCCGCCGCGGAGGGCGAGACGCTTCCGCTCGCGTCGGTCCGTCTCCTCTCCCCGATCCCGCGGCCGATGCAGGACGTGCTGTGTCTGGGGCTGAACTATGCCGACCACGCGAAGGAGGCATCCGGCTTTTCCAGCGACGCCTTCGGCGTAGAGCTCGCCGCGCCGATCTTTTTCTCCAAGCGCGTGAGCTATTCCCAGGGCAGCGGCGCGCCCATTCCCGCCCACCGCGATCTGACGCGGCAGCTCGATTATGAGAGCGAGCTTGGCGTGGTCATCGGGCGCGATGCCTGGCAGGTCAGCGAGGAGGACGCAAAGGACTATATCTTCGGCTATACCGTGGTCAACGACGTCTCCGCGCGCGAGGTGCAGACCAAGCACAAGCAGTGGTATTTCGGCAAAAGTCTCGAGGGCTTCTGCCCGATGGGACCCTGTCTCGTCACGGCGGACGAGTTTGCTTTTCCGCCCGCCCAGCGCATTTATACGACGCTCAATGGCAAGCTGATGCAGGACAGCCGAACCGACCATCTGATCCACTCGATCAGCGAGATCATCTCGGTGTTGTCGCAGGGCTTTGTGCTGCGCGCCGGTTCGATCATCGCCACCGGCACGCCCAAGGGCGTTTTGATGGGCATCAAGGACGCGGAATTCCTGAAGCCCGGTGACGTCGTCGTCTGCGGGATCGAGGGCATCGGCGAGCTCGTCAACACGGTCGAATAACCGACCCGTTCTCTTTCTTTTAAACAGCCGCAAGAGTTATCTCGCGGCTGTTAATTTGTGTACAAGCTGTAAATTTGGACATGCGGCTGCGTTTTATCGGTTGAATTTGCAGGAGGAAACTGGTATATTGTTTCGTTGTTCGGAGGTTTTCCGGGCGTGAAAGAAACGGCAGGTATCGCATGGAAGGAAAGAAAAAACACAATATACTCTATCTCATCATCTGCGCGCTGATACGGCTTTTTTATCGCGAGCCGACTTTCGTCGGGACGGAGAATCTGCCCGACGAGCCCTGCGTCATCGTCGGCAACCACACCCAGATGAACGGCCCGATCATCTCCGAGCTCTATTTCCCGGGGAAAAAAAGCATCTGGTGCGCGGGGCAGATGATGCACTGGGGCGAGGTGGCGGAGTATGCCTTCACCGACTTCTGGTCGTTCAAGCCGAAGATCTTCCACCCCTTTTTCCGGCTGCTGTCCTGGATCATCACGCCGCTGGCCGTGCTGATCTTCAACAACGCCTCCACCGTGCCGGTCTATCACGACACGCGTCTGATCACGACCTTCCGCCGCTCGATCGAGCTGCTGCAGGAGGGGCGCAACATGATCATCTTTCCGGAGAAGAACAAGCGCTATAACAACATTCTGTATGATTTTCAGGACAAGTTCGTTGATCTCGCGCGGTTTTATTACAGGAAGACGAAGCAGGCGCTGCTCTTCGTCCCGGTCTACAACGCGCCGAAGCTTCACAAGACCGTGATCGGAAAGCCCGTCCGCTTTGACCCGGGCGCCCCGATCGAGTCCGAGCGCGAGCGCATCTGCAAGGCCATGAAGGACGCGATCACCGAGATGGCCGCCTCGCTGCCGGAGCACACCGTGATCCCGTACCGCAACATTTCCAAACGCCTTTACCCCAAAAACATTCCCATAGAGGTATATACCGATGAAGAAGCCGGTAGTCGATTACCGTGAATTCCGTTTTTCAAAGCTCAATACGCCCCAGTTTTCCCATATGAAGCTGGCAATTTTCGGCTGGCTCTTTTATTTCAGTTTCTACTTTCTGACCGAGAATCTGATCCCGCCGGAGATCTGCCATCCGATGCACTGCGCGCTCGACGACATGATCCCCTTCTGCGAGTATTTCGCCGTCTTTTACGTCTTCTGGTACGCGCTGGTTTTCGGATCGCTGATCTATACGCTGCTGTATGATCCCAAGAGCTTTTCCAAGCTCTCGCTCTTTATCTTTATCACCCAGCTTATCGCGATGACGATCTACATCCTCTATCCCTCGCGCCAGGATCTGCGGCCGGACGTGTTCGTGCGCGACAATTTCCTCACGCGGCTGATGGCCTTTATCTACTCCTTCGATACCTCGACGGGCGTGTGCCCCTCGCTGCATGTGGCGTACTCGATGGGCATTCTCTCCGTCGGGCTGAAAAACAAGGAGCTCAAGCCGGTGTGGAAAGTTCTGCTGGCGTTCGTGGTCGTGATGATCTGTCTCGCCACGGCGTTCGTCAAGCAGCATTCGATGGTCGACGTGTTCGCCGCGCTGCCGGTCAGTCTGGTGGCCGAGCTGTTTGTCTATTGGGACGATTACTGGAAGCCGAGGCTCTGCGCAAGGAAAAGAGCATAAAGCAAAAGTCCGCGCGACAGCACCCTGTCGCGCGGATTTTTTGCGCCGCAGCCCAGCAAAGATTTGACAACTACGCTCACGTGGGATATTCTGTATGGGGATGGCGTGGTCATTTCCGAGAACCAAAATGGCCAGACCACCAGCTACACTTACGGCCTCGAACGCATCTCGGCGAAGACCGGCAGCACCCGCACGGAGTATGTCTACGACGGACGCGGCTCTGTGGCTGCGGAGGTCAGCTATAACAACGCCTGGTATGGGACATGGGACAGGGGATAGTTATGAAGGAATAACCTTGTCTGGAGGCATTTCTGTTCCTCTTCCTGAAGCTCATGGTGAAATCCTTTATGCAGAAGTTGTTGACATCACAACACTCCTGCGGGCGTTGGGAGTATACGAAGATATGTATAGCATGGCTACAAAGTACTTGGAGGAGGCAGTCGTATGAAAACCGCTATAACGTATCTTTTCAGTTATCTTCTTATGTTGCTACTCGAAAGAAAAGTGTTGTCTTTACTTCCGCCCCTGGTAATGGCGTCAATAACATTTCTTTTTATCTTTATTATATTGTCATATGAAGGGAAGAAATTTTCAAACTACATAAAAGCCACCCAAGCAACAATCTACAGCGAGTATAGGAGGAGATCGCTTTCGGGAAATATTTGGTTGCAGAAGTATATCCGTTCAAACTTAAGAAAAGGTAAATCAGGCAATACGGAGCTTACATACCATTGCAGGCGTGTTTTTATTGTGAGCCGATTAGTCTTTCCTGCGTTTGTCTCTCTTCTTTTAGCGGGTTTGCCGTGATTATAGGGAACACGTGGGACAGGGGACGGTTCCTTGTCCCGCTGTTCTTAGCTTATCCTCTATAAATGGGACACGGAACCGTCCCCTGTCCCATAGACTGGTCAGATGGAAACACATTTCGGGAGGAGGTGAAAGTATGGGCAAGAAGCTTGTGGTGAAAAAGGAGTCAATCCATGATTTCATCTTCTACCAATATAAGCCAGCTCGGTTGAGATTGCTAATTGAATGGTTTTTTCTGATGGCTGTTGTGTGTCTGTTCACATCTCATTTCGCCAAAGAATCATGGTTCGCTTTTTTTACTACTGTGGGAGGATGTATTTGCGCGTTAATCCTCATTATTGTATTTTCTATCCTTCATGATTCTCCACCCAAAAAGTTTGTAATTGATGGTGTCGGTTTTTTGTATATGGCTATCATTTTTAATGTTGGTGCAAGCCAAATAATAGGATCCGGCTCAAATAAACTATTATCTGTTTTTTTCTTGTTCCTTCTACTTCTATGCGCAGTTGGGTTTATCTTTATTGCCATTTCCAATATCAAGAAAGATAAATATAATAATACATCCAGCACATCAAAACTGTTGCCTCTCATTGGTGTAATTGTTGGACGCTTGCTTGCAACTGCGTTCCTGCCGCATGTTCCGTCTGATACTCTTGAGATCGTGATGGGATATTTTATCCTTCTTTTGTCACTATTATTTATTTCAACATGCATAGTAACTTTTCTAAAGCTATATTATTATTTCACGGTCGAGGTACGTGGTGGGACATATGGGACAGGGGACGGTTCCCCGTCCCACGAAGAAAACGACAATTAAATCACACAGTCACGGCGCGAGGAGCTGATCACTCCCCCTGTCCCACCCTGTATTGATTAGGAGGCTGTATAGTGAGAATAGAATATGAAAATGATACGGATCTTGCAGAGTTCGAAGCAATAAACAAGGGGTACCGTAACGATATTATCGTTAATATCAAAGGAAGCAGATTCAGAATATATGCGACGACAATGAGAAGGTTGGAACAAGACTTTGAGACCGAAATAAAAGAGTATGGCTTTTATGAAGTCGAACCAAACATCGTAATTGTTGAGTCAGCTACTAAAGAATCAATAGAAAGCACAATAGAATACTTGTTTAAATGTAAATACTTTGAAAAACTACGTGAGACAGGGGTCGGTTCCCCGTCCCACGAAGAAAACGACAATTAAATCACACAGTCATGGCGCGAGGAGCTAACCACTCCCCCCGCTGTGCGCAACAAGACAAGCCGCCCGACGGGAATTCCCGCCGGGCGGCTTTTGTATATGGGGGATGTTGAAAAGAGGGATTACAGGATGATCTCTTACTTGATCTCCAGCTTGCGGCTGGCGGGGATCTCGGCGGCCTTCTTCGGCAGGTTCAGCGTCAGAACGCCGTTTTCATAGGTGGCCTCGATGCCGTCGACATTGATGCCGGAGACGTCGAAGCTGCGGGTATAAGAGCCGTAGAAGCGCTCGCGCTTGATAAAGTTCTTCTTCTCGTCCTCTTCCTTCTTCTCGCTCTTGTGCTCGGCCGTAACGGTCAGGCAGTCGTTCTCGACGTTGAGCTGGATGTCTTCCTTGTTAAAGCCGGGAAGCTCAGCCTCCAGCTTGTAGGCGTCGCCGGTGTCGATCACGTCGGTGCGGAAGGCGGAAACCATGCTGCTGTTGTTGCCGAAGAAGCTGCGTTCGAGCTCGTCGAACTCACGGAACGGATCCATAGCGGCAAGATGACGAATATGACGATCAAACGGAATGATTTCAAACATGATGAATACCTCCTATTGTTTTTCATTCTCGAGAGGCTTTTCATGTCTCTCGTTTCTTTCTGCATATAAAATACAAAACATTTTTGAACAAATATCCTCTATTTTATGAACAAACTGTTAATGTTAGCACTCTCATGATTTGAGTGCTAAAATCGAACAATGAAATAACCGCAGGCGGTCATCCTGCGGTTATTCTTTACAAAAGATCGGGCATTATGCGGTAAACTTACAGCGCGATCGGCACGGCGCCGTCCTCGATCGGGCAAACATAGCCGGAAGCGGCCTTTTCGGCAAACTCCGCTTTGGCTTTACCGAGGAGCGCCGCGTCCTCAAGAAGGTCGATTGCCGCGCCGGCGAGCGACTTGGCGGCATAGAGCATCGCCTTGTGCGCCATGCTGCTCTTGCCGCAGGATACGACCTGCCAGCTGTGGCCGGGGATGCCGGAGGGCCAGGTGGCCGTGTTGATCTGCGCCGTGGGCGTGAGCCAGCTCACATCCCCTACGTCGGTGCTGCCGGGGCTGAAGATCGTGCCGTGGTAGCGCGGCGCGAGGAAATCGTTGATCGGCCTAGTGCCGTTTTCGCTCCACTCCCTCACCTTGGCCGCGATCGCCGCGTCGGCGCGCGCACCGACGCCGGGAAGACCCTTCTCCGGCGGGAAGCTCTTTTTCAGCTCGGCGGCGAGGGCTTTTTCCTCTTCGCTGTATGTGGGCACGCCGATCTCGGCCATGTTGCGGTAGAGCACGTCCTCCAGCGTAAAGTTCGGCAGCAGCTCGGCCGTGCCGTCAATGAACACACGCTTGAAGCTCGTCCCCGTCATCAGCGCGGCGCCCCTCGCGATGTCGTCCACGCGCTTTTGCAGCGCGACCGAGTCCGCTACCTTGTTCGCGCGCACCATGTACAGCACCGAGGCCTTGGCCTGCACGACGTTGGGCGAGACGCCGCCCGCGTCTGTGATCGCATAGTGGATGCGGCAGTCGTCGGTCATGTGCTCGCGCAGGAACTGGACGCCGATGTTCATCAGCTCCACCGCATCAAGCGCGCTGCGGCCGTTGTACGGGTCGCCCGCCGCGTGCGCCGCCACGCCGGAGAAGTTGTAGAGCACCTGGATGCAGGAATTGTTCGTCCCGGTCTCGACTTGGTTGACGTCGCCTGGGTGCCAGCTCAGCGCGGCGTCAAGCCGCTTCCACAGCCCCTCGCGCGCCATATAGGCCTTGCCGCTGCCGCCCTCTTCGCCGGGGCAGCCGTAGAAGATCACGGTGCCGCTCTTTCCCGTCTGCTCGAGATAGTGCTTGACGGCCGCAGCCGCGGCAAGCGAGCCCGCGCCGAGCAGATTGTGCCCGCAGCCGTGGCCCGCCCCGCCGGGGACGAGCGCGTCCGGCTCTGTCTTCCCCGCCGCCTGGCTTAAAGAAGAGAGCGCGTCAAATTCGCCCAGGATGCCGATCACGGGCGCGCCGTGGCCGAACGTGCCGCAAAAGGCCGTTTCGATCCCGCAGAGCCCTTTTGTCACCGCGAAGCCCAGCTTTTTGAGCTCCTCACAATAGAGCGCGGCGGACTTGAATTCCTTTAAGGACAGCTCCGGGTTTTCCCAGATCTTATCTGCGATCTTCTGATAAACCGCCGCCGTCTCGTCGATGAAGGCGAGCGCGGCTTTTTTCTTCTCGTTCATAAGGACACCTTTCAAGCAAAAGCGGAAACTATCGAAATAGTTCCCGCTTCTGCCTCTTTTTCATTTTCTCAATACAGAACTTTACTTAAAAATTCTTTGCAGCGCGGGTTTTTCGGATGATTGAACACTTCGTCGGGCGTGCCCTCCTCGGCGATCACGCCGTCGTGCATGAAGATCACGCGGTCGGCCACTTCCTTGGCGAAGCCCATTTCGTGCGTCACGATGACGGAGGTCATGCCGTCCTTGACCAGGTCGCGGATCAGGTCGAGCACTTCGCCCACCATCTCGGGGTCGAGCGCCGAGGTCGGCTCGTCAAAGAGCATGACGTCCGGCTCCATGGCCAGCGCGCGCACGATCGCGACACGCTGCTTCTGCCCGCCGGAGAGCGTGGACGGATACACGTTTGCCTTGTCCTGCAGGCCGATACGGCTGAGGAGCTTCATGGCCTTTTCGTTGGCTTCTTTTACAAGCTCGTCCGGCGTTTTGTCGGGCGTTTCGCCGCGCTTCTTCGCGTCCTTTAAACGCTGCTTTCCGATCTTGATCGGTGCGAGCGTGATGTTTTCCAGCACTGTCTTATTGTTGAAGAGGTTGAAGTTCTGGAAGACCATGCCCATCTTCTGGCGGCCGAGGTTGATGTCGATCCCGTTTTCGTCGTAGATCTTTTTCAGCAGCGCCGCGTACGCGGGTCCCTCCGTCTTCGGGTGCTTTTCCTTCAGCAGGTCCTCATCCTTGATCTTATGGATCGCCTCGTCGTCGCTTAGGCCGCTTTCGACAAGCTTTTGATACGTTTTCGACGCGCGGATCACGTCGAAGTGCAGATAAGGGTCGGGCGGCGTCATCAGCTTGCCCTCCATCCACACCTCGCCGAAAGTGGGCTCCTCGAGAAGGTTCATGCAGCGCAGCAGTGTGGATTTGCCGGAGCCGGACACACCGATGATCACAATGACCTCGCCCTTTTCCACGTGGGTGGAAACGCCCTTGAGCACCTGAAGGTCGCCGAAGTTCTTGTAGATATTCTTGATATCAAGCATGCGCCTTCATCCGCCTTTCAAACGCTTTGAGGATCTTCGAGAGGATATAGGTCAGCGCGAAGTACAGCACGCCGACGATCGCGAGACATTCCATCGTCAGATAGGTATAGCCCTTGACCTTGAGATACGCCGTCATCAGCTCGCCGACAAAGAAGGTCGAGGCCAGCGAGGTCTCCTTGACGACCATGATGAACTCGTTGCCGAGCGCGGGAAGGATGTTTTTCACCGCCTGCGGCAGGATGATGGAGATCATCGCCGTGGTGTGGGTAAGACCCAGGGAGCGCGCCGCCTCCATCTGGCCGACGTCCACGGCCTCAATGCCGGAACGGATGATCTCGGAGACGTAGGCGCTGGAGTTGATGATCAGCACGATCGACACGGAATAGATGTACGGCAGGGACGAGAGCTTCGGGATGATCATCGGGAATACGAACACGCCGATGTAGAGCTGCAGCAGGACAGGCGTCCCCCGGACGACCTCGACCAGGATCGCGGCAAGTGCTTTTAAGATCTTCAGTTTTGAGCGCTTGGCCAGCGCCAGCAGCGAGCCGAAGAACGCGCCGCCGGCCACCGCGATGACGGACAGCAGCAGCGTATAGCCGATGCCCTGGATCAGAAAGACCTGCCAGTATTTCGCCAGAATATTGGCGACGTTCGTTAGAAATGTCATGGACGGAAGCTCCCTTGTGTGATGTGGCCGAGGGAATTATTCGGTGATCTTGTTGCCCTCGTCGTCAAAGCCCAGCTCGTCGAGCGTGGAGACGCCGGCGTAGACCTTGCAGGCGTCGTACCAGCCGGAGTAGTAATCGTTTTCAAGTGCCTTGGCAAGCGCGGCGTTGACCTTTTCCAGCAGCTCGGTATTGCCCTTCTGGAGCAGGCAGACGTTGTTTTTATAGATCTCGTCCACCTCGAAATCAAAGCCGGTGAAGGCGATCGAGTCGTTCGCGCTGGCGATGATGGATTCGCCGTTGCCGTGCGCGACAGCCAGGAAGTCGATCTGCTTGGCCTTGAGCGCCTCGACAGCGGTGCCGAGATCACTGAAGACATTGCTGATGTCGACGTCCATCTCACCGAAGGTCTCCTCGACCAGCACCTGCTGGAGCGAGGCGCCCTGATAGCCGATCTTGGCGCCGACGAAGTCCTCGGGCTTGGTGAACTTGCCTTCGTTCTCCTTCAGGCAGATGATGGACTGCTCGGTCTCGTTGTCGCCGGCAACGTACCAGTCGGAGAGCTCGTAGTTCTGCGAGCGTTCATAGGTCCAGGAGAAGCCGGAGATCGCAATATCAACGTTTCCGGTCTGCACCGCAGCCTGGCAGGCATCAAAGGACATGGGCTTTAAGACAAGGTTCATGTCGAGCTCCTGGGCAAGGTAATTGGCCAGCAGCACGTCGAAGCCGACGATCGCGGCGTCGCCGCTCTTGGCCACGTCATAAAACTCCATCGGCGCGAAGTCGGGCGACAGGGCGACCGTCAGCGTTCCGTTCGTGCCGTTCGTGCTGAAGCCGGAGAGATACTTGTCATAGGCGGCGGCGAGATTGGCTTCGCCTTTTGCGGCGGTGTTCGCACTGCTTCCGCAGGCGGCCAGGCTAAGCAGCATGGCGACGCTCAGCAGCATGCACAAAATTTTACTCATCTTTTTCATCGCTTTGTTCCTCACTTTCGTCAGATGCCATAAGAAATGTTCTTGACGTTTGTGAGAATAGCACAAGCGCATGGAGATGTCAAGCAATTTTTGAAAAAATATTCTTATTTTTCTTGATTTTATTTATTATTATTCATTTTATTATGAATATGCACTATTTCAGCGTTGTTTTATGCAAATATCCGGGGTAAAGCGGATGCTTTGCCCCGGATATTATGGCTTGTTTTTACTTTCGATTGGCAAACAGCGAGCAGAAACCGAACGCGATGAGATCTGCGATCACGACGCTCGCGCCGCTCGGCGTTTCGAACACATACGACGCCGTCATACCGAATAGGAAGCACACGACGGAGATCACCGCCGCACAGATCACGACGCCGCGGAAGCTGCGGCAGATCTTCATCGCGCCGAGCGCCGGGAAGATGATCAGGCTGGAGATCAGCAGAGCGCCCATCATCCGCATGCCCAGCACGACCGTCACCGCCGTCAGCACGGCGAGCAGCGTGTTGTAAAGGTCGGCGCGCGTCCCGGTGGCGCGGGCGAAGGTCTCGTCAAAGGTGACGGCGAAGAGCCGCGGATACAGCAGCAGGAACACCGCAAGCACCGCGAGGGACAAGACCACGCTCAAGACCGTGTCTCCCCTGCTCAGCGACAGGATGCTGCCGAAGAGGTAGCTCGTCACCTCGGTGTTCATGCCCCGCGTGACGGACACGACGACCACGCCGATCGCAAGCGCGCTGGAGGAAATGATCGCGATCGCGGCGTCGCCCTTGACGCGGCCGTCGCTGCGCAGTCGCAGCAGCAAAACGGCGGCGATCACGACGACGGGCACCGTCACAGCCAGCGGCGCGAGATGAAAGGCCGAGGCGATCGCGAGCGCGCCGAAGCCGACGTGGGAAAGGCCGTCGCCGATCATCGAATAGCGCTTTAAGACCAGAGACACGCCGAGCAGCGCCGCGCACAGGCTGACCAGCACGCCGACCAGCAGCGCCCGCTGCATGAAATGATAGGAAAACATGGAAAGAAGTCCGTTCATATCCCGCTCCCTCCCAGAAACCGGCGCGCGAGGGCGCTCTTCTTATACTCCGCGGCCGTGCCGAAAAAGAGCTGCCGATGGCCGAGATGGAGGATGTGCGTGGCATAGCGCACCGCCTCGTGGATATCGTGCGTGACCATGATGACGGAGATATCGTCGCAGAGGTTGACAAGCTTGATGAGATTGTACATCTCCCCCGCCGCGACGGGGTCGAGTCCGGTCACCGGCTCGTCGAGGAGCAGGAGCTTTTTCGTCGCACACAGCGCCCGTGCTAGGAGCACGCGCTGCTGCTGGCCGCCGGAGAGCTCCTGATAGCTTTTGTCCTTGAGGTCCTCGATGCCCATGCGCTCGAGATTGGCCGCCGCGCGCTTTTTATCCTCGGCGCTGTAGGTAAGACGGGAGCCGAGCGAGTTGAGACAGCCGGAGAGCACGACCTCCCACACGCTCGCGGGAAAGTCGCGCTGGATGTTCGTCTGCTGCGGGAGATAGCCGATCTCGGTCTTTTTCAGCCCGTCGCCGAGCGTGATTCTGCCCTTCGACGGCGCTTTGAGCGACAAAAGCCCGCGGATCAGGGTCGACTTGCCGGAACCGTTTTCGCCCACGACGCAGAGATAGTCCCCCGCCTTGAGCGAAAAGTCGACGCCCTCGAGCACCGTTACGCCGTCATAGGAGAACGACGCGTTTTCACATGTTAAGATCGCCATCAGCCGAGCGCCTCCCTTACGCTTTCGGTATTGGCCCACATCAGGCTCAGATAGGTTTCGCCGCGCGCAAGATCTTCGGCGCTGAGCGTATGGCAGGAGTGAAACAGCAGCTTTTTACAGCCGGTATCCTCGCAGATCACATCCGCCATCTTTTCGTTTGAATATTCGATCGTAAACACCGCGGGGACCTTTTCCTCGCGTACGCGGTCGATCAGAAAGGCGACCGTGCGGGCGGACGGCTCGGCGTCGTCGGCGCAGCCGGGAAAGGCCGCGTAATAGTCAAGGCCGTATTCCTCGACGAAATAGCGCACCGGGAAGCGGTCGGCAAAGATCAGGCAATCGAGCCTTCCCTGCGCGACGATCTCGCGGAAGGCGGCGTCGAGCCCTTCGAGCTCAGCGCAGTAGTCGTCACATTTTTGCCGGTAATACGCAGCGCCGTCCGCGTCGATCGCGCAGAACTCGGCGCAGATCGCCCGACAGATCGCCATGGCGTTGCGCGGGGAGGTCCAGACGTG
>Ga0247611_10005818_pt1 | contig 16055 bp, 4 predicted proteins | sample 177DNAGHGhighgp2_FD_192422 | JGI IMG/M metagenome (GOLD analysis project Ga0247611, IMG submission 192422) | Sheep rumen microbial communities from Palmerston North, Manawatu-Wanganui, New Zealand - 1770 DNA GHGhigh gp2 | ecosystem: Host-associated > Mammals > Digestive system > Stomach > Rumen ... | reverse complement strand
CTTAGCCTGCTGCACGCAGCAAATGACACCCGGAGAGTAGAGGTCGTCCTCCACAAAGCCGTCGGCCGGGTTCGACAGGTCGAGCTGTCCCTGGCGGCGCGGTGCATAGATGTGCAGCGGCTGCTCGTAGCGATAGCCCGTGGCCAGCTGGTCGGCCAGGCGTATGCCCGGAATGCCGTAGTTCATGTCGGCGGCATGCAGTTCGTAGGTGCCGTCGCCCATGAGAATCTCCCGGATATGAGTCAGCTGGTCGAAGTTATCCTCCACACCCTTGATGGTGACCATGGCCTGACGGCCCTGATAGATGGCCAGCGCCTGGTCTTCCACGCACTCAGTGGCCACCTCAATTTGCGGCAGCTGTCTCACCTTCATGAGTAGCGGGTCGTCGGCAGGTGCGGTCTTTCCCTCCTTCGGCGTGATGGCTATCTGCGGGTCGAAGCTGGTGAAGAGCGAAGCCACCAGGTCGTGGAAGCCGTTGAACACGCTGAGCGTGACCACCAGAGCCGTGGTGGCCACGGCAACGCCGACAACCGAGATGGCGCTGATGATGTTGATGACGTTGGTCGACTTCTTCGAGAAGAGGTAGCGGCGGGCTATGTAGAAAGAGAATCCACCCCCTACCCCTCCCCAAGAGAGGGGAGACCATTTCCGCTGACTATTACTGCTGTTTGCCATTACTTCGAGTCTAATCAGACTCCCCTCCCTTGGGGAGGGGTTGGGGGTGGGCTTTCAACAGCTCGTCAATGCGGTCGATGTAGTCGAGCGAATCATCGATGAAAAAGCGCAGTTCGGGAATGATGCGCAGCTGGTAGCGCACGCGCTGCCCCAGCGTGAACCTGATCTGCGAGTTGTTCTTCTCAATGTTCTTGAGCAGTTCCTCGCCCCGCTCCGAGGGGAAGATGCTGAGGTAGGCGGTGCAGATGCTGAGGTCGGGCGACACCTTGGTGCGGGTGACCGATACCATTGTGCCGTGCATGGCACGTGTCTGTTCCTGGAAAATCACGCTGAGCTCCTTCTGCAGCAGGCGTGCTATTTTGTTCTGTCTTGTCTCTTGCATATCAAATAATTCCTTTGCAAGCGCAAAGGTACGAAAATAATCTGAAACGAAAAAGGATTTCGCTATATTTATTAATAATGATCACTCAAAGAAATCCCCGGCCCTGCTCCTTTATACTGGCTGACGAGATGTATGAATTCTGCTCTTTTTCCATGCTCTTTCTTGAAAAACAATACAAAGTTACCACAATTATTCATATTTGTGGTACTTTTGTACAGAAATCTTTGTTTGGAAAAAGCTTTCGCTTATCTCCTCATTGTTTTGTCTCTTTTCTACCCCATTTTACGCAAAATGGTTAAAAGGATGGTTTTTGAAGAATTCTGGTGTGGCTTCATTTTTACACTCTTCTCTAAATTTTTGTGATTTTTTTAGGGCATAATAGCCGTTATATAGATAATTTGTTGTATTTTTGCATCAAATATCGGCTAATCGTCATGACATGACGCTTGCCACAGCAAGAAATCGTTCTTTGAACGCTGACTAAGGTCAGATTTGAGCCTCAGCGGAGGTGCCGGTATGACTTTCGTGGGTAAAACAATAACGACATGAACAGTTATTTGGAGAACATAGAAACCTGAGAAATTTCTAAATTATTGCCAAAATAACCGATAATTGTGAGTGTCTGCGCTTATAGCGTGGACGTCACTTATCTTTTTGGCGGGCTTTCTCAGGGCCTCTATGTTCGATAAGAGCGGACACGCTATATTCGCGCATAGAGGTCTGATGTATAAAGGCCCGATATAATCCGATAAGTGTTCTTGTCTAAAACTATAAGTACGGATATGGAAAAAGTAGACAAGATTCGTGCAGGCCGAAATAGGACTGTCACAGTTTCGGAATTTGAAAAAAAGTCATTGGATCACTTTATCCTTTCGTCTGAGGATTTGGCCTCAGAGTATCGTGATGATATCATTGTGAATGGTGACTTGTTTGATTGTATCGATATGATTCCCAATGGGTACTTTGATCTAATCATTGTAGATCCACCCTACAATCTTAACAAGGATTTCAATGGCAACAAGTTTAGTGCAATGAATGCAGATAGTTACGAAGACTATCTGAGAGACTGGTTTTATAAGGTTTGCGACAAACTTAAACCTGATGGAACCCTCTACATGTGTGGTGATTGGAAATGTGGTTCTTCAATGCAACGCGTTATTGAGGAACGCCTAATCGTGATGAATAGAATCACATGGCAAAGAGAAAAGGGTAGAGGTGCCAAAAGTAATTGGAAAAATGGGATGGAAGATATCTGGTTTGCTGTGAAAGATACCAAGCATTACTATTTCGACGTAGATGCTGTAAAACAGAAAAGAAAGGTGATAGCTCCCTATAAGGTTGACGGGAAACCGAAGGACTGGCAGGAAACGGAAAAAGGGAATTACAGGATTACTTATCCCTCAAACTTTTGGGATGACATTAGTATTCCTTTTTGGTCTATGCCTGAAAATACAGATCATCCTACGCAAAAGCCAGAAAAACTGTATGCCAAACTGATTCTTGCCTCATCGCGACCAGGAGACAAGATATTTGATCCATTTCTCGGAAGTGGAACTACAGCAGTCGTTGCAAAGAAACTCGGGCGACATTACTCTGGTATTGAACTGAACAGAGACTATTGTTATTGGGCTGTAAAACGACTCGTTATGGCTATTAATGACCCATCTATACAAGGTTATACTGATGGCGTCTTCTGGGAACGGAATTCATTAGCAGACCAGAATAAACAGAAATTTCTGAAGTCTAAATCGAAAGAGTCGTTTGAGAAGGATTTGTTTAACCTTAATGAATAATAAACATGAATACCATTTGTAAAGAATTTGTTAGATATATCGTTAGTACTGCACCTAAACACAATAAACAAAACGTGGAGAATGCTGTGTGCCAGAAATACAGTCTTATCAAAGACAGGAAGGTGTTTCATAACGAATATTTTGCGGTAAGGTTTAGCTATTCAAAATCGAGCTCAGATAGTTTCAGCAATACCGTATTATCGCTTTCTGCATTGGAGAAATATGACACCATCCCTTTCTTTGTTGTACTGGTCAGACAAAACTCAGACAACTTGATGCTTTTGTCGAATTCTACATTTCTTAAAAGGGTCAGTCATAGTTCACATGAACTAAGCATGACTAACATCCGTGGCAGTTTTAATGGTTCCGACATTATGCGTGATTATAATGGTATACTTAACAACCCAACCTACTTTGATGAACTATTTAATATTCACATGGGTCTGGACTGGGAAGACAACCTAACACGTTTGGTAGATGCAACGTCAAAGATCAAGCCTGTCAATCAGAAATTCATCCCAACAACCAACGAGGTTTCGAACATCTTCAATTCTGTTGACAGAGCAATAGATTTCGTTGACTCGAAAAACTTCGGGGTATTGGAAGAAGACTTGAATACCAGATGTCAAAAGTGCAAGAACGAGATATTAATTGCCCAACATATTGAGAATACAAATATAAGAGGAAGATTAATAGAAAGCCTTATAACAGGTAGTGACGAAGAAAGGGCAAATCTGTTGAAAAACTTGAAGGACTTAGAAACTGCACTACCTACTTATGATACTAAAAACGGCCTAGGTGATTATTGCGTCCGTTTTGACAATGGTGATACCTATACCGACATCAAGACAAAGGTCATATATCTTAACTCAAATCCCAAAGCATATAATATTGACAAGTTCCTTAAACAAATGGCAGATTCAAGAAGTGTGTTCTTGTTTTTCTTTATCGGCATTGATGAAGAATCTATCTTCAAGACATTGCTATGCTCAGTATATCACAGCAAACTTGTGGATAATGTCATCCTTCAATTTCACTGGGCCGGACGTTCTACTCGCGGCGTTACACAATTCTCTGGAACCGCTATAGACGAGATGCTACAAGAATCGTCATTTTACAACCACATAGATAGAGCCAAGTGTAGGGAATTCTTACAGATGTTATTAGAAAGATAAATATGTCAGATACCTATGCAAAGGATATGTCAGCATGGCAGAGGGACTGGTAACTGACATTATAGATCTAGAATCTACCGTCTCGTTTACCCGCTCGGCTCTGCCGCTTTCACCAAGCGAAGCGACTGAAAGAACTTCACGGCCTGACATAATCACTGGGGACGGGAACCTTGATTCAAACTAAAGCGTTGCATCATTGTATCTGTCCCCATTGATTCCCACCGGTCTTTTATTTCAATGAGCCGAAACGCTGACCAATGACCTCTCATTCCACAATCAGCCACAATGCTGCAGGACAATCGACAAGACGCGGGGACAGGTCTTTGTCTCGTTTGGCCACCTCTGCGGATTGACGAAAATAGTAGATAGTAAAGCGATGTTGCCGCAATGTCCAGGTGGGACATTGCGGCAGCAATTTGTGGAGATGGCATTGTAGAATGCCAGAATCAGAAGTGTCAGCGACGCGCCCCTATGGCCTTCTTGCCTTTCACGCCTCCATTGGCTGTGCGCTCGATGTAAACACCTCTGCGTGTGGGCTTCGTGTCGAGCTTGCGACCCAGAAGGTCGTAGAAGGTGGAGGTGTCTGCGGGCTGACCGCTGACCACGCTGATGCCGACGACCTGGTTCAGGGCGATGACGTAGGGCTCCCACGGCGTGCCGACGTTCGCATCGCTGGTGTAGGTGAGTCTGCGGTCGATGATGCGGATCTCACCGTTGATGCAGGTGCGCAACTCAATGGGCTGTCCGCTGCCCTCGCCGGCAATGACGAGGTAGTAGAGACCGCCGTCGGCTCTTGTCGCTGCCCTACACTCGCCATCGATGAAGGCTGCCACCTCTGCCGTGTCGACCACTGCCTCACCGTCGGTGAGCTTGATGACCATCGACATGTTGTCGGGATAGTCGTAGGGATCGACGGGCGTGAAGATGCTCGTGGAGCGAGGTGCGAGGTACGAGGTACGAAGTGCAGCGCGGTTGCCGGTGAGCGTCTTGTCGGGATAGACGAACTGTCGCTCGATGCCGTTGCTGTTGAAGTACATGTAGCCACGTCCGCTTTCCAGGGCCTTAAGGTTGCCCTCCCATCCCAACGGGCCGTAGATGGCAATGGCCGTCTGCGACTTCACGCGGTCGCCAATCTGCGGGTCGGCACCGGCCAGAGCCTCGTCGAGCGTCATGGTAATCATGGGCAGGTAGCCTATCCAGTTCCAGTTCTTATGCAGGGTGATGGGTGTGTTGGCCAGGTCTATCTGGCGGCCCTTCACGGTGATGCCGTCGGAGAGGTCACGACTGTTGGTGAGCTGCTTCATGAGCAGCACCTTGTACATGTTGCCTACCTCGATGGTGAGCGGTCCGAGCCACTCGGCACCGGTGCTGTAGACCTGGTTGGTGCGTCCCTTGATAAGTGTGTTCCAGGTGGTGAGGTCGGGGAAGACGGTGAGCGGACGGCCATCCTCTGGCTCGACGCTCAACGAGAGCCATGTCCACTTCTTCTGCAGCTTGATGTTCTGCTCCACCATGTTGCCCTTGGTCCAGATGACAGGCTTGCTGAAGTCGCCTACGAGCTGGTCAACGTTGAAGGTGATGTCGATGGGTGCACCGTCGAGTGCAGTGTTCACGTCGGGATAGGCGACGCCCGTGGTGGCATCCCAAAGGCGGAAGCTGACGGGCTTGCCCTGGTCGAGGTCGCCGTTGCCGAAAACGGTCATGGTGACATAGGTGGCACCATGCACCTCCTCGGGTGCAGCCACACCGCGGCACTCGTCGCCGATGAAGGCAGCCACGCGACTCTCGCTGTTGCCTACGAGAATGCCGTTAACATAAACCTGTCCGACGATGTTCATCGTATTCTCATACTTCGACGGGTCAACGCTCCAGTTGGGCATCTCGCCATGCACCTTCATCACAAGGCGCAGGGGCTCGAGAATCTCGTTGTTGCCCTGCAGACCGATGGTGAGGTCGTAGTTGCCCACAGCCACCAAGGGGTTCACCTGGAAGCGCAGCGTCTTGGTTGAGAGCGGCGCCACATCGTCGGTGCGCTCGCTGTCGACCAGCGTGAGCCACTGCGGCATATTATATAAGGTGTAGTACTCGGTATTGCCACCACGGTTCTCGATGTTGACATCGAAGGTGTAGTCGTCGCCATACTTCTTGACGATGTTGACCGAATCCTTCGTCCACTTCAGCGTATTGAGCTGCACGAAGGTAGTCCAGCGGATGGGGTCCGAGGCATTGCCGTGCATGTCGTAGATCTTGTCGGCGGTAATGTTGAGCGTGGTGCCCTCAATGTCGCGAGCCCTGATGCCACTACCCTCTTCCATACGTATCACAAGCTTACGCTCTGAAGCGATGGGCTTGGCTATGATGCGGCTCTCCTGCGGTGCGTTCCTCAGCGGTGCCCTACTGCCTGTCAACTTGGTCTCGCCGTTGGCGATTAGCGAGGAGCGAGGAGCGAGGAGTGAGGAGTAAGGAGCGAGGTTCTCAAGTGTGGGAACCATGGTGAGTACGCCGTTCACCTTGTCGGACTTCTCGAAGGGGTAGTAGGCCACGAGGCCACGCGAGTAGATGTCGGTGGTGTCGATGCAGTTGTACATGTTGCCTAACAGACGACCCTCGGTGAGCGTAGCCTTCCAAATGCGCACCTCGTCTAAGAATCCCTTGAAATGTTCTCCGAGCTTCATCGTGGCACCCTCCATGGGCGGAATGTCAGTCTCGGCGATGACTGCCGTGCGCTGTCCGTTGTAATAGAAGCTGGCCGACTGTCCGCGCACCACGTTGAGTGCAACGTGTTTCATACCGAATGCTTCGGGGAAATCAGCGTTGTTCATCACCGTCTGACTCTTCTCACCATAGTCGAGCACCAGGTTCTTCTGGTCGTTGTAGTACAGGCGCAGGCGGTTCGACGGTTTAGAGCCCGTCTCGAAGATGATCTCGCCGCCCTTCAAATAATCATTGTTGTTGAGCCACATCTCGATGGCATAGCTGTCGCCAAGGCCAGTGTTGATCTGTGTGATGTCGGCTTCGAGGCCATTTTCGTCGTTCAGAAGTATGTCGTAATTGGTGTTGTCGATGTCCCATGAGTCGCCCAAGAGGATGTCGTGCGTATGGCGGGTGTCGCCTGCCACGCCGCCATGACCTTCGTTCATGGGCCAGTAGTTGGTCAGTCCGTACATGTAGTTGTTCTTCGACTCATACTTCGTGGCAGCAGCCTCGTCTACGTTGCGGTAAACCTTGAAGAGACTCAGGTCGTGGATATTGGCGCTGATAGGTCCGAGGTAGAGTCGGCTATCGTTGGAATAGTAGATGGCAGCCGTGTTGTCGACGGGCACCTGCACGTTGTCGAAGAGGCGCACGGTGGTTGTGCCATGCTGTGCCAGCAGCGAGAAGGTGTGGTCGGATGACTTGTAGCTCATGACGAAGTAGGTCCACACGTCGCGCGGCACCACCTTCACGCTCTCCATCTGTGAGCCTGCCAGCTGCACCACGGCTTTGTCGTTATAGAATCCCAGTGAGAACAGGTTGTTGCCGATGCCCAGCTGCAGGATGGTGCCGTCGGTCTCGCGCTTAAGCCAGAAGTCGGCCGAGAAGTCACCGTTCAGGAAGATGGGGTTGACGGTTTGTGCACCGCCGCCCCTGCGACTCAGGTGTACCGACACGTCGTGCTGTACGGGCTGATTGTTGAGCTTTGCCGTGACGATGATGTTCTTGTCGCTGACGTAGCCCGGCACAATGTCCTCGTTGAACTCGACCACGAGGTCGTCGCCATAGCGCAGAATGCCGTTGGCGGGCAGCGGTGTGGTGAGGTTGCGCGGCCGCACGTTGTCCTTCACCACGGTCACGTCGCTACTGTAGACGTTGACGGGCTCAGTACCGTACATGGTGGTGGTATAGGCGCGGAAGGTGTAGGTGCCCTGCGGGTAGAGGTTGTCGTCCTTCATGTTGTACTTCAAGCGGATGTCGCCTGTGGCCGGCAGCACCTGATCGCCCTGCTTGGTAGAGTCAGCGCGGTCGACGAGGAAGGTCAGCTCCGAAGGCTGCGTCCACTGTGTGGCTCCCTCGTAGCGGTATTCCACGCCCACCTTCTTCATGCCCTTGAACTGGCGGTCGAAGGCGGTGATCTTCATCTGCAGGTTGCCCTCGTTGCGTCCCAGTGTCTCGATGTTGAGCACGGGGTCGGCGATGGCGAGCTGTATGGGTGATGATGATGGTTTGAAGTGTACGTTGAGTGTACACTTATCGTTGATCTTGATGGGCTGGTACTGCGAAATGAACCATATCTCGATGCCTTCATAGTCGAGGATGCTCTGATCGGTCTGTCGCACGGTGATGATCTTCTTCACGGTCTCACCGGCAGGGACGAAGATGGAACGGCCGGCAGCGGGCACGCCGTCCATGAGTATCTCCAGTCCGAGCGTGTCGGCCTTCTCCTGAACCATGATGTTATAGCTGAAGTCGAAGCCCTGCGTGGTGGTGCTGTTGTTGGAGAGGTGCAGGGTGAACTGCCCAGCCTGTCCGGCGGGTACATCGGTCAGCGTGGCTGTCTTGGCAGCCACCTCGCCGTCGGTGCTGATCTTGATGTCGGGCTGCTCCATGCGCACGGTGCCGTTGGACAGTGTGTGCTGTCCCGGCTCGAAGTACTTCGTCACTTCCTTGCCCTGGTAGGGGTTGTAGGACTGTCCGCCGAAGAGGCTGAAGACGTCGCTCCATCCGGTCGGCGACTTGTAGATATCGACGGAGAAGTCCGTACCCTTGTTGCCGTCGTCGAAGATATAGTCGAACTCGGCATAGTTGTACTTCTTTTCGGAGTCTGATTCAGAGTGTGACCATCCGTTTTCGGTATCCAACGAGAAGGTGCTCTTGAAGGTGACAAAGGCTTGGGTCTTGCTGCTGTAGCCCAGCTTGAGCATGTAGCCCAAGTTGTGTGAATAGCTCACCTTATGGGTGTGGGTGGTATCGTTCTTGCTGGTGTAGGTATAGCTGGAACCGCCGTCGAAGGAGATGTTGCGCCTCCAGTTGTCGTGGTTGGCCATAGCCAACACCTTGTCTTCCTCGTTGTCGGACAGTGCCTTGCGCCAGCTCTCAATCTGGTCGTTGCACCATTGTACCTTGTCTTCCTCCACATATTCCTTGCTCTCCCAAGACTCGGGCACTACAGGTATGTAGGTGTCCTTCTTGCCGAAGTCCGCGTCGCTTTTCTTCAGCCAGGTGGCATAGATAACCTCGTCGGTGGTGTTCTTGAAGGCACGTGCCTCGGCTTCGGTGTTGAAGAACTGAGTGATGTAGCTGTTGCGTGTCTCCTTCCACTTGGGCATCATCACCTCCTCAATCTCGTAGGTGGAGTACATGAAGTGAGTGGTCACGCTGTCGCCCAGGCTGACTGCCACCTTCTCCTTCAGCTCGAAGGGAGCGCTCTCACTGTCGCGGAAGAAGCCCACCTTGCGGCACTGGCCCATGAGCAGGTTGGTAGATACGCCGATGTAGACGTCGCCCTTGGAGCCGCAGTAGTCCTTGGACGTACCGGTCGAAATGTCCTGTGTAGCCGTCACGGCCCAGGTGTCTTCGTTCGACGATTCCTTGTTCCACTTGTAGTGTACACCGTCGTTCGTGTCGAAAGTATTCTCAGTATCCAGCGTCAGTGTGATGATACCCATTCCGGCATGCGTCTCGGTCTTGACACCGGCACTGGTGGAGTAGACAAACTTCTCGTCACCATAGCCACCGTTGGCCTCGGTCTCTGTCGTGGTGGTAACTGTACCACGCTTCCACACGGTCTTCGACTTGGCACCTGGCGGGTCGCGCAGCACCATGAGTAACTTGTCGGGACCGTTGGTTACGAAGTTGTTGCCCATCGGCAGGTTACCGGTCACCACCGCGCTGAGGCTGGCGGGTACGTAGGTGCGTCCCTTTCGTGTCATGGTCACACCGAGATGGCGCGTGTAGGGAGCCGTCACATTGGGAGCACCGGTGGTCCACTTCATGGTGTAGCATCCAGCGCTGTCGAGAGCTATCTGGTTGCTCTTCAGGTCGTACACCTGGCCCGGCTTGTAGTCGCTCTTCGACTCATCGGCCGCATAGACCACCTTCTGGTCGGCGCTCATCTCGTTGGTGATGGTGAGCACTTGCTTGTTCATGGGGATGATGTAGTCCACGGGCTGTCCGCTGTCGTAGTTCGTGTAACGCTCGTAGCCGAAGATCGACATGCGGTAGGTGTCGTTCATGTTGTAGATGGGGTAGCCGTATTTGTAGGTGATGCTGCCATCATCCTGCTTGGTCCAGAGGTCTTTGACGGTGAACTTGCCCAGCACGTCCTCTCCCTTGTATTCGGACATGCCGAACACGCCCTTGTCGCTGCCTGGCTGTGACAGCTCCACGATGGGCTGGCTGTAGTGGGCGCGAATCATCTTGGCGTTGTACTTGTAGTACTTCCATATCGAGTCGCCCAGCTCGGTAGCCTGTTTCAGCGAGTCCTTCACTTCCTTGAGTGCGTTGGTCATGTCGATCTCGGGCAGCGAGGTGAACTCGATGTCGGGGTTCTTGTCCACGCGGATGCTCTTGGTGGTGTACTTCAGCGGGGGCAGCATGGCCGAGAACTCGCCCGTGAGCGAGTCGGTGCGTATGTAAATATACTTGGCATCGTAGCCGGTGCCGGTCCAGGCGCGGCTGTTGATGCTCACTGTGTCGCTCTCCCAGGAGCGCTGGGTGTCGGCATCGCTGATGTGGTCGTCCTTGCAGTTGAACGAGAACGACTCGTTGTTCAGCTTCAGCGTCACGGTGGCCATACCGATGTTGTTGGTCGACTCGGCAAAGCCTACGGCCAGCGTGTCGTTGCGCTCACCGCCACCCACGCGGCCCACGAAGTTGACCAGCGTGGAGTCGGCAAAGTCGTATTGAACGGCACGTTTGAAGTCGTAGTTGCCTGTAGTGGGGAATCGCCCGCCGTCTACCATCTTGTGGCCGCCCAGCTTGGCCTGCACGAAGTGCTCTCCGATGGGTACGGAGATCTGGTAGTAGCCGTTGGAGTTGGTCTTCTGCACCTCACCGTTGGCCGTGACGAGGTCGCCATCGACATAGAACTGAATGCCCTCAGCGGGGATGTTGGTGCCGGCATAGTAGATGTAGCCCGACATGGGGAACGACGAGACATCCTCGAAGTCGATGTTGTTGGCCGTCAGCGAGGTGGGGCTGATGAACATCGAGCGGACATTCGGCTTGAACTCGTGAGTGCCCAGTGCGGGAGCGAGCTTATAATTGGTGCCGCCTTGCTGGAAGGGTATACCTTTAATAATATAGTCGCCCTCCTGGTCGGTCAATCCGTAGAGTGCCAGATAACGGGCATTGGGCACGATGGCCGAGGGTTGCGCGTTGACGCCCACCACGGGGTGGTTCAGTTGGTAGATACCGTCCTGGCGTGCCACGTCGAAGGCATAGCTCTTCACACTGATGCCCTCGTCCAATGGCCAGTAGAGCATGAGGCCGTCCTCGGTGCCGCCAAGGATGCGTGTGTAGTTGGCGTTCAGTTCCTTCTCGCTGAGGGACCGCCTCCAAAGCCGGATGTCATCGACATAGCCCTTGAACGCACTGCCCGACACGCGGTTGCTGCCGCCGAAGCCCATAGTGGGTGTGGTGTTGGCGGCTGTAGAGGTGTCATAGACCTTCTGCATGGTGCTCCACTTGCTGCCGTCAATGGTCATCTCGTCGGTGAGCAGCGTGTCGGTGCCCACATAGAAGGTCCACTTCGACGAACCATTATAGATGGCGGCTACATGGGTGAACTCGCTACTGCTGAAGGTGAGCGAGGGGAACTCCTTCACCTTCGGCGTGCCGGTGGTCAGGTCTATGGCATAGAGCTGATAGACGGCGGTGCTGTCCTTGGACGTGCCATTGCCTTTCTCCACGGTGGCTACGGTGTATGCCTTGCGGGTGGCGGCCTGTACGGCTGCGGTGGTCAGCACGGGTTGGAGCTTGTCGCTGAGCACGCTCCACGACGACCCCAGCGTAGAAGCCAGCGTCTGCAAGTCCTGCCCGCTCATGCTGGTGCCCTGCTCAGTGCCGATGGCCTGAGTGTAGTAGGCATTGGTGAACGTCAGTTTACTTGTGTTTCTCATGCGAGCGAAGGTGCAGCAGGCGTCGCTCTTCACGGTGACGGAGGAGGGTGCGAACACCGAGTTCTCCACCATCATTTTCTCCTCGCACCATCCTACAAAGCCGCCAAAGCTGTTACTGTTCTCGCCCGTCAGGCTGCCGTCGAACAGACAGTTGCGCAGGGTCAGTTGTTTGCAGTAGCCTGCATTGGCCACGAAGCCGCCGTTGGTGGCATCGCCATTGACGGTGCTGCCTACGTTGACCGATGAGCGGCAGTTCTCGATGACGGTGGTCGCATTATCGGTGATCCAGGCAATGAGTCCCGCCGCAAACTTCTGCGAGCTGCTGATGGAGCCTGCCACATGGAGGTTGCGTATGGTGGCACTGCCCACATTGCGGAAGGGAGCGACATATTGCTCACTGAAGGGCACGGGATTGAAGGTCAGCGTATGGCCGTTGCCGTCGAAGGTACCGCTATAGGGGTGGCTATTAGTGCCAACCATCGTCAGTGCCTCGCTCAGGTTCACATCGGCGGTCATCACTGCGTTAAGGTTGTTACGCCCGCCATTCACTAAGTCGGCAAAGTGTTTCCAGTCGCTGGCACTGCCTATCATGAAGCTGCCGTCGACAGTGAGGTAGCGGTCGTCGCCTTCCACGGGCAGCTGCAGTTCGTAGCCCGAGGTGTCGCCGATGCGCTTGACGCCTATCTCGATTGTGCCAGGAATGTTGAGCAGCCCCATCTGCGCTGCGCCGTTGGCGTCGGGCTTTGCCCACAGTTGTAGCGTAAGGTTCTTGCCGCTGTTGAGCACGCCGGCATACTTGGCCGAGTCGGCCATCCACTGCAGACCCTTGCCCTCGCCCTCGATGTAGCGTGAGAGGAACTGCGGCTGGTCGGTGTCCTCGTCGGCCGACGACTTCACTAAGCTGACGCGCACGCCGGTGACGGCGGTGCCGGTGCCGAAGGCGATGTGGCCGGTGATGGTGCCGCGAGCCTGCGAGAAGCCGGGAGTGATGACCTCGTCGGTCTTCACCAACTGGTTCTCGCACTTCGCGCCGTATGCCTCGACGGTGTACTCATAGTACGAGCCGGCCATCACGCGGTCGTCGGTGTAGGTATATTCAGATGCCGTGCCATGGATGTCGTCGGTGACGAGCGTCCACTCGTCGATGCCTATCTGACGGCGCAGCACACGGTAGTAGATGTCGTTGGTCATGTCGGCGCGTGTCACCTTCCATTTCACGACGACGGTTTTCTCCTCAGTGCCTGTCGAGGCTTTCACCTCGCTGATATAGCTGCCGGCGGGCAGGCTGCCGGTGATGACGTTGCTGTAGAACTCCTTGCCGGCGTATGCCGTCTTGACCCGGTAGTCCATCAGGTCGCACACCGTGCCGTCGGCATCGAAGCTGGCGACAGACTTGTCGGGGTCAACGTTAAGGCTGTTGTCCAACACGCGCCAGGCGTTCTCACCCACCGGGCTGTATTCGATAGTCCAGTTTTGGCCGGAGGGCTGCACGCAGTATTCCCACACCAGATGCACGGCTGTCAAATAGGTGCGGTCCTGGGCCAGGCGGATGGGCATGTCGAGCTTCGTGCTCAGCGCAGTCTCTTTCCAGAGACGTGCCGACCCAGTATAGTCCGGGTTCTCGCCTGGAATGGCCTCAGTCAGATGGTCCTTGCATTTGTTTTCAAGGAGTGTAGGGATGAACAGCACGCGATAGACGTAGTCTTTCTCATACTCGAAGTCGTCGTCAGTCATCTGCAGGTTGGCATCGTCGCCTTTCTTTGAGCCTAAGAGGGTATAGTCGGCAGGATGGTCTTTCTCATAGCGTACCACATACCACTTGCCGTCGAAGCGGCAGGCCACATCCTGCGGTTTGTTGTTCCAGTCGTTGGCACGCACGGTGTTCTGGCGGGTCCACTTGATGGTAGTGTGCTTGTTCCACTTGTCAAACTCCACGCTCATCGTTGCCGGATAAGTGAAGGGCTTGAGAACGTCATAGACGTAAGGCTGTGTGAACTCTTCTTCAACGCTCTTGTTGCCATTGGGATAGATGTTAGTGCGTGCGAAGTACTTTGTGAAGACAGGAGTGGTATAAGGAGGCGTATTATCGTTTGATACCCAGGTGGTAAACACCGCGTCCATTGTTCCGTTGTAGTGGTCGGTGATCACACACCTTTCCATATTGTTATAAGGATTCAGGTTGTCATAATCCCCACGACGATCTCCACAGTACACGTCTAAGCCATAGCGCTGACAACTATAGTAGGAATTGTTGAACTTGTTGAGCATGTTTTTGGCCGTGCAAACTATGTCGCCATCGTCTTTCCATTCGTAAGTCATGCGTGGCATGGGCGTCTCTGCTCCTAAGACGGAGGACAGGTTAAGCGGCTTCTCATACTGCATCCATCCCGAGTCCCACTTCTTCTGGTTTTGATAGTTATAGAGGATGTGGCTCTTGAAGACGATGCACTTTACACCGTCGTCGAAGGCACGTTGCTTGGGCGAGTACTTCACCTTCATCGAGTGGCCGTCGCCGACCTTGGAAACGTTGAAAGTGCCGTAACTGTTGTCGGTCACACTCCAGGTAGGATTGCTGGTCTCGCTCTGCGTTTTTTTCCAGGTGCCCATCTTGTGCGACACATCGTCGCGCGTCACTACAAAGACTTCGCCTTCGAGGGCTACATTATATATATAGATGTTAGGGTTAAGGACGCGGAACTCGAATTCCCATGCAAAGCGGTCGTCGGCGAAGCTGAAGGTGCTCTGGGTGCGGAAGGCATCCACGGCACCAGCGTTCCAGTCATTGTAGTAGTGGTTCTCACTGCGGAAGTAGTATCGTCCTCCGCCCTCGTCGAAGTCCCAGTCTTCATAGCCCCAAGCCCAAGAAGGCGAGGTCCCGGCCAGCAGTGCCACCAGCACCACAGCCATTATTCTGATAAGTTGGTTAGTTTTCATATCGTTCGTTATTTTTTAGTTAGTCTTCGTGAGTTTCAAGCCCGTGGCTACCACGTACTTGCCTTCGTGCAGATAGGCCCGGGCGGTGCCGGAGTAGGTGTTGGTGCCGTCGTTGACGGTAAAGGTAAAACTGATAGGCTGAGTGGCATCTGTGGGCGTAGGCAGCAGGGCTACATATACCTCATTTGAGGCTGGAGAAAGATTGATGGTCAGGGGTGTGCTACTTCCGGTTACGGCTGTGGCATGAACCTGTGTCTGGTCTTCATAAGGAGTGACCGTTGCCGACTGCGGATACTTGCCGGCATCTGCCTGTCCCACCACACCATTGGTGAAGCCGATAGAAAGTGTTTTTACGGAAATAGGACTACTGTTGGACTCGTTAATGAAAGAGAACTTGCACACCGTGAGCAGGCTCTTCATCTTAGGCATGGTAGCCGTAGCCGTGGTTCCAACCACCGGTCCAACCGTAGCAACGCCATAGACGTGATGGAACGTGGTGGCCAAAGTTCCCAAGGTGCCGTCTTGACCGCTAAGGGTGATGGAGTAGGGTTGAATCTCTGTACTTGCCGTAAAACTTGTGGCGGGATAGATCACTGCCAGCTTGTTACCTTCGTTGCATGTGACATCGCCTGTGAATGGGGATTTGGCTGCCGTCTCGGTGGCTGTGAGCTGACCAAAGACATAAGTCAAATGGTCGTTAATAAATAGTTGATTAAGGTTATAATAGGTCAGCCCGTCATTTGCCGTCCATGAGGCATCCAACACTTTGTCGTTTTGGTTATTTACGTTGAGTGTGGCACGTGTGCCGTCCAATAGTCTAACACCTGCACTACCTTCATCGTCGATCTGTGTGATCGTGAGACGCACCGTCTTTGGCATGTCTTCTATAGGTGAGGGTAGGGTGTTGTCGTCGTCCGAACCCGAACAAGCAGCTGCGAAGACCATCAGAAGGCCGCCCAGCAGGTATTTGTAAAGCGCTATTCTTTTCATTGCCTTT